>Ga0308018_10000791_pt1 | contig 15195 bp, 11 predicted proteins | sample Neamet282_FD_203130 | JGI IMG/M metagenome (GOLD analysis project Ga0308018, IMG submission 203130) | Marine microbial communities from water near the shore, Antarctic Ocean - #282 | ecosystem: Environmental > Aquatic > Marine > Unclassified | place: Southern Ocean | collected 2014-10-01
GCCCCATTCATTCAAGGCGCCGACATCGCCGTTGCCTTGGTCTTCCAAACTCAAGGTCCATTGTCCACGACTCTCTTCACCCCAATGTTGAACGGTTGAAAAACGCCAGTCTGCATAATTATTATTTGCATCTTCGTGCTTTTCTGAGAGAACACTTTGCATGCCTGAAGGAGAGGTAAGAATTATTTCCAAATCACCTCTAAAAGTATGATCAATATCAACAAAAATATCGATGTTTTCTAGGTGAAGTGGTTTTGTGATGTTGACTGATACGTTGACTGGCGAGCCAGAATTATCAGGGATGTCGAGGTTAACGGTTTGCATTCCAGATGAAGCATTGGCTTCCGCATCAACAGTTGTCCATTGCGCTGCAAGTGCTACTGCTGCAGATGCATCGACCACACCGAACCCATACTTGTGACTGACTAGATGCCCATTTCCATTAGTGGTCCATGAGGAATCACTTGCATCATTTTTACGAGATGTTTCAACAAGCACATGTTGTACATCTCGCCACGAAAGATTAGGATTGGCTTCAAGCATTAGTGCAATCACACCGGATACGAGTGGAGTAGCCGATGATGTGCCACCAAATGTATCGGTGTAATCGTTGGATGTATAGCCACCTGAACCCTCAATATCAGTTGTTGTGATCGCTTCTCCATCACCATTTGATGGTGCAGCCACAAGGATGTTTGCACCTGGTTCAGCGTAATACGATTGTTCACCTTTGTAGGTTACAGCAGTGACTGCGATTGTATAGCGGAGGTTAGCGTATCCGTCATAATTTGAATCATCGTCATTGGTCAAACCATTTCCAGCAGCCCATGTAATGATACTTCCCAATCCGCCACGCCCACTTTGAGCACCAGCTTCCATAGCAGCCAGCATCAATGGTTCTGGACCTTTCAATGTCATACCGTTATCACTAGGACCCCAAGAGTTTGAATAAATATCAATCGATTGCCGTTCATGACTCAATGCATTTGCTTCTCGGATATCAGTAGTACTGCATGAAATCAATTGTAATCCCGCTAGTCCTGCTTGGGGAGCTGCACCTGATACGCCTAAACTATTGTTGCCAACTGCAGCAGCGACACCCGCTGAGGCTGTTCCATGGGCATTTGAAGACGAAGGGGTCGGGTCATCATCATCGCCACAGAAATCGTAATCCAATGATGACTGATAGTAATCATCGAGGTCAGGATGATTCCAGTCCAATCCGTCATCAACGATTCCTATGACAACACCCGCTCCCTGGTAAGTATTCCATGCCCCGCTCAAATTAGCATCTTCACCTATTGTCCCACCTGATTGTCCAGTGTTTTCTAGGTGCCATTGGTCAGTGAACTTTGGGTCATTTGGTATCCAGCGTGGTAATTGCTGATATTCTAGTAATGGATAGGCAGCCTCAATGATTCCTTGTTGTTGCATTCCCTCAACGATGTATTTGCCATCAGTACCGAGATCCATCAGCCATGCGCCTTCGAGTTGTGGTAATTCTAAACCGACTGGAATACGGCCGATAGCGACCCATGAAGTTACGTTTGATAGGCTCTCATCTGAATATTGTGATAAATCACTAACTCGAGCGAGTGAAGATTGTACTGCTTGTGAATAAGTTGAAACAATAGAGTCATCATTGTTCAATGTTGCAGTAGAAATATTGGCATTAACTTGCGCCGAAAGTGTATTATTCTCATCTTGGAGGTCGCTTTGTAGAGGAAATATCGATAGACAAAGGAGCAGAACCAAGACGATTGCCTGCGACTTCATGTTTGGTCCTATTCAAGGTCCCTCATATTGCTAACGGTGGGATATGTAGGTATTTCACAATAATAAGGAAAAAAGAAAACAGAAGAAAACAATAAACAGCATAATTATTCTTGAAATATATTTTCCAAAATAATTCTAATCAGATACAAAGATGTGGTATTATGTGCACAACTGTAGCGATGAATCTTAAGTCATCAGTATCTACTGAAGTAGCAACTAATCATGTTAGAACTTCTAACAATCTGTCTTGTTCCGCAGCAATTCTAATCTCCATTGCAATACGTCGTCCACTGGACATTGGTTTTCTCCATGTAGCATTTCCATATGGATGTCCAACACTGACGTGAACATTGGTTCCTCCACCTAAACGAGGTGCAACATCATAGATGTAGTAATTCATATCCTTGTCAATACAGGTTTGCAAACAGAACGGTCCAATGATTCCTGGATCATAGTGTTCTTTGCTAGCCTTGATGAATTTCTCTCCAAGTTCAAAAGCAACTTCGAGTAGTGATTCTCTAATGGTTGCTGTATTGTGTCCTACAACAGTCATCTCTGGAATTTGCTGATGAGCAGGCATAGTCATCTGCTGTGGGGCAGGAAGACGCACATGGCCATCTAGTGAAGACTCAAAGCGCCAATCGACACCGAGTAACTCTAATCGCTCTCCTTCTTCAGCAAGTGGGCTGTAGAAGAAATTCAGATTGAATACTGGTCCGATAACATATCTCTCAATTCTAGCGCCTTCTAGAGATTCCTGATCAATAATTCCTTCAGCGATAAGGGTTTTAGATTTCTCTTGATATTCTTGGAATGATGCACAAGTGAAAAATCCTCTTTCCAATACCTTTTGTGCATGATGTAGTTTTACTATTACTAAGCAATCAATATCCTCAGGGTTTGCGATTGCTTCTGGATAAGGCAATCCTGCTTTATCTAGAATCCAATAGTAATCTTGCTCTTCTGTTCTTTCTTCCATGCGCAGCATGTTTCTAGATCCAAACAGAGGTACATGGAAGTTATTTTCAACATCTTCAATAGAAGAATAGGAAGTAAAAGAGCGATTTGGGATATAAATGACATTTCTCTTACGCATTTCTGCTTGCATATCAGACTTCATTACATCATTGAATGAAGGCATAACTATTGCTTTGTCAACCATTCCGCGAAAGACTCTTCCAGAAGATGAGCGGTGTGCCTTGAAGTAATTTGCATAAGTTTTGTGACGTCCTTCTTTACAGTATGCAACAGTAGGAAAACCTTCCTCAATCGCTCCATCACAGATATCTAGGGCAGAATGAGATGCGGTCATACCTATGCGCAACTTCATTCTGTCATAATCTTCAACAAGTTCAGCAATATTGTCCTTTGATAACATGGCAAAGCCTCGTAATTATTCTCGTGTTGAATGGGGTCTTTGATGTGTTCGCTTCAAAAGCAATCAATCAAAACTCTGAAGTTGCATTAATTCCTCAGTAGTAAGTGTTTGACCGGACATTAATTTGCCCATCAAGTCTTGAACTTCAGCACGTGCAGTTGGCCTTTGTCCAGCACCAGCAGATGCACCACGCATTGCTCTTAGCATATCTTGTATCGAATGCAAACAGCGCAAAGATACGATGTAAAAGCGGTGAGCCTTATCAGCTTCCTTCTTTGAAGTTCTTAGACCACGGTGTGCAGTTTCAGCCAGTTCTCTTTGGCGGTCAACTTCATCATTCCATAGAAGCATCAATTCGTGAGCCTCTTGAGCAGCAGTTGCGGCCTTTTGCACTTCTTCGTGTGCTATTTCTTGTTGAGCCATTGCTTCGTGAACTGCAAGGAGTTCAACTTTCAAGTCGCCATTGGAATCTTCAGATCTCTTCAATTTCTTGATCTCTGCATTAATTTCTTTCATTCTCTTCATTACCTTGGTCTCATTATTACCAGTGTGTTTTCCTTGCTCAAACTCAGTTTCTAGTCTGTTCAAATCCTTCCGCAATGAATGAACTGTTGGAGGTCTCTTTTCCCACTTTCCTCTTCCACCAGGTTCTCTAGGTGGAGCAGCTTGCTGTGGACCCTTAGCAGTATCAAGTAATACTTTTGCAGCCTTAACTGCATCACTTGCAGCAGAGCGTGCAGATTTCTTTTCGCGAACGATTTCGTTCATCTGTTCACGAATTTCACGTTGTTCACGAACTTGGACAATTAACTCTCTTACTTCAGCATTCAACTCGTTACGAGTAGTGGTGTGAGTTTTGGTTTTACCATTCCATTCATCACGTGTAGTTCTGTATTGAGTAGCCTTTCCATCCACTACTTTTCTACGGTCTTCGAGTTGATCTTTGAAGTCTGTCATTGTCATTCGCACCTGTTCGGGAGGAAGATTCCCATCTTCTCGCCGACTCGCCCACATAACCCACCCATTTAACCTCTTCATTAGAGGCATATCTTTCAATATTGTAAAAGACCCTGCTGAAGAGTAATTATTCGTGAAAAATGGGACAATAGCCAACAGGTCGTTTTAAGAAAATAGTTAAGGACAAGAAGCATTCAGTCTTGAGCGTTGATATCATGTTACTAGGCGCAATGCAGGGTATGGAAAGAGTTCTCCAGAGTGATGTTCGTGCACCCTATGTGACAATGGTAACAGGGCCACCAGGCTCAATGAAGTCGAGTTTTTGCATGACACTGCTATCCAATCACCTCACTAGAACAGGTGAGTTCGGTCTATACTGTACAGTTGAAGAAAGTGTGGATTCTCTATTACGGGGAACTGCAAGTTTGGGATTGAAAATGCCAAATAATTTACAACTTACTGATTTTACGGAACTTCGCAGAGAAAACGAAAATATGGATTATCTAAAATTTACCCGCAGGATGATAGAACATTTCAAACAACAACACGGTGAGAGGTTTACCACATTTGTACTCGATTCACTAGGTGCAATTTATTCATTGACTTCTGTTGATGAAGTAATGCGCAAAAAAATGTTCGGATTCTTCGATTTCTTACGCAGCATGGATCTCAATGTCTTTATCATCACCGAGAGAAATGTTGGAGCACATGCCGAATTAAAGGGTAATGAAGGTTTTTTAGCAGATGCGGTAATCAACTTGGGAATGGATCAAAGAAATGGTAAATTAATTAGAACTCTCCAAATTGAAAAAATGCGCCATTGCCGTCATGCTATGGAAAAGATGGCAATTGATGTAGGGCCAAATGGCATGGTAATTCTCGGTCCATTATTTGATTAGTTTTCACTGACGAAGAGCATTGAGTTCTGCGACTGCTTTTGATAATAACTTTCTAATTGCACCTAAATTACACGATGGTTGTAAGCGAACAACCAACAAATAGTTTTGTTCCAGCCGATTTGCTATTAGTATTGCATTTTGAGAAGTAATCGTCACAGATTGACTATCGTCTGACTGCTCCATGACAGCAATGAGTGAAGAAAAGTTTTGACTATGCTCTGAATTAAGATTCAGCATCACTAACCCATTTTCATCCAATAAGTGGGCACTAACAACACCATTTGAATTTAGTAACTCAGTAAGAATCCGTTGTTCCACACTTACTGCTGAAGCAATGGGGGAATAACCTTTGAGATAAAATAATTATATTTATGGCTTTTTTTAGTACTTATTCAAATTGCCACGCATCATATATCCTAATCCACTTGAATAATATCCTTGAAGTTCATTCATTACAATAAGGCCTCTTTGTCTATAGAACTCTTGGCCCCTAATATTGGAAGCCTTTACTTCGAGTTGAACTTTGCTAAAACCATCTTTAATCGCACTATCTACGAAGTGATTCCATGCCGCTCTACCATATCCTTTATTCTGGTGCTCAGATGTTATTGAAAATGCTGCAACTCTAACAATCTCATTCATAAAAGGAGTAGCCCATAGCAAACCTTTGAGACAATTTGGATCGTTGATATCAGTTCCCTCAAGCAGTAATAAATTTCCTCCCCATTTCGGAATTGGTAGGTTTGAAATTGAATCCTGAGAATACTGTTCACCATTTTCGCGTAAAAATAATTGTAATACTTCTTGTGTCCATACTGGACTCAAGTGTTTTGGTTCCGGACCTAACATCCATTGGATGTCATCGCCCAACAATCTCACTCCTTAGGAACATTTTTTGAACGGCCTCTAGAGCCTCTATGTGCAGATAAATCATTCTTATTGTTCTTTTTCTTAGAGCGGGAATATTTGTTCTTGGGTGAACTTTTATCCTTTGGTTTTTCTTTAGAGAGGATGCCTCCATTGTTAAGTAGAATATTTAATTCAGCGATTGATAAACCTTCACCAGATTCCATTTTTGATTTCACTTCTGCGTAAGATTTCTTATTACTTTTACTATTATTTGAGTAATTTGAATTCTTGGATTTAGATTTTCGGGATTGTTGAGATTTATCATCCTCACAATACTTTAACCAGGACTTTAATCGCCCCAGTTCCCTCTTTATTCTTATTTTTTCCATATTTAATTCATTTAGATAAAGAATAATATGGCTAGTAAGATTGGTAAATGTTTCAGATGTATTGGCCTTTGAGATTGCGCTTTTTAGCGCTTTTACAGATTGACCCTTAGATCCAATATCCAATGAGGATTGCATCTCATTATGCTTTTTGATGAGTTCAATAAATTCTTCATGTAATTTATCAGCCTCACGAGCTTTTGGAAGCATCTGTTGCAATTCAAAGAACAATGCAAAATCATTTTCTTCGGTGAGGATGGAAGGGACTCTAAAAATATCAACCTCTCCGGTTAAGCGCTGATATACTCTACTTAATTCCACTTCAATACTGTAGGTTGGTATCAATATTTTTTGATGTATTTCATTGCGAAGTTTTTTCAATTGCGGAATTTTTTGGGCTTTCTTTCTTTCATCGATGCAAACTGTAATTTTATTTTCAATTTGCTCAAGTTGAGTTGTGTAGTTTGTGATCGTTGCATTAATCTCGACCTTAGTCTTGCCCCTGAGGTCATGGAAAAGGTCTAATTTCTTATCAGAAATGTGCTTGTCTGGATTTCTTAGTGCGCACAACTCGTTCCATGAATGCCCCTCGCAAATACCGAACCACATACGAAGTATTTCTTCTTTAATATCCATGATACCTTCAGCACGTAGTACAGTGCTTAGATCTCTTTTCAAGTCAAATGGGTCTTCAATTGCCAAACTGTGCTTACCAACTCTCACCGAGTCACCACTAGCAATAATGTCAATGGCAGTTGGGTCTTGTTCTAACCAGCCTTTTTCTTCACGGGATAGCGCAGTACCATTTCTAATAGAGCAGATATCTGATTCCCAGTTCCAATTAGCAAAGGTTTCAAAAAAGTTGACGACGATTTCTCCTAGACTTTGATGATTTAATTTCTTTAGTAAGCTCTTTGGATTTGGATGAATTGTGACATCATAGTCAACACCGTCTACATGCTGAACATTCCTCTTTTTACCAGCTTGGACATTTGCCACCAGCGGTGGAGAGGTCATTTGCATTGATTGAATTCCCAATATTGACCATGAATATGAAGATAATGTTCCAGAAGGTGCATCACTCACATCTCTACACATCGCCCAATATTTTATCGCCAATATCGCCTGAGAAACTCTAGAGTCTTGCATTGAATATGTTTTGAGTAATTGCGTATTATGTAATGCGAGTGTGTTGTTAACTGAAATATCAAGCGGTATTCCTGTTTTTGCATCTCTACATTTGACAATAGGTACCTTCGCATGAGAGATTACCACCACGTCAACATAACCATGCGTTCTTAGAGTCTTACCAATTCTACTGAAAATCCTATCAGGTATTTTCCCTGGCATTTCCAAGCATAAATCGAGGTCTCCTTGAGCCAAAGATAGTCCTGTTACAGACGAACCGAATTTGTTTAATTTGCTCCCTGGAAACCGATATTCTAAAATTTGTTTCAGGAAACCAAATAACTGTTCTCTACTTTTGTCCCACTTATTATTTTCAAGTTGCTTATTCAGCATCTCATTTACATCATCATTTAGTTTGGCGAGGTCATCTTGTGGTATTTCAGCTGCAGTTGGTAATTCTAATTGGCCAGTTAATGAATTGTGTAAATTTGGCCAGCGTTTTTGCTGCTCCTCAGTGAAATTGGTTATTGGACATATGTCGGCCATATCAAACACCCTCTTTGCGATCTAATCGTGGTGATTTATCCTTATTTATCTTGGATAATGCAGGTGTTGAATATTCACCTTCACGAACTCTTTTAGCATTAACTAGCAGCCTATCGAAGCCTTTATCAATTAATTGTTGCCAATGTTCAATGCCTCTCTCACTGGAATCAAGGGATTGGGCAAGTAATGCTGTTCGTGAATCTGCTCTTCTTCTCATAGATTCATTTTCAAGGTAAGTATTATTGAAATATTCTTTCTCATTATTTAATGGCAATAATTCTGCGTGGAATTTTTTGGATTGAGAAATAGCGCCCAGTATCTCCTTGTGCTGCGATTTTATTGATTCCACTTCGCCATCTGAATTATCTTTGGCACATATTTTGTCAAATTGTTCTATTGCTAAATCATTCATCTGCTCTAAAATGATTGTTTGTTGATCGTGATTTTCATTGGATTCCTTATACTCCTGTGTCAGTGTATCAAATCCAATTTGTTTGTGTTCTTTATCAGCAACTTGAAAATCACTTTCCAATTTGCAAAACATTTGGTTTGCTTTATTTTGAGAATGAAGGCACTTCTCAGTAATTTCATTTATTTGTTTGTCAAAACCATCACGCTTTTCTTTGGCGATTCTAGTCAAAGGAACAGCAACTTCTAACTCTTCTTGACGAGCATCTAACTGCTCTGGAATTACCTCTGCTAGCCTCTCTCGCCGATGTAAAATGGCACGAGCCAACAACTCGGGAGTGATTTTTAGCAACTCATCGGGTGTCATACATTCGTGGGCGACCTTTCAACATAGAATAAACATGGCGCTCACGCATCTTTTGGCGTGAAGGTGAAGAACCCCATACGCATAGGTGGTGATATGGGGGAGCGCATGTCATCACCAAACATAGTTACAAACTTAGTTTGTGCTCTTCTAATTGCAGTTATCTTAGCACCATTAGTTTCTGCTTCTGGTGGTGGAGCAGTAATTGAAGTAAGTAGTATTCTACTTGGTGAGATGGAGACGTTTGAAGATAGCGATTTAGAAGTCCCATTTACCATTGTTGAGCAGAGCGGATTAGATGCCGAAATTGAAGTCAATGTAGTGATTTCTACACTAGAAGGTACTGAACTTCACAACCAGTCAACAAATTACACCGTATTGGCATTCGGCAACACCTCTGTCAATTACACATTCTCCAACATGCCATATGGATATTCCAATCTCATCGTTACCATGATGGGAGATCTTGGTGTTGAAGATTCAAATAATGTTCTCGGATTCAATAGAACAATTCAACGTCTTCGTCCAGCGCAATTGTCAATTGCAGGAATCGAATTGATTCCAGCTGATATGGCCGGGAACCCGACTGGTAATACCAGTCTTAGGGATGGTGATTATCTAATTATTAGTGCATCCATAGAGAATCTTGGAGATTTACAATGGTCAAGCAATATTAGTGTAGATATTAGCGGTCAAGGGATTCTTGAATCTCATATGTTCAATCGCACATTTGGGGCTGCAACTACAACGAGTACCCAATTTTTCTCTTCTTCTCAATTTGACGAAACGAATTCTAATATTACTTCTCATTATGCAGTAAATGTCTCAATCTTAAACCTGCCAGCATCACAATCTGAACTATTTCATAATAGTAGCTTTGAGGTGGGACCACCTCCTTTGGCTAGAATTTCCATGGGAATAGTGCACCTGAACACAGATGTTGCTGCAGGTGGCATAGCACAGTGGAACCTGTCAATTGAAAATAGTGGAGATGTGGATTATAATGGAACGATAATTTGTATTTTCAGTGGAGGGGGAATTGAATATTCACAACCTCTGGACCTCGGTGATAGCACCAATACGACAATTTCAATCAGTGCCTCTGCGCGTCCAGGAACTCTCACTTGCCAAACTGATGGGCAGAGGGTTTGGGATGATTCAATCAATTCAGTTTCTTCAGTGCTATCAATGACGGCTGCAGCCTTTGAAGCAGCAGGATCATCCACTCCAGCCGTATTAGGTGGGCCTTGGCATAAAGGGGATATGGCAACTTTCTCAATGTTGGTTAGAAATCATGGTGATAGTGATGGATTGGTGCAATTACGTTGTGAAATTAATGGCGTTATTAGTTTGAGTGAGCCGTTAAGTTTGACATTAGATGCTGCAGGTGAAGTATCAGTTTCAATTCAAATGGTTGCTACTGGGCAAACTCAGGTAAATTGGTCGCTGGTTTCTTCAAATGGTGCAATAGATACTGGGTTGGAGGGAGTTCTCAATATTCCTGTGTCGGAGCAACAAAGCCTTGCACCACTGATTAGTGCAGTTGAATGGGATTCGGTTGATGGGATCTCGTTCACATGGCAAATTGATCTTGATAATGGTGTTGAACGTGATATTCAATTAAGATTGGGATATGATTCAGGTGGGTCGGAGATTTATCCATTTGATTCAGTAATTACAGTATATCCCGGATTAACCACTGGGCAATATGTAATTGGACATGCTGATGCTGATAAAGTAGTAATTCGCATTAACTCAATCAATTGGACAATTGGGCCAGGTCCTACTTCTGCAACAAAGTCAGTTCCATCAGAGCGGCCTGAATATTCTGTTGAAATGAATCCTCTTAGTTCTCCAAGAGATCCAACATTTGGTGATGAAACTAGTATCATCATCAAGATTTCAAATAGCGGTTTAGTCGATGGTGTTCCTGGACAAATACTCTTGGTCGATGGCAATGGTAATTTATTAGCTCAAAGTGAGACAGATCTTTTGTTAGCAGGTGATGAAAAAGAAATTACTTTGACAATTGACTGGCCTTCCGGTTCTGAAGTTACTTTGACTGCTAAATGGAGCATTGATCAGAACATATTCACTTCAAGCCAATCATATGCTTCTGGAGTCGGCACTTCTTCTTCCCAATCATATGAGGTTCCATGGATTGGACTCCTTTCTGGTATTGCAATTGCAGGTGCAGTAATTCTTGTAATGAGACTCAAAAACTCTTCAAGTGAGAGAAAGCCTTCAAGTCCTGCTACCAAAAATAAAATTACAAAGGACAAGAAATCTGTTGCAAAGCCAAAAGCGTCAACTTCTAGTACTGACAGAAAAGTGCAAGTTGGTTGCCCTGAATGTGCTAGGCAACTACGAGTCCCAGCATCATATTCGGGTAAAGTTCGGTGCCCAGATTGTTCAAACCGGTTTGATGTCAGTTCAAGAGATGACTCTTCACAAGAAGAAGAGGAAGTCGAGGAAATTGAGGAGCAAGAAAAGAAAGAAGTTTCTTGCCCTGATTGCTCTCAGTCGTTACGAGTTCCAACTGATTATTCCGGTTCGGTAAGATGTCCTGCGTGTAAAGTCGTGTTTAAAGCGAATTCTCAATAAGCAAGGGTTGATTGGTGAGAGGGAACTGGGATTATCATGGGTGGCCATTTTCAAGAGTTTGAAGATGAATACTTGGAGACAATGTATGCGTTTTATGAAACTGATCCGCAAGCACTAGTAAGAACTGGTGACCTAGCAAGTTCTTTGAAAGTATCACCTGCTTCAGCGACTGAAATGGTTCAGAGATTAGCATCTAAAGGGTTTGTAAATTATATTCCATACAAAGGGGCTAGTCTTACTAAGTCAGGGCTTGCAATGGGCCAACAGATGAAAAGAAGACATAGACTGGCAGAAGTTCTGTTGGATAAATTACCGTTTTTCGGAAATGTCCACCAAACAGCGTGTAGGCTTGAGCATGCGATCGATGATGATTTGGAAATCGCATTAACATTATTATTGGATAAACCAAACATCGACCCTTCTGGTAAGGAGATACCCCCAGCAAGAGAGGAGTTGGCCTCACAAATTAATCAATTAGCAAGCGGCATGCGTCCAATGAGTGCTCTTCCAGATAATAGTGAAGGAGATATTCGAATGATGGTTCTAAGCGAATCTGCATTGACATCACTGAATGATTTAGGTGTGACAATTGGAACCATTGTCAAGAAGCAAGACGGTCGCTGGCAGACCTCTGATGGAACTTATTTACAACTGTCTGAAAGTATCGCAGAAAAAATATTAATACGCTGTTGATTAATTCAATTCCGGACAATGATAAAAAGTAGCAACCCTTGCCTATTGCTATGGAGGGGGGAGATGAGACGATACAATCCTCTTCAGAAGAAGGGGTAGATGATGCCAGTGGGCTCTTTTCTAGAATAAAGGCCATCTCTCCAATAGGTGAAAAAGCAACAGTCAAAGATTGGGAGGCGATCTTCCTTGCCATAGATAGGCAAATCATCAGCTTTGGTCTTAGAATAATATTATTTTTACCCACTTTTGCAATCTTCACGTATTTCATCGCATGGGCCTTTTCTACCGGTTCACCAAAATGGTGGCTGGAAAATATAGAACCGACTATACAGTTAACTTTTTCAATTACATTAGTTGCTATCACATTCGTAATCCTCTTTGGTTATATTTTGTCCATTATGGTCCATCGACACCGCGTTGGACTCTCATTACGTGTGTTTAATGAAGAAGTAAAAAATTCAAATGATGCCCATCGGCCAGTTCAATCATTACAGGGATATGATGGACTTGTTGATATAATGAAGCGGTCTACTAGTAAAACAAACACTGCTCTGCTATTTGCAATGACCAGTGCCCTATTATTGGTTGTTATTTTTTATATCGGTTCTGAGAATAAATCTGGAATGATATTCTTATTAGGTTCATTTTCATTACTGCTATTGTCAATCGGGCAGCACTTGGCAACCCGTTCTCATCAATTTAGCATGGTTGAAAGAACTGGGCTTCTAGATGCATACAACCCGGCGATTCATCCCTCAACAATCAATTCTGTATTCAACGATCTCCTAATGACTCACATGGACCCATTGATGCGGGCACAGTATGTGGATTTCACAAAAAGTATTGAAGAAAACATCCATCCAAATGTTGAAGTCGATTTTGCGAGAGAAAAAATGCTGATGACATTGTACAGGCACTTCGGTGGTCTTGATAGAAATTCAATGATTTCCGAATTATCTGAGGTTTTGAATGAGGATGGATTAAAACTAATTGTTTCACACCCAGTTTTCACATTGGAAGTCTGGCTTTTATTGATAGAACATGTGTCAAGAAAATGCCCAGCATTCTTCCGAATGGTAGACCGTTTAGAACATGAGATAGAAGTTGGCAATAATCCAGCATTGAAAGACTTAGTTTTCGAAGTAGATTTGGAAAATGTTGTTACCAATAGGGCAAATCTATTTACAATAATTCATAACCTTGGAGAAACTGAAAGAACTGTTGTATTTAGGGTTCAAACACCAGACTTCCGACCAAATGATGTAGCTTTGACATATAGATTGCAGCCTGGTGAAAAGTACTGGTGGTCTGATAGATTATTACCAAGTCACGCAAAAGGTGATGATGATACCTTGGGTGTGATGAGTGGTTTGTTGCGGGACGGTACAGTCGCTTGGCAGTCGTTATTGCCTACTACTACGGGAGAAGCAACAGTCTCTGTTCGTCTTGAACAACCGAGTGGTGAATTATTAGTGGGAAGGCAGATCAACGTTAGAGTCAGATCTGAATTCAGGTCAATGGTGAGACATTCCGGTTCTATAACTGCTAATTTGCTGGGAACTATTGGATTATTAAGTGCAATCTTTATGGAAATGTATGTCTTATTTGGCCAATAATCGGTTCAAATTGTCTTACCGCACCACCCACAGCCTTGAAATGGTAAATGCTGTGGAAGAGTCATGCGCGGAATGAAAGAGGAAGCGGAGGAGAAGCCGGATGCGGCCCTTCACGAAGAACTTCAAACAATGGAAGCGAAAGTTCGCAAACTACGCGAAACCCGAAATTCATTCAGTGATTCTGCTAAGCAGAGTGCGGATAAGCGCAATTCAATTCAAGCACAATTCAAGGAACACAGAGAGAAATCTGCTCTTGTCCTTTCCGAAGTAAAGGTTATTCGTGCTGAGATTAAATTGTTCAAAGAAAAGAGAAATGCAATGCAGGACCAAATCCGTCAACTCATCTCTCAAGTAAAGGGCCGCCGTGGAGAAAAGAACGAGAAGCGTTCTGCTACTGCTGAGTTTATGCAACTGAAGCAAGAGATTGATAATTTAGAAACGACTTTCGAAACATCAAGTGTTGGTCCTAAGAAAGAGAGGGAAATGATGGCTAACCTCAAATTAAAGCACCGCCGTCTTGCAGAATTAGAGCCAGAGGTTGAACAATTTGATATGGTTAGTATTGATTTGTCTGACTTGGATGGGTCAATAAAAATCCTAAAGTCAGAAGCAGACGCTGCACATAAAGCAATGATAGAAGCGGTTGGGAGAGTAACCGAAAAATCAAAAGAATTGGATGAAGTTTTCGCACACCGAGATTTCCTCAAAGCAGAAGGTGACAGATTTCATGAAGAATATCTAGACTTCAGAAAGAAAGCAGATGAAATGCATGAAAAGACTGTTGAGTTGATGAAGGATGTTGACAAAGCTCGTGACCAGTTACATATGGCTAAGAAAGAAAGAGCATCTTGGATTACAGATCACAATAAATCCGTCAAAAGTGAAATGTCAACAGGTGCTAGTTCAGCAGATGTTGCTGACGGTATGGTAAGCAGTTTACTTTCATCAGGTGTATTGAACATTGGAGGAACTGGTAGTGGCGATAGTGCTGGATCATCCCGCCCTGCTGCTGGTAAGTCTTCCAAAAAGGCAGGAATGCGCCGAATAAATATGCAGAACCGTCGTCGTTGAGGTGAAATGATGTACGGGGTCATAATGGCCGGTGGTCAAGGTTCAAGATTACGTCCTCTAACTTTGACTCGTCCAAAACCTATGGTCGAAGTCCTAGGTCGTCCTGTTATTGATTTCGTTAAAGATGCAATGATAGAAGCCGGTATTGATGATTTAATTGTCACAACTGGATATAGAGGTGAACAACTGCAAAAGCATGTCTCCTCTTGGCCACTGCAAACGATGAAAACTCATTCTAGAGAGATTTCAGCACGAATTAATCAGGAGGATTCTCCAATGGGTACTGCGGGGAGTGTTCGCCTTCTAGGTGATTTGTTGACAGAAACATTTGTTGTTGGTTCGGGTGATTCAGTCGCATCATTTGACATATCGGGTCTACTAGCAGCACACAAACAAAGTGGTGCAAAGGTTACAATGGCACTTTGGGAAGTTGAAGACCCAAGCGATTTTGGTATAGTGGGCTTATCAGCAGCGCATAATGGTGAATTGGATGGGGATCTAAGAGAGGGCTATATTAGTC
>Ga0308018_10000793_pt1 | contig 15186 bp, 10 predicted proteins | sample Neamet282_FD_203130 | JGI IMG/M metagenome (GOLD analysis project Ga0308018, IMG submission 203130) | Marine microbial communities from water near the shore, Antarctic Ocean - #282 | ecosystem: Environmental > Aquatic > Marine > Unclassified | place: Southern Ocean | collected 2014-10-01
GTTGCCTTGCAAATCTATCGGCTTGTAATTTCTCTTCATGAGCTACTGCTACCGTCCCAATATGGGAAGGAGTTCCTTCTTCAGCCCATCCTCCAGCAATTGCCAAACCGAGACGTTGTTTTCTATCCCTGCCACGATTACCTGAACGTTGTCCTCGGGCTGTACCATATTTCATAACCATAGAAAACGGACGCGGGGTAAGCCATTCGCCTTCACCGCTTTGACGATGAACCAAATGCCATGCTCTATTCGGATATTTTTCTAAATATTCTGTATCTGGAATGAATGAAGGGATTTGGGAATGATTGGAAATTTTTCCTTCTAATCTCAAATCGCCAAGCCATTCAGCCAATGGCGCACTTGGGCCGCAACCCTCATCAGCAGTAGTATCAAAAATCACTACTGTTTTTGCTGCATTTAGCAAATGACGGAGGTGATGGCGCCCCTTACGAATTGGTAAATCTGTAGTGTGGAGTCCCAATTTTATTCTCGCTTCAGAATCAATCCACGGTACCTTTGGTGCTTTCATTGACCAAGAATCGACATCACATCCTGCTAGTATTATCAAATCTGCTTGTAATCCATGCGCCTCCTCTGGAGTTGCTAATGTCAAATTTTGATTGGTCGTACGCGAAGTCTCTAATTTCGATTTACTGGCTATTAATTCTAAAAATTCAGTGAATTCAATGCCACTTGAAGCGATTTTAAATCCACAATTATGCATTTGTTGAACTACATTATTGAAACATTCATTGAGAATTTGTAGTGCTTGGATAGATCGGTCTTGTTTTGCAGTTCTTTGCATTAATACCTGCCAATTGACTTTTGAAAGAATGTGATTGAACCATTGTGCACCACTTTTTAGTGGCTTGGGCAAAGGCAATATTTGCCCACTAGAGCATCCAATAACATCCTCTTGTAACAATACTTCTTCTCCATTCAGTAATAATGGGGCCCAAATCCGTGCCAATGATGCGATCCACCATTGTGTCTGTTCCAGTTCTTTCAAGGTTCTTTCTTCATTATCACCCAATTGTGGCTTGGCTTGGGCTAACATTCTCATCCATCTTTTTAACGCACCCTGACCACCTAAGACGTGGAATGACTGTGCCATTTTCTCCAAAATAGAACGACTTGGTTTTGCCTCCCAATCCTTCTCTGTTGGATGTTCTTCACTTGTCACAGCGCCTGTAACGAGTGGTAGAGAGTGACTTGAAAGCAAATTGATTAAATTTGTCAAACTCCATGCATTTTGGCCACTGCTCAATCTAGCTAATCGCAATATTGCTGCAATGGCTGGTTGGGAATCCAACTCATCTGCGCTAAGTGGTAGGTCATATCCCAATTCCCCTAGCCTCTTTGACCAAATTTGTTCCCTTGAAGATTTAGCGCCGTCAATTAATAGAACTGTGCCACCTTGAGTTTTTTGGTGATTTGATAGAATTTCAATTGCAGCATCTACTGAATGTTCACTCCTATCCAGGGTAATAATATGGTGATTAGTCTCTCGCATCAGACCGATTGGGGACAGCCAATCCGCTGGATTTACGGCTTGCCATACCGCGTGATCAGGTAACCACTTGGGAAGTTCGGATTGGGCTATGAAATGGATATCTTGGATGTATGAGCCATGGTGGCCTATGCGGAAATTACCGGCATTGCATAATTGATGGATGGGCCTGAATTTTGCAATTACAGTTAACAAATCAATTTCAATCTCTGTGAAGTCCGGCGCCATATCCAAAATTACTATTCCACTTATTTCTTTTAGTGAAAATGGAACTTCATCTTTTGAACTGAGTTCCTTGACCAATCTTCTCTTGACCAAGTCGGGGTGTGAGCCTCCTAATTTATCTTCGATAAGGCCTAGTATCCCGACTAGGTCTTGCGCACCGGGGTCATCTTGCCAAGCCTTGGGGTCTCTAACTTCAGATAATACTCGATGCAATTGAAGTAACCTTTCGCTTTTGAATGTAGTCCATGCGCCATATTCGCCACTATGCATTAACGGAAATTGATTATTCTTTGCCGCTTTAACACATTCTTCGTGGATTAGGGAAAAGAGTGTGGCATCGTTTTCAAGTATTCCTGGTAAGCGAAGATCCAAATGTAGAGATGCCACCAAACGTTGAATTGTTACATGGCGGGTTGTGTCTGCAGGAACTCCATCCATTGACAATTGCCGTAACAAACTTGCCCGGGAATTATCATTCGCATGGATAATTAGAATATCTTTGCCGGACTCCGTTTGTATACCATCTTCCAACCATAGAGGAACTGCCAAACCATGAGGTATTGCCTCTTTGGTGATTGGTACCTGTGTATGGTTCGACATTGAAACTACTCCTAGACTATGTGAACTAAAGTCAACCGTTATTGAAGGCTTGCATTATTACCCAATTCTCATCTCCATTTTGTGGCGATAGGATAGCAATTTTTCGCCAGACATTGTTCTCTGAAATTTACATTTCTTTAATGCCATATAGGCAGAATGGAATCTTATATAAACCGACATAGTAAGAGAAGGTGGACAAGATTCTACGTTTCAAAAACTGCCTATAAGCACTGCTAGAGATGATGACTTGTATTCATGTTTCCTTACTTTATATAGGGTCGATTGAATGTTACTAATGTGAACAAGAGTAAATCATGTTCGGCCATTATACGACATATGTGCCGGCAGCGTTAAATATGAGCGCCCCCTTCTTAGACTGTATGAGACCTAAAGTGGTACTAAAAGGCCTGTTTTTAGGATGCCCTAATCCCAGCTCAGCAATAAAAGGATCGTGCAACTCCTTATCAAGAATGCACCATAATACGGAGGAATGAAATATGAATGATAAAACAAACAAACAAGAAAACAAGAAAGGAACGTGTGAAGATTGCGGTAGTGACGAGCTCACAATTAGCTACGTACGTGCGGAAAAGGAATGTGACGATTGCGGATTGACTGTCGAGTGGCAGGAGCACAATTCCAATGATGACAACCGCCATTATGGCGAAGGTGCAACTGCAACCAAGGTCAAGACCTTTGATAAGACTGACAAGAACACTGCACTTGGTAGTAAACCACTTTCTAAACTGGAAATCCGTGGCCTATCTCCTTCTGCCAGAAAGGCATTCTATCGCTTGAGGTTGATGGAGCGTGGCACTGTACGTGATAGCCATCCCTTCTTCGGCAAAGTAATGAATCAGATGAATAGCCTTTATGGTTATAATTCGGCTATTCGCTTAGAGCATTTAGCTCGCATGGCTTGCTTGCCATTGACAGATGAGCAAAACGAACTACGTGATGGTTTGAAGAGTTGCGACCAAAAAAGGTTGGCTATGCCCAAGCAATCTATCTGTCGTCAAAAGGATGACTTGAAGGGAGACTCTGAGCAAAACAACGCGATAATTATCGCCATTGCTTTGGCTGAACTCGGCGGAGATTTGCAAATCACTTCTAAGATCGACCGTCGCTTCGACCTTCCTCGTTTTGGACTGACTGACAAGCAGATATTATCTGCTAAGACAATAATTATGAAGCACTACAAGGCTCGTGTTAGTTTCCTAGGTGTAGCTTCTCCGCGTAGAATAGACCCTAGCGAACTACGTGATGATGATGTTGACCAAGTGACTACACATCTTGAAGAAAATCTTTCAGCCGCACTAAGCGATGCTGACTTGGATGCTGTTCACAGAAATGCTGCCTACAGACTAGACCTCTTGTGCGAACCTGGTGATGGAGTGCAGGCTCCACTAACCGTTAATACCAACATTCGCATGGTCGTTGCATGTGTTTATTATGCAGCATTGCAATCTCTTGACCTTGCTGATGGTTTGTTGAATCGTGTTGCATCAACATGCCGCCTTACCGGAAGTGGTGTTTCATCACGCTTAGAACAATTCCGTGACGAGGATGCTTCTGGCAAGTTATTCGTTGATGGTGCCTTTGAGGATTTCGTACAATTGTAGAGTATGTAATGTTGACAGCAATCAAAACACTTGATATTGAATCACTAGATAGCCTTGATTAATGCGCTTCTTATCTTGCCTTGTCTCGTTAATGTTGCTTTCGATGATTATTCCGATCGATGTCGATGCCGCACCGGCTGAAACATTGTCAATTGGAGCCGTCTTCGGAGGTCAGTGGGCTGAAGCAAACAATAGTTCTGTTCAGACAAGTCAGTTAGCCGACCTTCCTGCAATCGTTGAAGATTATACAGCTACGTGGTGCACTAATTGTGTTGATGTTGAACATGCACTTGATGATGTAGAGCAACAGATACCGATTCAGCAATATAATTTCCATCGCTCTATTGGCGAAACTCAGGACCCTTTTGGCACTGATGTTTTGGACCTTCGTTGGGAATCAAGATATGGCCAGAGAATCCCCCCTACCGTTATTTTTAATGGTAGTCAAAAGCAAATAGGGAGTGTATCTAATGGAGATACTTTGCAAGATGATTTCACTGCATTAGCACAAATCGACTTAGGGCTTGGACTGGGCAATTCTAGTTTCAGTTGGACTGCTATTGGGCAAAATAGTGGTTCTGTTTCATGGAATCTCTCAATCGATAGTTCTCAATTCGGTGATAGTGTTATTTCGGTAAATTTGTGGGTTGTTGAAGCATCTGCTCATTTCAAAGATGGGACCAATGGCTTAGAGGATTATCCATTTATCGTGCGTGAGATTCAATCTTTGGGCAATTCAACAAGCGGTACAAAACAGATTTCTCTGCCTGATGCATTTGACGGAGATGATCTCTCTGTCCATTTGATTTATCAAGTAATCAATCCAATAGTTGTTGAAGATAAAGTCGAACAGGAGCCAGGGGATGAAAACGGATTGCCCGCTGTATCACTAATTACCACTCTTGCGATTGTTGTCGCAGCTGTACAGTTAAGAGAATCGCGGCCTATCAAGGAATAATATCGACGTTGATTAGAATTGCTTCTTCATCGCGTAGATCTTCTTCTAATTCCCATGTGAATTCAGGTACCTCTTGTGGTGCCTCTGCTGCCTCAGCATAATGCCACCACCAAGGTGGAGCGCCTCTCGCCCCATTTCTTTGCTGCAATGCCTCAATTATTCGAGTCATCGAACGGCGGTTGTTAGGTAGGGGATGGTCTCTGCGAACCAATACTATCTGTCCATTGTAAACTCCATCTTCAACATAGCCCAATAATTCTGCAAGTCTTACAACTGTACGCCTCTCAGACATATTCCTCATCGTCACTCTTAGATTACAATGTTCAAAGCATACTGCCTGCCTGTTTTGTTCTCCAACCCTAATCGTTGAACCAAGTGGTTGAAGTTGCAAGGCTTGCCAAATACGCGGCATTAATTCACACCATCGGCGCTCTCCGTTTCTAATATCGCCGATGATATCATTTCGATTGCCCATGCCGTTATTCCGCAAGTAAATCCAATCGTTACCATAAGGTGGATTCATCCGATAAGTGGTTTCTGGTAAATCATTAATCGACTTAAATGATACTTGTTGGCGCCATTCTTCAACGAATTTTTCAATTGGTGGTGGGTTGCCTTGGGCAACTTCTCTAAGTGTTGCATCGATATATTTTGTATTGCGCGGCCTTCTTCCTTGGCGAATGTCTCCGCCTACACCACCAAAAAAGTCGAAATTCTGAACTAAACCTTGTCGGGCACCGTAGTTTCTGTCTAACAAATTTTGTAACGATTCCCTCCCTTGATCTGCATGAGAGTTATCATCAAAGTCATACCAGGTGATAGAGTGTACCCCTCTTGGAGACTGAAGGCGTAATTGCTCAAGTGCTTTAGCATCAATAAATGGTTTTTCGATAGGGGTTAGTCTATTATTAAAACCAAATGGTGAATTGGAAATTATTTCTAATTTGACACTTTCAACTCTCTCAGCCAATGTTACATCATCCACTAATGAAAGTACTACTGAAGCAATAGTGTCCCCCAGTGGCACTTCGGCGTGGAACCTTCCATGGTGGATACACAATGGATTGGGCGAGTGTGGATCTAAACTCCTGATTGCGCTGATGAGAAATGGTGCCCCGTGCACTCCTTTTCCAACTCTTACTTCGTAAAAATGTCCTAGACGGCCAATGACCAGTATCCTGCCAGACTGGACAAATACATTATTTGAATTGGCCGTTATTATCTGATTTAGAAAACTAATTGACCGGCGTATTGGGGCTGAAATATCTAATTTATCATCATGGCTAGCGGTCCAATTGCTTTGCATGGCCAATAAGTTTAATCCGATTTGGGATTCGAGTGGAGATAATACTGCGGATATCAAATAAGCCCAGATCACTGGGTCTTCTGGTATATTTGTTAGGCGAGAATTTCCTGCTTTTGTTCTAGCCCTAAACTGCCATTTGTTTCTTGTAAGTTTTAATGGCCAATCCTTGAGTGCAATAGGCCTGTCTGTCGGCCTATGGCTTAACCATCTTGAAATCCAAGGAGAAGTTATCAAGTCTAGAGATCCTTTGGGGTGATGGTCAAAGCCTTCAGCCACTACTCTTTTGAAAGTGGAGGGGTCTGAAACATGAACTCGTAAACGTACATCTCTTGCCCAAGCACTCAATGGGTGATTACCGTTTGAATCTCCCTTCTTAAGATGGTCTTCAGCTTCTATTTGTAACCAAGTTAACATCGCTACCAGCGGTCTCTTTTTGCAGTTATTTGGTTGCGGTCGCCCGTCGCGTAATTCTCTCCTCCGCATCATTCTATGCCTTCTATAATCATTGAAAATACGCCCATAATGCTCTTGTTCGCGAGAAGTGATCGCATCATGGACCAAAGAACCCATAGTCAAAACTAACTTAGAAATATTCCACCCAATCCTCTTTTTCTCGTCGGAGATTAGAGTCAATAATGATATCATTGGAACGGCTGCAGGAAGTTTTCTTCCATCGAGTACAGCTGTATCTTGTAAAAATGAAAGAAGTTTTCCATCATGTAATTCGAAGCCAATTTGCAGCAATCTCCGTTCTTCGTGTTGTAATCGATGACCCTCTTTTATCAAATGAATAATTCCTTGGAGCCGTTCAATTGAACAAGGCAATGAACGAATTGGATCCTCATTATCTCTTAACCTAGCCCATGTAACATCCGCAGTTCCGTCTACATTGCCCTTTAATTTCGACCAGCGTTGACGGGAAGTTCCGCCTCTCCCTCCGAACAATTCAATTCCCTCTTCGTGTTCCCTTGGAGATAAAACTACATTCCAATCTGTGCCTAGTGAACTGCCGACAATCGACTGACATAACGGGCAGAGTATTTCGGAGCCAGCATTGTTTTTACAAGCATCACAATTTTGCTTGTCCTTAGAACTCATAGGGACATATCAAACCTAGAGTATTTGAAGTTCGCAAACAAAACATTGCTCAGCGATAATAAACAAATTCTAAATTAATTGTGAAAATGCTTTGATTATTCTCTGTTCATCTTCATCATCAATGTGTAAATGGCAAACAATTCTGACACTATTTGGACCTAGGTCAAAAAGATCAATTCCATGTTCCTGTAATCCCTCCACTACTTTGGATGCGGGTTTGTCACAAGTAACATAAACCATATTTGTTTGAACAGTTTCCAAATCTACTGAGAATGAATCAATGGAATTAATGGCAACTGCAATACGTTTTGCTCGTTGATGGTCTTGTTCCATCCTCTGTATGTTATTGTCTAGAGTGAAAAGACAGGCTTGGGCTAATATTCCTGCTTGCCTCCAACCTCCACCGAACATCTTTCTCCAGCGATGAGCCCTAGCGATGAATTCTGTACTACCTACTAAGACCGAACCTACAGGAGCCCCCATTCCTTTTGAGAAACAAATTGAAACCGAATCATAATCTCTAGTCATTCGTTTGGCATCTATACCGGTCTTGATTACCGCATTGAATATTCTTGCTCCATCGATGTGTGTTTTACATCCGTTTTTATTGGCAACCGCAGCAATTTCATCTAGTGTCTGTTGAGGATAACAAGTGCCTCCACCTAAGTTTGAGGTATTCTCTACACAGACCAAGGTACCGTTTGGATAGTGTCCTTGGCTACCTTCTGCCTTTCGTATTGCTAATGCAACATTATCAGGGCTCATGATGCCGTTTATTCCATCTACCAGGGCTATACTAACCCCGCACAATGCTGCATATCCACCACCTTCGTATTTGTAAATATGAGCGCTTTTATCGCATATGATCTCATCCCCAGGAACGGTGTGTGCCCGGATGGCAATTGCGTTAGACATCGTACCTGAAGCTACGAAAAGAGCCGCTTCTTTTCCGAATAATTTTGCGACTCTATTTTGTAATTCGATGACTGTTAAATCATCACCCAGAACGTCATCTCCTACACTAGCACTCTCCATTATGGCCCGCATTTGAGCTGTTGGCTGAGTTACTGTATCCGAGCGAACATCTACTCGGTCACTTGGATGGTCGCGCATATACTCGCCTGTTCGCCAACACACATCAAACCGGTGGTTTTGTGTAATCTTTTGCAAAGTCGTAGGCGAGGATTGAAATATACTCGTGATAATTTAGAGTTATGTGTGATTTATTTGCAATGAGTTGTAACGATGAAGATAGGGCTACGAGAAGTTTACCAATATTCTCAGAATATGCCAGCAGGAACCCTGATGGCTGGGGTATTGGGTGGTTTGAAGGAAATAATGCAGTAGTGCGTCGTGCTGCATGTAGAGCAGACTGGGACGAGACTTTCTTTGACAGCATAGATGAAGCCCGTAGTCGCAATCTAATCGCTCATATTCGCTATGCTACGCAAGGCGAGCCGAATGATTGCAATTGCCATCCATTCACACGCCATCACAACGGAAGAGACTGGATGTTAGCTCATAACGGATGGGTTACTGGTGCTGGAGGCCATCCAATGGCCGAAGGAGATACTGATTCTGAGTCAATTTTCCATGAAATAATGGATAAGGTAAGTGAGTATCAAGATTCTGGAACCTTTAGAGGAAAATATACAGCATTGAAAAAGGCGATTGAAAATGTGTTTAATTTACATCATGGTACTATCAACTTGAATCTGTTGATCAGTGATGGAAACATGATGTATGCTTTCAACCATTATAGCAGTAAACCAATGTATATGCTTAGACGTTCAAAGGCATATGGCGATGCTATACTAATTTCTACCAAGGAATTAACTGATGAGAATTGGGAAGTTATTCCCAGAGATAGGTTACTGGCCATCAATAATGGTGAAATCGAAATGTTGTCCAGTCCATTCTTTGATGAAGAACTAGACAAATGAAATTAAAGAAGTTTGAGAGTGCCTGTTATTTTCTCAACCAACTCATCTTGACAAGGTCCAATGGCCAATACGGTCAAAGAACCTGATGGGATTTGAGTATGTCCGGCATCGTGAACCTTTGAAGTCAGCAACCCTTCCTCAATAGCTAATTTTTCTAGCGCCAGTAAATGGTCTGCATCATCACCTTTTAGACAGACCTTTTTTTGTCCAGAAGATAACCATGCATCAAGAACTAAGGGTGATTTTTGTCCTGCGTTTAGGGTTGCTTGAACTGAAGCGTGGCCTGCTTGTGCAGCTATTTTTCCTTTACCCATCTTCAGGCCATTATTGACGATAAGAATCATTTTGACTGGCCCTGAGGGCGAATGTCCGTGATGTGAAGGGGCGGTCATCTTGTGAATAATTGAGCGTAGTCCCACTTCATCCCCTCAAGCCGAGGTAGGGCTCAACCCTCAATAAGGCTTCAACTGTGAAGTGAGTGCATCGATTGACCTTCTTGGTGCTGGTCCAATGCCAAGAACTGTTATCGTTCCAGGTTCCACTTCTGTATGGCCAGCATCTTTGACGATGTGTGTTACCAAACCTGCAGCTTGTGCCTGTCCGGCTAATTGTTGCAGACTTTGTAGGTCGTCAACTTTGAGACATATCTTTCTGGCTCCACCATTTAGCCATCTCTCCATTAATCTTGAATTGGTCTTGCGTGAGGCCATGGTACACGAAACTGCTGCGTGTGCGCACTGAACTGCCATTTTACCTGCTGATAATCCGAGGTCTTTCCGAACTATCAAAGCCATTGAAGGGGAATCTTCGCTAGTTGACATAACCTTCTACAACCTTTACTACTCAGGATTGTTGAACAATAGATTCCACTGTTGTCAATTCAATTTCTTCAACAACGATATCTTCAGCAACCATATCTGCAAACCATGAACCAAACCAAACTGCAAAGGTTAGGTTGCCTAATGCGTGTAGTAAATCATATGGGATTCCATGAGCCAAATATGTTAGGAAGGTTAGTATTGTAAATGAACTATCTATGATAGATAATGAAACTATGATATCAAACACAAAGGCAGAAGCGATAGCTGCAATAAAGAGGCGGCTGCGTTGTAATTCCCCATTAACAATTAAGGATAACTTTGAGCCCATTACCGCAACGCTTGCCCAACCAATGGCTTGGAAAATAGTCCACCAGCCGTTACCGATTATAGCATTGGAAATCATTGCGACCAATATTGCGAAAGCAGCACCACGTCGCGCTCCTAATTGAGCTCCGATTATTAATGCTGCAACCGTCACAGGTTGGATATTAGGTAAAGGTTGCATCAATACTCGAGTTGCTGAAACAGCGAGAACTAATGTTACTAGCAATAGTGTATCTCCCAGGCTCTTCTTTGAAGGAGTTGCTAATAGCCAAAATGCTGCGACTAACAAAATTACATCCAAAACAAGACTAGTTGTTGGTGAAAAGACTGGTCCGTGTGTACCAAGGGCTTGGAACATATAACAAGCCAAGGGTAACGCCTCCTTGAGGGTTGCGCGCAAATTAGCAATGATTTTGTAATATCATGCCGGTAGCCAATGAACGATTGTATTTTCTTCAATGGCTATATTTTCTGCCGCTAATGAGCCTCTGGCACCATTGACAAAAAACTCCCAACCTTGCCCTTGGTGACCATTAAACGAAGTGATATAAGTGCCGATATCTGACTGCTGTGAACTAATTGTAATATTTAGGTCAGAGGCTGCTTGATTCGTTAACTGTAAGACATTATCATATCCCGAATATCCACCCATGATTTGCTGTTGGCCATCTATTTCAATAATTAAGATCTGAGTATCTCGCCATTGTTCGGGCCAACTTTGGTTCCATTGACCTTCGACTCCATTGGTTGTGCCTTCATCTCCAATAGCCGTACTCAAATCATCCACTTTGCCCGACCATTGAGTTGACAATGTTGGTATTGTGATGACCGCGACAATCAAAATAAGCAATATTGAAAATTTCTTGCCTTGTTTTGGCTTTCCTGCCATGAATAATATTGCACAGAAACTACTGAAAATTGCAAGTAAAACCAATTGATTGCTATTTTGTTTATCATTATCTAGTGAAAGGTTTTCATCCACTTCTTCAGTGATAGTTGTTTCATTTAATCCACGCCAATAAACAGCCATCCTACCGGCGTCATTTGCTAATACCAACCAATCTGAATCTGCTTCAGAATATACTGCGGGTGCTGCAGTTGTATAGGTTGAGAATCCCGGCTGGAAGCCTCTAATATGTTCAAGTAGTCCATTTTCAACCAACGTAAATCCTTTCCAGCCACCTTGGGCAGTGTTGAGTGGCACCATGAATTGACCATCTAACCCCATTGCCATCTCGCCGTTGGTGGCGAATGTTAGCGCAGATAATGCACTGCAATTTTGAGAACAATCAAATGAACGTAATTCAGATGAATCACCCGTCACCAAATACCCGTCTACCAAGATTGGCATCGCTGGAGAAGAACCTGAAGTATGACTGTTGATTATTGAATAGTTTTCGTCGAGTAGGGCAATTGTGCTCTGCCCTTGCCCTTGAGCATGTATCACTATTCCTCCATTGGTCAAGAGAGGAGAATGTCTAATCTTGCCGATTGCCAGTGGATATGATGTCAAATTACCCTCGCGTGATAGATGCCATAGAGTTCCATTTTCATCACCCACTAGATAGCCGGTATCGGTCACAGTAACACCATTTCTCCAACCCAAATCAGTAGTAGCGTTTTGAATTAAAGTCCCATCTGCTAAACATAAACTAACGATTCCTGTTCTTGTTGGAGCAACTAATTTATCCTCGTCTTGGGCCAATGAACCAGTAATTCCCCAGACATTTACCTCGCTTTGATAGTGCCAATTTCTTAGCCCTGTCATCGGTTCAAGCGATTCGATTAATCCATCAGACCAACCGATGATGAGTTGCTTAGACCAAGTTCCGCATTGGCCTTGCCCTGCCTCTATTATCTTCAAAGGCGACATGTCATGTTGAGTGGCATTGAGGTTGGTATTATTCCATAATTCCTTACCTGTTAATTCGTATGCAAATACTTGTGGTCTTTCTTGTCCGATCCACATTCCACTGGTCCGCACGAATAATGTTGCATCATCTATTATGGGCGCAGTAGTAACATATCCCGCGTCAAATTGTTGAACCCATTGTGCTTCAAATCCGTAAATTTGGTCAGACTCACTTGGACTTGATATTGCACTCGCTGAACCTGTGCTTAGAATTAGGAAAATCGCGCAAAATATGAGCAACCTTTGTAGGCGATTCATGGACATCACTCTATTGCTTTTTGAATCGCTACTCGTAATAATGCGCTTACCTGCTTACCTTCTGCTCCAGCAGCTTCCTGCATTACAATTCCCATCAATGGGCCCATGGCGCCCATGCCCCTTTCTTTGACAAAGTCAATTCGTTGGGCGATAATCGAATCTACTACCGAAGCCAAATCTGCTGCATCTGCAGGTTTGTATCCGTTATTTTCTGCATATTCGGCAATCTCTTCAACTGTCGGATTTGAACCTACGAAGACTGTAACGATTTCGTTCATAGATTCGCGTGAAAGGTGCCCTGCTTCCTTTGCCCGTAACACATTAGCCAATAATTGAGGGTTTGCAGTATCGTTTTCTAAAAGTAATGTAGCCAGTCCCTTGTGTGGTAAATCGCTGATATTGTCCACAAAAAGGTCATCCAATTGCCTTGCAACTATTTGTTTAGATTGGTCTTGTGAAATCTCAAACTGTTGCATTCTCATATTCCGCTCAGCATCGCTCATCGGCAAATTTTCAAGAATAGCGAGCCATTCTTGGTTGGAAAGAGTGAAAGATGGAATATCTGTTTCTGGGTACATTCTAGCACCACCTGGAAGTGGTCTCATCGGAGAGGTTGTACCATCTTCAGGGGCACCTTTCTTGACCACTACATTGCGTACTTCTTGTGGAATGCGGTGCCATGCTAAACGTGCTCTGTGAAGAACGCTTTCAAGTGCTAATTCCGCTTGCCAACGAGGTGCTAAACATAAGATGAAAGCATCTGAATCTGTAAGTTTCAATTCACTGCGGACCTGTTTTACTTGATCTGCCTCGACTCCATAGGCTGGTAACTCATCGGAATGGAATACGCCTTTGACACCTGCTTGCTTTGCCGCACCGGCAAGTTCACGGCCAAGTCGGGGTAGTTGGGAATTGCCATTATCCATTTGTTTTGTTCCAATCTTGCCAGCGAGGTTTGCAAGTGGTAATGCCATCATTATGCTGCCATTGGATAAACCAGTGACGACCATTTTTGAGGTGCACTGTGCAAAACAATTAGTGACATCATGCAAATCTAATGGCAATAATTGTGCAACAGCTGCTGAGACTTGAGATTCTGTTGCCAAATCTGTAGTTCTCCTATCAGGGGTTAGCAGTGGTAGATTCATTGAACTCCTCAATTCATTTGTAAGGCGATAAAAATGTAATTGCCTTGCCATTTCAAGACTGATTATTCTTGGAATCCAAGATAGGTCTTGACAGCCTTTGATTTCAACTCTATCACCACACATCAATGAGACATTGAGGTCTTGGCGGATTGAACCCAATCCGCGGCGAACTCTTCTTGTTTGACGTAGCACTCTTCCCAAAGCGATTGCAGTTTCCTTTGCATGTTGTGGTGAAGTAATATCTGGAGCTGTTGCGATCTCGATTAAAGGTAGGCCAAGACGGTCAAGATTGTAAATAACATTTTCACCATTAGCAGTCATTTCAGTTTCTAACTTTCGCGCTGAATCTTCTTCAAGACATAGCAAATCAATTCCCACTGGGCCTGTTTCAGTAGATAGAGTTCCATCTATCGAAATCAGGGAAGTTCGTTGGAATCCACTTGTATTGGAACCATCAACCACGGTCTTACGCATGGTTTGGATTAACGATACTGGCTTTGCCTGAAGCAATGCTGAGACTGTTAATGAGATATCTATTGCATCTTGGTCGTGTGGTAAAGGAGGTTGCTCATCCAATTCTATCAAGCCAGCATTAGGTGATTGTACGTAGGTGAATGAACGGTTTCGCAGTGTTTCAAAACGTGCGGCGACATCTATTTTTCCGCCCTCTCCCCTACCGGCTCTAAGTTTGCGATTATAGCGTGGCCAGTGTTCTGGAACCGTGTCTATTGTAACATCATATAGTTCGCCTTTTTGACGTGAATGAAGTTTTCCTGTTGCTAATTGCTGATGGACTTCTATGCCGCACATAAAGCCCAAAATCTCGGGGATTAGAGCATCTGCATCGGCGATTTCGCCAACTGGCTGCTCTGTAAAAGTCTCCCCCATAACAAAGCCCATGCACTCACCCTTCATCAGTCAAGCGATTGATAATGCCTGACTTGGCTCAAACTATTGCCAATGTTCCATCCACAAGTGATGGACGCATCAATGTGCCATTTAGAACCAATTTTTCAATTATGGTCTCTGCGGTATTTCTATCGATTCCTAATTTTTCGGCTTCGTTATACACATCTATTGAATTTACGATTCCATCGCCATCATTTTGTAGTGTTGAAACAATATCTCGAATGGTTCTCTCCTTGTTACGAACAGAAGTCTTCTTTCCAGAAGCGGTTGAGGTTTCATCATAATCCTCGCCCATTAATGCATATCGCCATAAGCGAGTGATTTTAATTGCTCTTTCTGCATCCTCAAGGGTTGCATCTTGTGATAGACGGATTCTTGCACTTGCCTCTGCCAATCTTGCTAACGCTTCAAGTGAACGAGCAGTGATTGATACACTATCGGTTGAATTGCCACCTTTTTTCCTGGTTTCGATATAAAACTTGACGATTAGGTCTGTCGCTTCAGCGGTTAAATTAGGGTGGACCGTTCTCTTGGAATGGGCAATATATTTGC
>Ga0308018_10000795_pt1 | contig 15170 bp, 11 predicted proteins | sample Neamet282_FD_203130 | JGI IMG/M metagenome (GOLD analysis project Ga0308018, IMG submission 203130) | Marine microbial communities from water near the shore, Antarctic Ocean - #282 | ecosystem: Environmental > Aquatic > Marine > Unclassified | place: Southern Ocean | collected 2014-10-01
GTGATCACTTCTTCAGCGTACTTCCCCCAGGCCTCGTTGCCCTTCCTCCGGTCTATGCTATCTTCGCCATTTTCGCGACCCCGCAGAGTGCAGGACGCGTGTTTCGATTGGAGAGTAGGGTATGACGAGCAGTGTTCAATTATGCCTTATGCCAGCAGCGGTGCTTCTTGTTCTGTCTGCGTGCGGCCCTGGCTCGTCCGCAACGGACGCGGACCTCGTTCTGCTGAACGGCAACATCATCACCGTTGATTTTGCGGGAACGGAAGTACAGGCATTGGCTTCGAAGGACGGTCGGATCGTCGCCCTCGGCTCCGAGGCTGACGTCGAGTCCTTCATCGGCTCCGGCACAGAGATCATCAACCTTGAGGGCCGGACTGCCATCCCCGGATTCATCGAAGGACACGCACACTACATGCGGCTCGGTGAGACGAAACTCGAGCTGAATCTCGTGGACCTCTCGAGTTGGGACGACGTCGTCGCGCTCGTCGCGTCCGCCGTCGCTGAGGCTGAGCCAGGACAGGTCATTTCGGGGGGAGGGTGGCACCAGGAGAAGTGGAGCGTGCGTCCAGAGCCCAACGTCGACGGAATGCCTTTCCATGATGCGCTGAGCGCGGTTTCTCCCGACAACCCGGTCCTGCTGGGTCATTCGAGTGGCCATGCGACCTTCGCGAACGCTCGGGCGATGGAGATCGCAGGGGTCACGGCTGCCACGTCTGATCCGGAGGGCGGTGAGATCGTTCGAGGCCCAGATGGGAGCCCCACCGGAGCGTTTCGCGAGACTGCGTCGAGACTGCTTCGCCCGGCGGCCGAAGGCGCCCCGGCCCCGGAGCCTCGTCAAGTAGCCTTGCTGGCCCAGGAAGAGGCGTTCTCCAAAGGCATCACTTCCTTCCAGGACGCGGGAGCCGGTTTTGCGACAACAGACCTGTGGAAGGGCATGGTCGATGACGGCAGCCTGAAGATCCGACTGTACTCGATGATCAGGGCGAGCCCGGCCAATCTGGCCGAGAACCTCGAATCGTATCGCATCATCGGGTACGGAGATGAACAGCTGACGGTCCGGGCGATCAAGGTGGCCATCGATGGGGCCTTGGGGTCACATGGTGCCTGGCTACTCGCACCGTATGTCGACAACCCATCGACCTCGGGACTCAACACGACACCGCTGGAAGACGTTGAAGAAACAGCGCGACTGGCTATGGAGCATGGCTACCAGTTCAACGTCCACGCGATCGGTGATCGTGGGAATCGTGAGACGCTCGATATTTTCGAGGCCGCGTATGAGTCAGCGGGGCCAGGCGACCACCGCTGGCGGATCGAACACGCGCAGCACCTACACCCCGATGATATCCCGCGCTTCGGAGCACTCGGCGTGATCGCGTCGATGCAGGGAGTCCATGCGACCTCCGACGCTCCTTGGGTCGAACCGAAGCTTGGGTACCAGCGTGCGGAGGAAGGCGCCTATGTCTGGCAGAAGTTGATGCAGTCAGGCGCGACCATCATGAATGGTACGGACGCGCCAGTTGAGGACGTGAGTCCGATCTCCAGCTACTACTCGACGGTCTCGCGCATGCCGTCCACCGGCAAGGTCTTCTTCCCCGACCAGCGCATGAGTCGTATGGAGGCGCTGCGTTCTTACACGATCAACGCCGCGTATGGGGCGTTCGAAGAGGACCTGAAGGGCAGTCTTGAGGTCGGAAAGCTGGCTGATATCACGGTCCTGTCACAGGACATCATGACAATCGACGAAGCTCAAATTCCCGAGACGGAGGTTGTCTATACGATCGTCGGCGGGGAAGTCGTCTATACGAGAGGCGGTCAGTGACTGACCACGGCGGCCGCATCCCGGACATTCTTGCAATCATCGAGAGCGCAAGGGTCAGAGGTGGCACAGACGCTCTTGTGCGGTTCATCGCCAAGGCAATGCCGGAAGCGAATGCCTCAGACGTAAAGAAGGCGGCCGATACCGCGCTGGAGGTCATCGAATCCGTTCCCGTCTTCTTGGCTCGCGCTCGCCAGGAGGGAGAGAACCGGGCACTGTCTGCGGTGGTGCTCCCGCTTCTGGATCACGCGGAGCTTTACTACGTTCAACCGCTGGACCTGATTCCCGAGATGACCCAGGGCCTGCCAGGGCTTCTCGACGACTCGTACCTCGTCATACGGATCATTGAGAACCTTGATAAGGGGCCCGAGCCGTTTCTTGACTGGGACCTGGACCATCCAGCGCGCTTCCTTCAGCGGCTGATCGGCCCGGTTGTGGCCCAGCGCCTCGACACCATCGCCCACGATGCGATGGTGGAGGTGTCCGACCAGCTGTCAGAGTTGTGGGAGCGCATGGCCCACCAGGCCTGAAGCGCGGCCCCGGCTAGTTCGTGCCTGGCTAGTTTCCTTCATCTTCGTCAGTGTCAGCTGGCGGAGCCCAGAATCCGTCGGCTCCGACCGCACTACGCGCGACTTCGCTGTGGAAGAGGCTGGCGTTGAACAGGGTGCGGAACGTCCCGGAGGGCTGGCCCCGCCACTGTGGGCGGAAGCCGAGGAGGACGACGTGCCCGTCGCCGTGTTTCACGTCGACCGCTGCGGCCTGACCCTGTAGATGGTCTTCGCCGAGCAAGTATCCTGACAGTAGAGGCGACCCGTCAGCCTCATATGCCGCGAGCACTGCGCCCTCGAAGCCTTCTTTCGTGGTAAACACTGGGCTGCGATCGAAGAAGATCTTGGCTCGTTCCGGCATGCCAGCCATTAAGGGATGAGATACGTCTGTGCGTACCTCCAAAAGCGAGCCTGCGGAGAAGAAGACGCCTCGCCCGAGCCCCCGGACGACGTTTTCGACCGGCAGGTTCAACTCGTCGATGCAGAGGTCAGCTGAAGAACTCATGCAGACGAGGGTGCCCCCCTCTCGTACGAAGCCAGCCAGGCTCCGAACGCCCTCAGCGCCGAGGCCGCCCACGTACTGTCCGGGCACAGACCCGTTGGCGAACCCGTTCATGAGGCCGTTGGGTCGTTCCGACGGCAGCACGATCACGTCATAGCGCGAACGGAGCTCTCCGGCGCGGACATCCGCGTCCCTCAGATTCGTGAACGCGAAGCCATACTGTTCGTAGAGCCACCGGGTCCAGCCTTCGTCCATGCTTGGCGACCAGGGGCGATACATCCCCAGCCGTGCGCGGGGGAGGGGCGTGCCAACTGATCCGCCCAGCGCCGCCTGCAACGCGTAGTCCCTTACCATTCGGTTTCGCTCTGAGTCCGATATGTTTTCGACGGCGTAGCGCCCGCCCGCCACCGCGACGGAGGCTCCTGCATCCCAGGCATCGTTGAGGGCCCGGAACGTGTTGTTCTGTGCTGGGTCGAGGAAAAGCGTCGAGCCACTACCCATCGTGGCACCCGGCTTGGGGACAATCGCCGCCGCGACCGGATTCGAATCGAAGCCGACGCCTCCGACACGATCGAATGGCGATGCGTCCGAGACGTCAGCGTCCCACGGAGTGGCCTCAGTGGTCAGTGGCTGCATGGCCGCGCGCACGTCGTCGCCGAGTGGCTGAGTCGCTGTAACGACACGGACGTCCATCTGGTACGGCAGTGTCCAGCCAGCCGCGTCGTACGGCTGTTCGGGCGGACCCTCCGGATACTCTCTCAGGTCGGGGTAGGTCTGCACGCTCATCACCTGGCGGGCCAGCTCCCCGAACTCCTGATCGAGAGCGAGAACCCACGTGCCCGCAGGGTGTGTGAGGCCCTCATGCGTTACGGGATCGGATAGTTGGTGGACCCGGAGGCCGGCGTATGCCAGGCGACGGAGAAGCTCCACCGGCGCTACCGGATCACGCTGATCCTGCGAAATGAAGTAGGCGTACGGGGGCTCGGCCTGGTACTTCAAAATCTGGTCGCGGCCCGACTGATACCGATTGTAGAGCACGTCCTCACGGTACTTGGCGGCGTAGTCGAGTACGGCGATTGATGCGACGTGCATGTACTCAACGGCGTCACCGATTCGCCACCACCCGCCCTCCCAGGGGCTGGGATACAGCGATTCCGCACGGAGATCGCGCTTGTCCGCAGGGAAGTCGGCCAGCGTGTAGAAGTGCGGTGTCGCGTAGCGATAGAGTCCAGTCTCCGTCCAGAACGCGGCCTGGTTCTGTAGGAGTGGCAGATAGTCCACATAGCCGGGATACCAGGCATCGAATCCCGTGCCCATATGGGTCGCTCCCCTGAGTCCCCGAGACTCCAGCATCGTCGCCATCGTCATCCCGAGGCTGTTCACGGTCCGAGACATCAACGGTGGCGCAAACGTCGCGATCGGCTCGGCGAATGGCGGCAGCCAGATCCGCGTCGGGAACGGCGAACTCTGGTGGTGGACGTGAATGATCTGTGGATCCCACTCCTGCCAGACACGAGACAGGACGCGGGACTCGACCATGTTCAGCATGTAGCCGTCACGGTTGTTGTCGTGCCCGATGTACTTCTGATAAAGCCACGGCATTGGCGCGACTTCGTACTGGGTACCCACATTCGAGAGATACCAGTCCGAGATCATGGTCTGGCCGTCGGGGTTCAGAGACGGCCAGAGCGCCGTGATCACGTTCTCGCGAATGGCCGCGATGCGTGGCTCATCACTCGCCACCAGTTCATAGGCCAGCCCGATGGTGTGCTGCGCCCCGGCCGCCTCGCTGGCGTGCAGACCACCGCTGATATCGACGATCGCCTTGCCGCTGCGTGCGAGCGCGAGAGCTGAGGCGTCATCGAGGTCAGCCGGATGAGCCAACTGGTCGGCGATGTCACGATACCATTCCACGTCGCGGAGATTCTCCGGCGACGAAATGAGGGCGAGCCACCAGTCACGACCCTCCGACGTGCGCCCGACGTTGATCATCGTGATTCGGTCGGAGGCCGCATCGAGCTGCTGGAAGTAGTCAATCGACTGTTCGTAGTTGGCCAACTCGAAGTCGGCGCCCGGCTCAAAACCGAGAACCGAGGCCGGCGTCGGAACCTGAGCGTCTGCGCTTACGGGAATCGACAGGAAGGCGGCGTACAGGAATGCGATGGATCGCAGGTAGCGCACGGGTGACAGCTCTGCTGAGGGTGAAACGGTGGTGCGCGAAATTGGGTGCGTGAGCGGCAACGCGCCACCTGGGAGAGATTGGCGACGTGATATGCTTCGCCTGACCTTCCCGGGCAGCCTCGGCAGGTTCATTCTTCTCCCTGAATCCTAAACCGTGTGAGTAGCTATGATGGGACGTTCAGCCGGTCGCGCCTTGCGGGCCGCCACTTTGATCACAGCGGTCGCCGCCGTCACGATCGCAGCTTCTCCCACTGGGCTGGCGGCGCAGGACCCCGTCGATATGTCTGGCGCGTGGACACTCGCGGTCGAGTCACCGAACGGAGCCGGTACTCGTGATGTCGTCTTCGCTCAGGAAGGGGCCGCTCTGACCGGAAATATCTCGAGCACCAGGGCCTCCGGGCCGTTCACCGGCACGGTCACAGGAAACGAGATCACATTCGTCGCCACCGTACAGATGGGCAGCGGGCCGTTCATCATCACCTACGCAGCCACGGTGTCAGGTGACTCGATGGAAGGAATCGTCGATTTCGGCAGTTACGGCGGTGGCACGTTCACCGGACAGCGGGTGCTGTCAGAACCCCGGTGAAGATTCTGGTCGTCGAGGACGACCGGAAGGTCGCAAGCTTTTTGGCAAAGGGGTTGAGAGAGGAAGGCTACGGGGTCGATGTGTCCCATGATGGTGGTGACGGGCTGCTCAAGGCACGCCTGTACGCTTACGACCTGCTCCTCCTTGATGTGATGTTGCCCTCCAGGACTGGAGTAGAAATCGTCCGAGAGCTTCGGTCTCGTGAGTCCGCGGTCCCGGTCCTCCTGCTGACTGCAAGAGACGATGCGGGTGACATCGTCATGGGGCTGGATGCCGGTGCTGACGATTACCTGACCAAGCCCTTTGCGCTTGACGAACTGCTTGCACGAGTCCGCGCGCTTCTTCGCCGGGGTGGTGCAGCTCGGCCCGACCGACTGATTATCGAAGACGTTGAGCTAGACCGGGTCGCGCATCAGGCGCTGCGTCGGGGGGTTCGCCTGGATCTGACCCCGAAGGAGTTCAAACTTCTCGAATTTCTGATGCTCAACAGGGGGCGTGTGGTCCGTAGGACCGAGCTCCTCGAGAAGGTGTGGGATCTCAGTTTCGACCCGATGAGCAACGTGGTCGACGTGCATGTCGGCCACCTCCGCAGAAAGCTTGGCGAGTCGGGGGCTGAACCTCTGCTCCATACCGTGCGTGGAGTCGGCTACGTCTTTCAAAGAGAAAGTCCGGAGTGACTCGTTCGTTTCGGATGCAGCTCGCGGTTCGGGCGACGGCTGCCGTAGCGACTGGCGCAGCGGCGCTTTCACTCGTCACGATCCTCACGCTACGCGGAGTGCTGGATCGCGAAGTCGATGCGTCGATCCTGAACATCGCGTCCATTCAGGCCGCCTCTCTTGCCGATGGACCCACCGGAAGTATGCACTTCCACGAGTGGGATCTCACCCCGGACGAGGCCTCGTCCGTTCGGGATCTCGTTCAGTATGCACAGGTCTGGGACGCGGAAGGAGTATCGCTCCTGAGAAGTCAGTACATGACGGCAGATCTGCCGACCGATACTTCGGCTCTTCGGACTACCGCGGAAGGCGAACTGGTCTGGACGAATCAGAATTTCGAGGGAGTTGCTGTCCGCACGGTGTTCTATCCGCTCGAGCGGTTGGGCGCCGCCCACCAGGCGCACGTTCTTCAGGTGGCTGCACCTCTTACGCGTCGAAACGGAATGCTTCGGAGGTCCGCGGTATTCCTGATCCTTCTGTCCCTCACGCTGGCGGGTGCAACCTTTGCGGGGTCGTGGTGGCTCGCCGGGAGCGCCGTGCGTCCGATCCACGAGGTGATCGATCAGGCCGAAGACATCGGCGCGCGATCGCTCGATCGACGCATTCAGGCCTACGCTGACACGATTGAGTACACCCGTCTAGTCGAGGTACTCAACACGATGCTGGCCCGGCTACAGAGCGCTTTCGATGCACAGCGTCGGTTCACGGCAGACGCGAGCCACGAGCTCCGTTCGCCACTCACCGCTATGCGCGGAGAAATCGAGGTCACGCTGAAACGTGACCGGAAGCCGGAGGAGTACGTCGAGGTCCTGGGTAGTTCGCTCGAAGAGGTCGTGCGGCTGTCGAAAATCTCCGAAGACCTCCTGACCCTTGCCCGTACGGACTCCCGGATGCTGAAGCCAGAGATCGAGCTCTTCAATGTCGGACAGATTGCATCGGGTGTGGTCCAACGGCTGGGCTCGGCGGCGGACGCCCGGGGAGTCGCTGTGCGGGTCCAGCCTGACGAGCCGATTACCGCGGAAGTGGATGCCGGGATGTTCGGGCAAATCGTGTGGAACCTCGTAGACAACGCAATTCGCCACACCCCGTCGGGTGGTCGCGTTTCGGTGACGCTCGGTCATCGCGGCGACTCGCTGGCCCTGACTGTAGACGACACCGGGCAGGGTCTGGGTCCCCTCGACGCGGAGACAGTATTTGAACGCTTTACGAGAGGTGACGCTGCTCGCACCTATGAGTCGGGCGCCGGTGGCACGGGCCTGGGCCTTTCCATTGTTCGCGCGCTGTCCGAGGCCCACGGGGGGGCGGTCCATGCCGAGAACCGGGCCGGCGGTGGGGCAAGGTTTACGGTCGAACTTCCCAAAGCGGGCGTACAAACAGCTCCGTGACCGATCGGCCAAGTATGGACGACCAGCGCATTCTGGTCGCCACAAGCTGGATCCTGGTCAGTTCGCCGCGACGACCCGGGTGACCAACTCATGCTCAGGCGGGTGAGTTTGTCTGTCGAGTTCGCATGAAGAAGGTCGTCGCAGCCATAACCGCGATCGCAGCGCCGAACCCGAGAGCTGACGAGACACCGAGGGCATCCGCCGCAAGCCCGCCGCCGAGCGCGCCCACCGCGTACCCGAGGTCGCGCCAGAGGCGATAGACCCCGAGAGCCGACGCGCGCCACTCGGGCTCGGAGCAGTCCGAGACGAAGGCGAGCAGGGTTGGGTACACCATTCCCGTGCCTGCTCCGGCGAGCACGGCGGCGATCAGGTAGGTGAGGTACGCTTCACCCGATGCGAACAGTGAGACCCCCGCTGCCTGGACGAGCAGCCCGCCCACGATCAGCCCGCGTCGCCCTATACGGTCGGACAGGGGACCGAAGACCAACTGACTCGTCGCCCAGACAAGCGGATACAGGGCCACGACGAAACCGATTCTTTCGACCGACAGGCCACGCGCCGAGAGTGCAATGGGAAGCAGCCCCCATAGCACGCCGTCCTTGAGGTTGGTGGCCAGTCCGGAAAGGCTCGCCGCGGAGAGCCTCGGATCAGAGAAAGTGCCCCGAGCGAGGACCGTCGACATCGAGAGTGACGTCTTCCCCCCCGAGGAAGCCGAAGGTTGCCGGGTCTCCCCAACGAAGAGCGACAGGATCAACCCAGTGACGGCCAATACGACACCCAAATAGAACGGCTCCGGCCGAAGGCCGTAGTTCGCCGCGAGGAACGCAGTCGCTGCTGCCGTGGCTGCCATGCCGGCGTATCCCGCGAACTCATTCCACCCGATTACCAGCCCGAATGTCTTCTTGGTGGCGAGGTCTACCTTCATGACCACGGTCATCGACCACGTCAGTGATTGGTTCATTCCGAGCAGGACGTTGGCGAACAAAACCCAGGACCAGCTTGGCGCCCAGATCAGGATGAGAGGGACGGGGATACCAACGAGCCAGCCGAGGAGCAGTAGTCGCTTCCGGCCCCACCGTTCAGACAGCGCGCCTGCGAAGAAATTCACGCTCGCCTTCGTGACGCCGAACGTCACGATGAATGCGAGCGCAGAGGCCTTGGACGCGATCCCGAAGTCGGCTTCGGCCAAGAGGGGGAGGACGGTGCGCTCGATCCCGACCATGCCTCCGACAAATGCGTTCACGAGAACGAGGTGGAGGATTCGGGGCAGGGAGCCGCGGGGGAGTTCGATCACAGGCTAGTGAGTGGGTCGAAGGTCGTCAGAGGCAACCGAGTTTAGCATCAGAAAGCCTTCAGCACCCCATGGGAACAACAAAGCCCCTTCGCCGGTTGAACCGACGAAGGGGCTTTGTTGTTCGGGTCGTTGACCCGGTGCGTTTAGATCCAGCCCTTGCTGCGAAAGCCCTTGATGGCCGAGGCCCACTGATCCATCTCATTCGGCAGACCGAAGGAGAGACGGTTGTGATCGAGCATCGGTGGAAAATCTCGTCCCACGAGCAATCCTTCGTCGGCCATGCGACCACGGTAGGTCGCCAGGTCTCCGTTGATCTTGTGCATGAGGAAGTTCGTGTTCGTCGGCAGGTACTCGAGGCCGAGTTCGTCCAGCGTCGTGTGGACGATCGACTTGGCCTCCTCGTTGACTGTGATGGCCCGGCTGACGATGCCGTCGTCCTTCAGCGAGGCAATGGCTGCGGCACCGGCCAGAACGTTCGGGCTGTTCTGAATGGCGTGCTCCGCGAGACGCCGGGCGGTGGTCGGATGCGTCACGGAGTAACCGAGCCGCAGTCCAGCCATCGCGAAGATCTTCGAGAACGTCCGAATCACGACAACGTTGGGCTTGCTCTCAATCCACTTGAGCGAGTCCCAGTAGCGATCATCCGTCACGTACTCGAGGTACGCTTCGTCCATCAGGAAGGTCGTCGTCTCCGGGGCCTCCGCGATCCACGCATCGATGTCGGCGGACTCAGTGATCGTTCCCGTCGGGTTGTTCGGATTGCAGAAGTACACAACAGACGGGCGGCGCATCGAGATCTCGCGCATCTGCTGCACGTCGTGCTGCAGGTCCGCCGTCAACGGAACGGTGATTACCTCGAAGGGCATCGTGTCCTGATAGTCCATGACATCTTCGAACGTCGGCGTCGCCGCGATGAGCGGCGTGTTCGGGCCCTGGAAGGCCTGGGTGCAGATCTGGAGGATCTCTGTCGAGCCGAAGCCGAGCGTGAGGTTCTCCGTCTTCACGCCGACATAGCGGGCAAGCTCGTCGAGGACCTCCTGACGGCGCCCCCCGTATCGGTTCGAGTCGCCGATCGCCTCGATGATTGCGTTCCGCGCTGCGTCGGAAACGCCTAGCGGATTCTCGTTCGAACTCAGGCGGATGTCGCCGTTCGCCATCGTCTTTCCAGGGCCAAACCCCGGGGCCTTGTCGAACAGGGTGCCCAGAGCTGCACCTGATCCAGCGAATCCGGCGAGTCCTGCGGCCATTCCTGAGGAAACGAAACCTCGACGATCCATAAATCCTCCTGCGTGTGAACGGGATCACACCAATGTGGGGAGCGTCAGGACAGGCCGAAAGGGTGTGGGCTACACGTTGAAGCGAATGTTCATGATGTCCCCATCGGAGACAAGGTAGGTCTTGCCTTCGACTTGGAATTTTCCGGCGTCCTTCACCGCCTGCTCGGATCCGAGCTCCATGAACACGTCGTAGGGAGTGACTTCCGCGCGAATGAAGCCCCGCTCGAGATCAGAATGGATCTTCCCGGCAGCTCGCTGAGCGTCCATGCCTCGTCGAATCGTCCACGCCCGGACTTCGTCTGTGCCAACGGTGAAGTAGGAAATCAGATCCAGAAGCCCGTACGCCGCAAGGATGAAGCGATCCAGTGCCGACTCGGAGAGCCCGAGATCCTGCAGGAAATCCGCTTGATCATCGACATCCATGCCTGCGATGTCTGACTCGACACTCGCGCACAGTGTAAGTCCGGCAGCGCCGAGCTCCTCGATACGCGCAGCCAGAGCATCGGGCATCGGTTCGGCCGCCCGCGCCTCTCCACGATTCACGGCTACGAGGAGTGGCCGGTCAGAGAGAATTCCGTATCCTCGGAAGTATGTCCGATCCAGATCCTGATCCGGAATAGAGCGCAGCGCCTGCTCGGACTCCAAGGTTTTCTGGGCGAGCTCGAACGCAGCGATCTCCCTAGGCTCGGCCCTCTCCTTTCTGGCTCGCTCGAGCCGCTTCTCCACGGATTCGAGGTCCGCGAAGATGCACTCGGCGTGAAATGATTCGAGGTCGGCGACGGGGTCCGGATTTCCTTCCAAGGTCGGATTGTCGAAATCGCGAAGGACTAGGCAAAGCGCCTCTTGGTCGCGGATCTGCTGAAGGCCACGGGGAGAAAGACCTTTCTTGTCTGAGCCGTGCTCCCCCGGGACGTCGCAGAACGACATCTCGGCGTAGGTCGTCTTTTTCGGCGAAAACAGATCGTGCAGAGCATCGATGCGTAGGTCCGGCACTCGCACCGTGCCCAAACGGACCTCTCCGCCATACCCAACCGGGACGTCGAGGCCTGTCATGGCGTTGAAAACGGTGGTTTTCCCAGAGCCCGCGAAGCCGACCAGTCCGATTTTCATGGAGATCTCTGGCGAAGGGGTGAGATACGCGAACGGCCTGCCAGGAGGCAGGCCGTTCGGACAACGACGGTGAGCGTGCGCTGAGTGGTATCAGTTCCCGGCCGAGGCACCCGCCAAGCTGAGATTCTCGCCCTCACTCCGAGCGATGACCGCAGCACAGGTAAGGTCGCCCGTGACGTTCACCGAAGTACGGATCATGTCGAGGATCCGGTCGACACCGAGGATCAACGCAATACCCGCCTGCACATGCTCACCCATACCGACGGCATTGAGCACGATGATCAGCGTGATGATACCGGCCGAGGGCACCCCGGCCGCTCCGACGGACGCGAGGGTCGCCGTAAGCACGATGATCAGCTGTTCCGCGAGAGCGAGCTCCACGCCGTAAATCTGGGCGATAAACAGGACTGCGACCGCCTGGTAGAGGGCGGTTCCGTCCATGTTGATCGTCGCACCGAGCGGGAGCACGAAGCTTGAGACCTCTTTCGAGATTCCGACCTTCTCCTCCGCTGTCTCGATGGTGAGCGGAAGCGTGGCGTTCGAAGACGAGGTCGAGAACGCGAGCAGCGGTGCTGCAGCGACGCTCGGGTAGAATTTTGCGGGATTGAGTTTGGCCACGAATCTAAGGATGAGTCCGTAGGTGCCGAAGGCATGGAGCATCAGCCCCAGGACGACGACCAAGGTGTAGCTGAGCAGACTCTGCAGTAAATCGAAACCGAAGTTCGCGACTACCGAGCCGATGAGAACGAACACGGCGTAGGGCGCGAGTTCCATGATCCAGTTGATCAGAACCATCGACGCTTCGTTTATGCCGTGAAAAAATGCCAGCACCGGGTCTTTTCGCTCCGGCGGTAGCACTGTCAGCGCTGCGCCGAAGCAGATCGTGAAGAAGATCAGCGGGAGTAGATCCATGTCGGCGGCGGCCTGCACGGGATTGCGCGGGATGATGCGCAGTACTGTCTCCTGCCAGGACGGAGCGTTGTCCGCGATGTCCATGCGCGATGCCGCGTCACCGCCATAGCGCTCGGTCAACTCGATTCGCGTTTCCTCGGAGATGCCGGCGCCAGGTTTGATCAGATTGGCTAATGCAAGGCCGATGGTGACCGCGACGGCGGTCGTAAGCATGTAATAGGCGAGCGTCTTTCCGCCGATTCGTCCGAGCCGACTGAGATCGCCCAGCGACGCGGTCCCCACGAGGAGACTCGCGACCACTAGCGGGATCACGATCATCGTGATGAGGTTGATGAAGGCGGTCCCCAGGATTTCAATCTGACTGAAGATGTCCTGGAGCACGGTAATGTTGCCGATGTTCGCGACGGCGCCGATGGCTACGCCCGCAATGAGGCCGATCAGGATTTTCGTATACAGCTGCATGCGGTTCCCTTGTTGATGTCCGCCACGGAAGAATCGTGGCGGAGTTTAGAGGGTCAGCGGGACTCGCGCACCTTGGCGTACTCAATCACAGCACCCTCGAGCAGGTCGTCCACGATATCCATGCCTTCAATGACCTCGCCCACGATCGTATATGCGTGATCGAGTCGGACGTTGTCCATCAGGTTCACGAAGAGCTGGCCGTCGCCGGTATCGTGCCCTCTCGTAGAAATTCCGACGAAGCCTCGCCAGTGTCCCATCAGTCCCACTTCGTCCCGAGAAAACGGCCCGTCACCCATAAATTCGTTTGCGTTTGGACTCCCGCCCTGCAGCACGAAATTGGGCACCCAGCGGTGGAACGTGAGTCCGTCCAAGTAGCCTTCGGTGGCCTGTCGATAGAAGCGATACGTGTTGGTCGGAGCCTGGTATGGAAGGAGCTGGACGACGACCGAGCCAGCGTCCTTCATGTGCAGGACGACCTGCGTGCTATTCATCGCGCGCATGTCGACCACCGTGGGCAGCGGCTGGCGTGCGAGCGGTACGGGGTTTGCCGAGTAGGGTCGTCCGTTCCAGCCACCTAGGATGCGGGCAGCGTCATCAGCTACCGCAGCGTCGTAATCGCGGAGGAATGGAATGAGGCGCTCGGAATGCTGAGGCCCGCCGACCGCTTCGATGCGCGTGAGGAGTGCGCGCCGCGAATCCCGCCAGGTTTCTCGCTGAGCTTCGGATATGCGTTCGAGCGCCGTGAGCGCGGCCTCCGCGGTGGCTGCGCGTCTCGCGGTGCCCTCGAGCAAGCCGGCCGCGGTCAGCAAGAGTTGCGGGTCGTCGTTCTCCATCTGTTCAATAAGCAGCTGGTCCACACTGTGTCCGTCGAGTGCAAATAGGCCCTGGATTGCAGCTGTTCGCACGTTTGCCTGCTCGTCATTCGCGAGGGTCCGGAGCACGCTCCGATTTCCGAGGTGTCGGGCCGCATCAGCCGCGTAGCCACGTACGAACGGATTCACGTGACCTACGTGATCTGACAAGATCGACGACGCGCCCTCCGGAAAGACTTGTGCGAGCGCGGCCAAGGCATGGGAAGCCGGACGCCACTCGCCTTCTCCCACGGGGAGTCCGGAGGCGATGTCCCGAAGGATCGCGCGTTGTGTCGCGATGTCGGGGCATGGCTCCGTCAGATTGTCGATCGCCAGTAGACGAATACTGATCGCCAACTGGCTCGGGGCTTCGGGCGGCAGTGGTGGTGCTGCGGCGAACAGGTACCGACACAGAGCTGCGTCGCGGGGCTGAGTACCGATGTACCGGAAGGTCTCCAGAATCGTATGGGTGGACCCGTTCACTGCGCTCCGGCGAACTAGCTCTTCACGAAGGTAGTCGTCGGTCTGGGCCAGAGATCGGAAGGCAACCGCGCCGACCTGTGGATGATCGTCTTGCAGCCCCTGCAGGATGCGAGGCGTGTCGATGGCGCCGATTGCGCTGAGCGCCGACATCGCGAGCGTGCGCACTCGGCCCGGCCCGATATCAACGGATCGTATGGCTCCGTAGCGGCTGAGGTCGATCAGTCGAGCCTCTGTTTGCGCGTTTACCCCGGACTGGCGGGCTTGCCGAGCTAGCGCCTCGAGGCCTAGCGCTACACCAATCATGGTGGCGTAGGGGGCATCGTGGCCGTGATCGAAACTTGCTTGAACAAGGGCGGCCTCGGCCTGGCCTCGACGGTCCGGTGTCAGCCGAAGTCGACCGACCGACCGGGCGAGTGTGCCACGCACGTCCGGAGCCACCTCGCGCTCCAAGTGTTCGAGCAGGACGTCGAGCGCCCGGTCCCCCATGCTGGTCTGAAACGCCTGCGCAACAGCGTTGGCTGCGGTGGCTCGAACCGCGGGCACCGGGTCGTCGAGTCGCGGAACGATGGCCGACAGCAATTCCGGACTTTCAAGGCGGCCGAGCGCACGCACTGCGGTTCGACGCAGAAACACGTTCTGTGTCCCTGCGGCTTGGATCAGCACGTCGAGTTGTGCACCTCCTGTCGGCCGGGCGTCCTCTGCGGCGACGATCCTGAGAAAGGCTTCGTCTACCCGATCGCGCCGACTCGCGTCGGGCATGCAGGCCGTGGACAGGACGACCGCGACTAGGGCGGTGGGGACCAAGAGGGAGATGCGCATGAGATTCATAGAATCAAGAGTAGAGATCCCGTGAGGCTGTTGGAAGATGTAGCTACGCATCGCGGTCGTTACCCTGCTCTATCTGGGCGATCCAAAGGTGGTGGCAGGGCAGGCGACGCTGCTCAAGCCGGCGAATGATGCCTGCGGTGCCGATCAGGACCAGCCATTTCGCCAGTAGCCATCCGAGAAGCTCGCTCTGGTCTGGAAGTCCACTTGTGGGCACCG
>Ga0308018_10000797_pt1 | contig 15156 bp, 14 predicted proteins | sample Neamet282_FD_203130 | JGI IMG/M metagenome (GOLD analysis project Ga0308018, IMG submission 203130) | Marine microbial communities from water near the shore, Antarctic Ocean - #282 | ecosystem: Environmental > Aquatic > Marine > Unclassified | place: Southern Ocean | collected 2014-10-01
ACTAACTGCTTTAGGTTTCTTATCTGCGCGCCACCTCCAGTAATTACTATTCCTGTCATCAATTTATTTTCATAACCAGAAACTTTAATCTGATGATATACCAAATCAATAATCTCTTTATAACGAGCACCTATAATTTCTGATAAGTTCTTTACCGCTATTTCCTTTGGCTCTCTTCCTCTTAAACCTGGAATTGATACCATTACATTTTCCTGATCCTCCGTGTACATTGCTGAACCAAATTTTATTTTCAACAACTCTGCCTGCTTTTCTAAAATTGACAAACCCGTTTTAATATCCTTAGTAATAACATTTCCACCAAAAGGAATTACTGCAGTATGACGAATAATATTATCTAAAAAAATTGCTACATCAGTTGTTCCTCCACCGATATCTACCAAAGCAACTCCTTCTCTTAACTCATCATCATCCAAGGTAGCAACTGCAGAAGCAAAAGGTTCTAGCACTAATTCTTTAGGCTTTAAGCCTGCTTTCTCCACGCATCTTATTATATTACGCACAGCACCAACTTGAGCAGTAATTACATGAAAATTAGCTTCTAACTTTACTCCCGCCATACCTTTAGGGTCTTGTATTCCATCTTCACCATCCACAGTGTATTCCTGAGGGATAACATGAATTACTTCCTCACCTGGAATAGTAATTAACTTAAACATATTTGATTTCAACTTATCAATATCGGTTTTTTCAATCTCAATCTCAATATTATCTCTAACCAATTCTCCTCTATGTTGTAAGCTTTTTATGTGCTGACCAGCAATACCAACAAAAACCTCATCAATTTCAATTCCTGATTTTTTCTTTGCCTCAATAATTGCCTCTTTTATAGAGTCAACAGTTTTATCAATATTAGCTACAATCCCTCTAGCAACTCCATTAGAAACTGCTCTACCCGTTCCTAATATCTCTAATTTTCCATACTGATTTTTCCTACCAATCATAACAGATATTTTGGTGGTCCCAATATCAAGACCTACCATGTATTCTCCTTTATTTATATGTTGATTGTTCTCTTCCATTTCTTATTTTTTTGTACAAACAATTTGATTATTATATGCTAAACTAATCTCACTATAAGTTTGCCACCCTTTAACAGGCATTGCTTGTTTATAAAACTGATATAAGTTTCCTAATTTTTTATTCACATCTGTAAGTGTTCCAAAATGTATTTTCTGACTACCTACCCTAGGGATAATGATTACTTCCTTATTGTTAAAATGCACCTGAGTAATTTGTGATTTCCAGAATTTATCCTTATTTATTCTTTCTACAAAACTGAAAATACTTGAATGATTCGATTCATTCACTTCTCCAGTTACAACCAAAACTCTTGGTGTGTATTCGCTTGACAAAGGCATTTTTATTCCTTGTTCATCCAAGTAATAATCGGTATTATCCGTTTTAATACGGACTACTGCCTTTCTTTGTTGTAAGTTAATATTAATCACACCTTCTTGATTGCTGAATACTTCCGCATTTTTAATAGCTGGATGCTGCAAAAAAGCTATTTCCAATTCGTTTAAATAAAAATTTGAAAGAGGAACACTATCAAAATTAAAATCATGTTGTTCAATATATTTTTTTGCAATCTGCTCTGTCATAAATGTATCAACTGACGATTCAATATTGATTTGAGGAAAGAACACCATTTGCTTATTTTGCTTTTGATTCGTAAACGACAAAACAACAACCATCAATGACAATAGCATTCCCCACTTTAATATTTGCAATACTTTTTTCATTAGTTAAGCATATGTTTTATGGGTTGTGCCAAAGTACCAATATCGCCAGCTCCAAGTGTAATCAATACATCTAAATTTTCTCTTTCCAATATTTTTAATAACTCCTGCTTACTACATGTTTCTTTTTTCGGACTGGTACACAAATCCAACAACATTCTAGCGTTTACACCCTCAATTGGCAATTCTCTTGCAGGATATATATCTAACAAAATAAGCTTGTCGGCTAAAGACAATGAAACCGCAAACTCTTGAGCAAAATCCTTAGTGCGGGAAAATAAATGTGGCTGGAATACTACAGTAATCTCTCGCTCAGGAAATAAAAGTTTTGCTGCATTTATTGTGGCACTTACTTCTTGAGGATGATGTGCATAATCATCAACATAAGCTAATTCTTGTGTATTAATATGAACATCAAATCTTCTATTTATTCCTTTGAAAGTGTCTAATCCCTTTACAATATCTTCACAAGAAAGTCCTAAATAACAGGCAACTGCTGAAGCAGCAATTGCATTACTCACATTGTGTATTCCTGGCAAAATAAATGATAATCCTTCTTGCTTTTTTTCATAAGTCATACCTGGCATAACATCCATAGCTGTCAAATCAAAAATCATTTTCCCATCTTTCACTTTTACATTATCAGCAGAGTAATCCGCTTTATTTACTGCTGAATAAGTTAACTTCATTCCATGATCAGGAGTCGGAAAATCAATCGTTATGGAATCCTCCAATAATAATAACCCATTGGGTTTTATTTGAGATGCAAACTGCTTAAATGCATTATGTAAATCTTGTTTATCCTTATAAATATCCAAATGATCAGCATCCACAGAAGTGATAATTGCTACATCAGGTTGTAATTGCAAAAAAGACTTATCGTATTCATCTGCTTCCACAATAAGGATATTTCCTTTTTCAGCTAACATTAAATTTGAATTATAATTCTTGCTTATACCTCCTAAAAAGGCTGTAGATTGTTTCCCCGCATGATTCAAAACATGAGCCAAAATTGCTGAAGTTGTTGTTTTACCATGTGTACCTGCAACAGCAATTGTAAAAGATTCTTTGCTTATCATCCCTAAAACTTCAGCTCTTTTGTGTAGTTTAAATTCTTTATCCTTAAAATAATTTAAAACTCTATTTTCCTCAGAAATTGCAGGAGTATAAATAACTAAAATTTCATTATAAGCAGCTTCTTGTATGTATTGCGGGATATTATCTATTGCATCATTGTAATGAATTTTAATCCCTTCACTTTCCAGTTCATTACATAAATCCGATTGCACCTTATCATAACCACAAACCTGTTTCCCCTGAGCATTAAAATAGCGTGCCAAAGCACTCATTCCAATACCTCCAACACCAATTAGGTAAATATGTTTGTATAAATCTATGTTCATTTTATTAAACCCAATGCAATTTCTGCTATCCTATCTGCCGCATCTTTCACAGCTAATTTTTTAATATTATTACTTAACTTTTCTTGCTTACTACTATCTGTTATTAATTCCAGTAGCGTAAGCACAAGTTTACGGCTTGCATCCTTATCCTTAACAAGTAAAGCAGCATTCTTATTAACCAAGGATTGTGCATTTTTATACTGATGATTTTCAGACACATTAGGAGAAGGAACCAAGATAATTGGCTTACCTACACAACACAATTCTGAAATAGCAATCGCACCAGCACGCGAAACAATAACATCAGCAGCAGCATAGGCTAAATCCATTTCTTTTATAAAAGTATATGCCTGTATTCCTTCCACCCCAACCTGATTCGTAATTTCTTTAGCTTGATCCTGAAAAGAGACCCCTGTTTGCCAAATTAAGTTAACGTTAGCCGTTTCAAAATCAGCTATATTTTCAGCAATTGCATTGTTTATTGTACGTGCACCCAAACTACCACCAACTACCAAAACAGTTGGCTTTGAAACATCTATATCAAACAGCCTTCTACCTTCCTCAACTTTAGTATCAAAACTTAAAATATCTTCACGGATAGGGTTTCCTGTAATAATCAATTTTTCATTTCCAAAAAATCTCTCCATATTATCGTAAGCTACACAAACCTTTTGAACATATTTTGCTAAAATTTTATTGGTAATTCCTGGATAAGAATTTTGCTCTTGAATAAGTGAAGGCACCCCATTATTAGCAGCTGCAAAAAGCAAAGGACCACTAGCATAACCACCAGTTCCAATTGCTAAATCAGGTTTAAATTGTTTGATGATTTTTCTTGCTTTTAGCAAGCTACTTACCACCTTAAAAGGAAATAATAAATTACGCCTACTAAAGTTTCTTTGCAAGCCACTAATCCAAAGTCCAACAATTTTATATCCTGCTGCTGGAATTTTTTCCATTTCCATTCTGTCCTCAGCTCCAACAAATAGAAATTCTACTTTCTCTACTTTCTTCTCTATTGCTTTAGCAATTGCTAAGGCAGGAAAGATATGTCCTCCCGTACCACCTCCACTAATGATTACTTTAAGCTTTTTCATACTTTCTGTCTGTTGCATCTCTGCTTACGCTTAATACTATCCCAATTGCAATACACGAAAATACAATTGAGGTTCCTCCCATACTTATAAGTGGTAGGGTTTGCCCTGTAACTGGCAATACCTCTACCGAAACTAACATATTTATTAAGGCTTGAAAAACTAATGAAAACATTAAACCCGTAGCTAGTAAACTACCAAAGACACTCTCTACTCTCAATGCAATCCTAATGGCCCTGAACATTAAAATCAAATAAAACAACAAAGCTAATACACCTCCAAACAAACCATATTCCTCAATAATAATTGCATAAATAAAATCGGAAGATGAATAAGGTAAAATATTTCTTTGTGTACTTTTTCCTGGACCAACTCCTGTCATCCCTCCATTTTGTATGGCTACTAACGCTTGTGTTTGCTGAAAATCTTTAGTTTGCTCATCTCCCTTAGCATCAACAAAATAACTATCAATACGACTTACCCAAGTAGCTGACCTTGGCATAATTTTTGTTCCTAAAGGAGTAAATTTAGCAGTCGCATAAATAGTAAGTGCTCCTACAAAAGCAAATCCTATAATCGCTGCAATGAATTTAATACGAATTTTCCCAACAAACATTAGCACCAAACCATTAATAAACACCAATGCAGCAGTTGAAAAATTATTTGGTAAAATCAAAACACACACCAAAATCAGAGGTCCTAAAACATGCCAAAATAATTCTTTAAAATCATGTAGATAATCCCTTTGCTTGCTAATCTGCCTTGCCATATAGACGAGTATTGCCAACTTGGCTACATCAGAAGGTTGAAATTGTTGACCAGCAATTTGCAACCACCTTGACGCTCCGTTAACACTTACCCCTATAAGCAAAACTAAAACCAGTAAAAACAAGCTAAATAGGAATCCTAACTGTCCAATTTTTGAAAAATACTTAAACTTGATTTTATGCACAACATACATTGCAAACAAACCCAATAATAATTTAGTAATATGACTAAATAAAAAATGCCAACCAGCAGTACTGTATACTACTAATATAGAAGACAAAGACAAAGCAAGGACTACTCCCCAAATTGTTCTATCTCCTTCTAAATTGATATTTTTTATCCAAGAACTCATTTACAGATTACGAACTTGTTTTTTAAACTGCATACCTCTATCTTCATAATTAGCAAATAAATCAAAACTCGCACAAGCTGGTGACAACAAAACAACATCCTGCTTGCCCGCTAATGCATAAGATTGATTTACAGCCTCCTGCATATTTGACGCCTGAACAATAATTTCTACTTTTCCTTTGAAAGCTTCAATAATATTTTCATTACTTTCTCCTAAACAAATAATTGCCTTTACCTTTTTATCAACCATTTCAGTTAACTCAGCATAGTCATTTCCTTTATCTACCCCGCCAACTATCCACACCACATCTTTAGTCATGCTTTCAAGAGCGTACCAACAAGCATTTACATTAGTTGCTTTAGAATCGTTAATAAAATCGATACCATGTACTGTAAGTACATATTCCAATCTGTGTTCTACATTTTGGAAATCAATCATTGCTTGACGAATAACGGTATCCTTTACTTCAAAAACTCTTGCTGCCATAGCGGCTGCCATTGAGTTAAAAATATTGTGCCTGCCTTGTAGGGCTAATTCTTGCATGGTCATAGTAGTATTATTTAAATTAATTGTTATTTTATTGTTAATGTTATTGTAAAATCCTCCTTCTGTTTGCTTAGTTGTTAATGAGATTGGGAGTTTTTTTGCTTTTGTTGTGAGTACCTCCATCATTGCATCATCTGCATTATAAATTAGTACATCTTGCGTAGTTTGATTTTCAGTAATCCTGAATTTTGATGCCGCATAATTTTCCAGTTTATTATTATATCTATCCAAATGATCAGCAGAAATATTTAACAATATAGCTACATCACTTCTGAATTTCTGAATACCATCCAACTGAAAACTACTCAATTCCAAAACGATATAATCATAATCCCGCTCAGCTAAAGAAAGTGCAAACCCAACACCTACATTTCCTGCAACTAGCACATCATATCCTGCACTTTTCAGTACATGCCCAAGCAGTAAAGTAGTTGTGGTTTTTCCGTTACTACCTGTAATAGCTGCAATTTTTGCATTGGTATATCTAAAAGCAAATTCTATTTCAGAAATTACTGGAATCTCTTTTGCAATTAATTGCTGAATCAAATCTACATTATCAGGAATTCCTGGACTTTTAATCACCTCATCAGCATTTAAAATTTTAGCAGATGAATGCTTTTGTTCCTCCCACTCAATCTCATTATTTAAAAGAACTACTTTATTTTCATCCGTGATTGTTCCTTTATCCGAAACAAAAACATCAAATCCTATCTTCTTTGCTAAAACAGCCGCACCAACTCCACTAATCCCTGCACCTAGTACGACTATTCTTTTTTCCATTACCTCAGCTTTAAAGTAACTATTGTTATAACTGCTAACATGATTCCAACAATCCAAAACCGTGTTACAATTTTACTTTCGTGCATTCCTAATTTCTGGTAATGATGATGCAATGGAGCCATCTTAAAGACACGCTTCCCAACACCAAATTTCTTTTTTGTGTATTTGAAATAACCTACTTGTAGTATTACTGATACATTTTCAATTAAAAATATCCCACACAAAATAGGGATAAGTAATTCTTTACGAATTAGGATAGCAACTACAGCTATAATACCCCCTAAAGCCAAAGAGCCTGTATCACCCATAAATACTTGTGCTGGATAAGAATTGTACCACATAAACCCTACGCAAGCCCCCACAAAAGCGGACATATAAATCACCAATTCACCTGTATTGGGAATATACATTATATTCAGATAATCGGCAGCAATTATATTACCAGACACATAGGCAAAAAGGGCAAGTGTGGCTCCAATAATTGCTGAAGTACCTGTCGCTAAACCATCTAATCCATCCGTCATATTTGCTCCATTGGAAACTGCTGTTATGATAATTACTACTATCAGAATAAAGAATATCCAAGCGTAATCTTTTGCAGAATCTCCCATCCAAGAAGTTAAGTCTTGATAGTCAAATTCATTATTCTTAAAGAAAGGTGTTGTTGTTTTTGAAGATTTCTGAGCTAAATCAACCGAACCAAACATTTCAGTTTCTGTGGATAATTTAACATCTTCTTTCACTACAATATCAGCATGAAAAACCATTACCAAACCAACAATTAAACCAATACCTACTTGTCCTAATATTTTAAACCTACCAGCAAGGCCTTCTTTGTCTTTTTTATACACCTTGATATAATCATCAATAAAACCAATTGCACCTAGCCAAAGGGTAGATACAATCATAATAATGATATATATATTATCCAATTTAGTAAATAATAGGGTAGGAATAAGAATAGCTGCCAATATGATTAAACCACCCATAGTTGGAGTTCCTTTTTTACTTTCCTCACCTGCTAAACCCAATTCCCTTACTTGTTCCCCAATCTGTTTATTACGGATTATATTAATAATCTTACCCCCAAAAACTAAAGACACTAAAAGGGAAGTGATAATTGCCATTGCTGCGCGAAATGAAATGTACTGAAACAGTCCTGCTCCAGGAAAATCATAGGTATTTTGTAGGTATTCGAATAAATAGTATAGCATTATTGTTTAATTATATTTAATGATTGTTTAAGTTCTTCTAAATCGTCAAATGGAAATTTTTCACCATTAATTTCTTGATATTTCTCGTGTCCTTTTCCTGCCACCAAAACAATATCATTAGCACTAGCTAGGCGGCAAGCTGTTTTTATGGCTTGTTTCCTGTCGATAATTACCAATACTTTTTTCTGCTGCACAGGGTCAAGCTCTTGCATCATATCTTCTATAATTGCATCTGGATTTTCACTTCTTGGATTATCGGAAGTAAGGATAACTTGGTTGCTTAAATTACAAGCGACAGCCGCCATTAATGGACGCTTAGCTTTATCTCTATCGCCACCACAACCTACTACTGTTATCAACTGCTCAGTGTTTGTTCTAATATTATTAACAGTAGCGAGTACATTCTTAAGCGCATCATCTGTATGCGCATAATCAACTATTGCCGTAATTTTTTCTTCTGATTGTAAATATTGAAATCTTCCTTCAGGTGAAGTAAGCATACTCAATGCTGTAAGCACTTCATGGTCTTCAAAACCAAACTGATTAGCAACAGCATAAACTGAAAGCATATTGTAGGCATTAAAATCTCCTATCAATTTTACCCAAACATCAACTTTATTTATGTTTAACAACATTCCCTCAAATTGATTTTCGAGCACCCTACATTTATAGTTCGAAACCGATTTTAATGAATAAGTATATTGTTGGGCTTTCGTACCCTCTAGCATTTTCATTCCATTTTTATCATCTTTATTTGTAAGTGCAAAAGCTGATTTTGGCAAAAGATCAAAAAATAATTTTTTCACATCTCTGTATTCTGCAAAGCTGTTATGGTAGTCCAAATGATCCTGAGTAAGATTCGTAAAAACACCCCCAGTAAAATTTAGTCCTGAAATCCTGCCTTGGGCAATAGCATGAGAACTCACTTCCATAAAACAATATTCACAGCCTTGAGCAATCATCTCATTTAATAAAAAATTAATTTGCAAAGCATCAGGAGTAGTATGAGTAGATGGAATAATTTTATCAATAATTTTATTCTGAATAGTGGAGAGCATTCCCACTTTTACATTCAGTATAGAAAACAGTTGTGTTAACAAACTCACAATAGTTGTTTTCCCATTTGTACCCGTTACCCCTACTAGCTTTATTTTTTCAGAAGGATTATCGTAAAAATTAGCGGCTATAATTCCTAAAGCAATATTGCTGTCCAAAACCTTTATATAGGTAATATTATCATCCAAGTTGGCAGGCATATCCTCCAACACAATAACTTTAGCCCCCGCAATAATCGTTTGTGAGATATAAATATGTCCATCTGACTGAGTTCCTTTTAAAGCAACAAACAAAGAAGCCGCTTTCACTTTTCTAGAATCAAAAGCAATATCAGCTACCTCAACATTGGTAGACCCAATGATTTTTACAAAACTTACTTTATATAATAGCTCCTGTAAATTCATTAAGCCAATTCTAATTTAATTAAACTTCCTTTAAAGAACTTGTTTCCTTTTGAAATTGATTGAGATTGAACTGAACCACTTCCCGTAATTTCAACAACTAATCCGTACGATTCTAACAGGTAAATAGCATCTTGAATTCCCATTCCTCTTAAATCAGGCATATTGCCATTTCTCAAATCTCTTTCTATTTTTCTAACTTCTAATGTCACCTGTGTGTTTTTAGTACTAGCAACCATCCACTGCTCATCTGATACTATTCTATTTATATCAAAACTTGCTAATACATTATTTGCATCCTCAACATGTCCATGCTTCACTTTAGGTAAACTTACCATCACATCTGACTGCTGCAAAGCTTTATGAATACTCATATCAGAAGCATATACTTTGTCGGCCAACTCCTTAAATATTGGAGCCGCAACCGAACCTCCATAATGTCCATTTTCTTTAGGGTTATTTATCACTACTATGCAAGAGTATCTTGGGTTATCAGCAGGAAAGAATCCAGCAAAAGAAGCTTGATATTCCTTTTCCTCACCTTCAGCTCTATTATTAAAATTAATTACTGTTGTTCCAGTTTTTCCAGCAATCAGATAATTACTTGTTCTGATATTTCTAGCTGTTCCTTCTTCAACCACACCAATTAGTAAAGGTATTACCGTTTTAATTGTAGACTTTGAACAAATTGCAGGGTTTATCACCTGAGTAGCATGCTTTTCAATTATTTTTCCGTCACGACTTATAGCTGATGTAAAAATTGGCTTCACCATTTTCCCTTGATTAGCAATGGCATTGTAAAAAGTAAGCATATGTATTGGCGTCAACTGCATTTCATAGCCTATCGACATCCAAGGAAGAGTAACCCCTGACCAACCTCCCTTGTTAGGAATAGGGGATTTTAAATTATTAGGAAAAGGCAACTCCAATTCCAAAGGAGTGCTCAACCCCATCTTATAAATCCTATCAGTAAATGCAGTAGGATTACTTTTATAGTTGTCAAAAATGATACGAGAAATACCAACATTAGAGGAATTTATAAATGCATTCTTAATTGTGATATTATCATATACTCCTAATTTAGAATCTATCATCACTCTATCATAGAAAGTAAATTTCCCTCCATAAGTTCTGACAGAATCTTCAACTTTAAAAAACCCATCTTCTAAACCTGCAATTACTGATGCTAGCTTGAATGTCGAACCTGGAGAAACATGTTTTGCCATAGCGTAATTGAAGTTTTCTCTCACACTACCATCTTCTTGTTTTTTAAGATTCGCAATCACTTTCACTTCACCAGTAGCAACTTCCATCAAAACTACACATCCCCAATCTGCATTATTATTAATAAGCGTATTCTCCAATGCTTTCTCTGCTACATCTTGCATATCCGTATTAATGGTGGTTACTACATTATTCCCTGCTCTAGGCAATCTATTACCTTCAGCATCCTGTGGTACCCAAATTCCTTTTGCAATTTTTCTTTTAAGATGAATTCCGTCAACACCTGAAAGAGTTTGATTAAACGCCCTTTCAATTCCCACAGGATTAACACCTCTTAACACACCTACTGTCCTTTGGGCTAACAAGCCAAATGGCTTTTCTCTATTTGGTCTTTGCTCTGCAATTAAGCCTCCTTTATTTTGCCCCAATTTAAGGATTGGCATTTTCTTCAAGGCATTTAGCTCATTGTGGGTTACCTTATTTTGCAATAAAATATATTTGTTCTTTTTAGCTTCTTTTGCATTTCTTAAAAACAATTCATATTCCGAAGGAGTTTTATTTTCAAATAGCTGAGCTAACAAATCAGAAAGTTCAGTAACATCCGAATAAAATAAGGTTTTATTCATGACACTCATATCCAAACGCACATCATAAAGCGGCATAGAAATTGCCAGTAAAGCACCATCATCAGCAATGATATTTCCTCTAGGTGCTTCAACAGTAAAATATCTTGGCTGACTGCTTGTATTAATGGCTACACTAAACTGCTGAACTTTTACAATTTTAGCAAATACACCAAATGCAATAAACACTATAACCAGGTAAAGCCCCGTTATTCTATTGTTAGTGTTTTTTACTTTATTAATCATTTCTTATTTCAATAATAACTGGTGGAGTTAAAGATGTAGCTAGGCCTTTATCTGAAACAATTTCTTCAATAACTGACCGTCTATACATACTCATCAAGTCCGACTTTGTAGTTATATAAACCAAACGCAAATCAGCAACCTCTTTTTCTAAAGAAATAGATTCTTTCAGTAAGTGCTCGGCACGAAAAGAAATTCTTATATTCAACAAGATTAACAACACAATAAATAATAAAAATGGGATGTATTTTTGATTTCCCTGATCAGCAATAAACTCACCTTTCAAAATAGAAAGCAATGAATTTGTATTTTCTTTCACAACACTCATTTATCCTTTTTCGGCTATTCGTAGTTTTGCACTTCTAGCTCTCGAGTTTTCCGTTATCTGTTCTTTAGTTGCTACCATTACTTTTCGAGTTACTTCTTTTAAATCTTTAATCGGATTCCCAAAAAAATCTTTTTCCAAGACTCCTTCAATATTCCCTTTTTTCATTAAATTTTTAACCATTCTATCTTCTAAAGAGTGATATGACATTACGACTAAACGACCTCCCTCATTCAACATATCTACAGCATCTAAAAGCATTTCTTCCAAAGCCTTCATCTCGTCATTCACCTCAATACGGATAGCTTGAAAAATACGCGCTAAAAACTGATTTCTATTTTTCTCAGGAACCATATGCCCTACTACTTCAATTAATTGATTGGTAGTAACAATAGTTTCAATTTCTCTTGCATTTACAATTTCTCTTGCAATAGCTCTTGAATTCCTGAGTTCACCATATTTAAATAAAATATTTGCTAAATCCTGCTGACCATATTCATTAACCACCTGTTTAGCTGACAAAGGAGAGTTTGTATTCATTCGCATATCCAACTCTCCATCAAAACGAATAGAGAAACCTCTCTCCGCAACATCAAACTGATGAGAAGAAACACCCAAATCTGCTAATAAACCATCAATTTTACGCACCCCTTCCATTCTTAAAAAATTCTTTAGGTGTCTGAAATTGGCATTTATCAATTTAAAGCCATCACCAGATAAAGCGTTTTCATGAGCATTTTTATCCTGATCAAAAGCATACAATTTACCACCGTCAAGATTTTTTAGAATTAATTTTGAATGTCCGCCACCACCAAAAGTAACATCAACATAAATCCCTGTAGGTTTAATGTCTAACCCCTCAATACATTCGTTTAATAATACTGGATTATGATATTCCATCCGACTCATTTTGGGGCTGATTTCCCATCACATCCTCAGCCAGATTTCCAAAGTCTACTAATGTCTCGGCTACAGAAGCCTCATACTTATCTTTATCCCAAATTTCAATCATATTTACTGAGGATGACAATACCAACTCTTTATGCAAACCAGCAAAGCCATATAAATCTTTAGGAATTAAAAATCGTCCAGTACTGTCCACATCCACTACCTTTAAACCTGACATGTACGATCTTATAAAATCATTATTCTTTTTAACAAAACGATTCAACTTACTGACTTGAGCAACTACTTTCTCCCATTCTGACATAGGGTGTATCTCCAGGCATTTATTGAAAACCGACCTTTTAATCACAAATCCATCTCCCAACACATTTTTCAATTGCTTTTTCAGGGCAGCAGGAAACATCACACGCCCTTTGGCATCTGCTTTACATTCGTATGTTCCTATTACATTTATCACTTTGTTTTACTTTGAATCAGGGTGCTAATATAGGCATAAATCCCACTTCCTACCACTCTATACCACTTTGTTGATAACTTAACCCACTCGCAGCTTTTTTCACTCTATTTCTTGCTAGTCATTGTGGTTAACAAATATTTTCGTTTCTTTGTAGATTAAAATCAGAACTTATATGGTTAAGGAAGAAGGGAAATTTAAATGGCTTGAAGAAGGAGATGGAGGGAAACCGATCATACTATTACATGGTTTAATGGGTGGGGTTGAGAACTTTGGTGAGATGGTTGATTTTATATCTGAAGAATACAAGGTTTACGGTTTGGATCTGAAACTTTTTGAAGGAAGTATCCTTAAAGTTTCCGTAAAATCGTTAAGCGATTACTTATACGATTTCATGAATCACGTTGGACTTTCATCAGCAATATTGCTTGGAAATTCAATGGGAGGGCATATCGCTCTTATCTTTTCAAAAGAACACCCTGAAATGGTAGACGGAATGATACTAACAGGTAGTTCAGGATTATATGAAAGCGCAATGGGAGACTCTTTTCCAAGAAGAGGAGATAAAGACTATATAAGAACAAAAACAGAAGAAGTATTCTATAATCCAGAAGTTGCAACTGATGAATTAGTAGACAGAGTATTTGAAATCGCAAATAATCGCGTATCTATTCTAAGACTATTAGGCTATGCTAAATCAGCAATAAGACATAACATGGCTGAGGACTTACCTAACTTTAAGATGCCTGTTTGTTTAATTTGGGGAGAGCACGATAAAGTTACTCCTCCTAAGGTTGCTGATGAATTTCATAAATTATTACCTAACTCTGAGCTACATTGGATGCCATTATGTGGGCATGCTGCTATGTGGGAGCATCCTGAAGAGTTTAGTAAAATTGTACTGAAATTCTTGGACGATAAATTTTAAAAAATTATGAAAATTAAAACTGCTGAATTTGTAATTAGTAATACTGATTACAAAACTTGTCCTGCACCTAAAATGGCAGAATATGCTTTTATCGGAAGGTCTAATGTTGGAAAATCATCTTTAATAAATGCTTTAGTAAATCATAAGGGTCTAGCTAAAACTTCCGGAAGACCAGGGAAAACTCAGCTCATCAATCATTTCATTATCAATAACGAATGGTATTTAGTGGATTTACCAGGATTTGGATACGCAAAGGTTCCTAAAGCAATACGAGCAGAATTTCATGACATGATAAGCGAATATCTGCTTAATAGGACTAATCTAATGTGTCTGTTTGTATTAATTGACGCTAGACATAAACCTCAAGCAATTGACCAGGAATTCATGCATTGGCTAGCAGAAAAAGGCATTGCTTTTGTAATGGCATTTACCAAAGCTGATAAACTAGGAAAAGTAGAGCTTGCCAAAAATATTGGCTCTTATAAAGTTGAAATGAAAAAAACTTGGGACGAATTACCTCAGATGTTCATTACCTCAGCTGAAAAGAAAACAGGAACAACTGAAATTGCCGCTTTTATCGAAAGCCTGAACCCTCAGTTTAAAGAGATTATTTAGCCCCTTTAATTTCTGTTTGTTCTGCAAAGAACTCACAATAATCACGCAAAGCACCTGCCAATTTATCATGACCTGTAGCGCGCTCCAAAGTATCGGCCATCCCCATCATAGTTTGATGATACATAATAAACATTTCATTCACAGGCATATCCTTAGTCCAAAGGTCAATACGTAAAGTCTCCTTATTTTGAGCTGCCCAAGCAGACACCATTAAGGCTTTAATTTCCTTTTCATTTGCAGCACCATCACTTGCATGCATTTCAATATTTAGAGGTAAATTATTATCGTCTAACTCAATTTCAAATTTTAAAGTCTGTTTCATTTTACTATTTTGTAGGTTTATATTTTGATTGCTGTAAAAACTTTCTTGAATCAGTCAAATACATAAGTTCCTCAACATCAATTTCATTATTATCCATATACTCATTTACCATTTTATAACCAATATAGTAAGCTACTCTACC
>Ga0308018_10000804_pt1 | contig 15094 bp, 16 predicted proteins | sample Neamet282_FD_203130 | JGI IMG/M metagenome (GOLD analysis project Ga0308018, IMG submission 203130) | Marine microbial communities from water near the shore, Antarctic Ocean - #282 | ecosystem: Environmental > Aquatic > Marine > Unclassified | place: Southern Ocean | collected 2014-10-01
TGGTTATAAAAACCATCAAAAAAAGAGAGTCTTTTGGTTATAAAAATATAATTGCAGGAATCATTTTAGGAGTTCCAAATTACTATTCAATTATATTTCTAATAAGAGCCTTACAAAACAAGAACTTTGAAAGTTCAACCTTGTTTACTATTAACAATGTGGCAATTGTAGTGGTGTCTACTTTAGTTGGTTTGTTTTTCTTTAAGGAGAAATTTAGTATTAAAAACAAGATAGGAGTTGCAATGGCTATTTTAGGAATTATACTAGTGACCATTGCTTAAAATTCAAAATAAGCTAGTTATTTAAAATCTAATGGAAGATATATACAAAACGATAATAACACCCTCTGAGGAAACACTATTTAAAGAGAAAGGCAGTAAGTTTTTTGGATATGCTTTTCCTGTCTTGTCTGAGGAAGATGTAAAAGAGCGCTTAGAAGAGCTTCGAAAAAAGCACCATTCAGCGCGTCATTTTTGTTATGCTTATCAATTAGGGGTGGAGAAAATTAGGTTTAGAGCAAATGATGATGGTGAGCCAAACAATTCTGCAGGAATGCCAATTTACGGTCAAATTCAATCTTTTGAGGTTACTAATATCTTAATCGTATCTGTACGTTATTTTGGAGGTACAAAACTAGGTGTTGGTGGTTTGATTTCTGCTTATAAAACTTCTGCACAAATGACTTTGGAGATTTCTGATGTTTTAAAAAAAACAATTAATATTCAATATAAACTTACTTTTAATTATGATTTAATGAATTCTGTAATGAGAATTATTAAAGAAAAAAATATTGAAATTGTAAACCAAGAATTAGAAATGGACTGCCAATATATAATTTCTGTGCGCAAAAATGATTCAGAAGCTATTTTTACAATTTTCGATAATTTGTATAAAGTTGCTGTGAAAATTTGTGAATAGTTTTTTTCGGTTTAAAATATCAAAAAGAATATTTTAAATTGAAACAGATTTAGTAACCTAATCCTTTCAATAAATAATCTGGACAACGCGTTGGTTTCATATTTTTAGAATTCATAAATGCTAAAACAGAACTTCCTGTGCAAATTAATTCATCTAGCTGATTTTTAATTTCATAATTAAATTCAATTTTAACCATTGGTTCTTTTTTAAGAAAGGTGTGAATGGTTAAAATATCGTCATATAATGCGGATTTTATAAAAATTAAATTTATCGAAACGACAGGAAGTATTATCCCGCTCTTTTCCATATCTTTGTATGTAACCCCTAAAGAACGCAGCCATTCGGTTCTTCCCATTTCGAAAAATTGAGCATAGTTGCCGTGGTAAACAACTCCCATTTGGTCAGTTTCAGAATATCTAACCCTAGTTTTTGTTGATGATTTTTTCAATTATTATAGATAAATTTTATATTTGCATTGTACGATAAAAATAGTTAATAATCAATAGCAAATTGATTTTTTTATACTGAATTTTATTCACACTTTTGTATAACCCAACAAAACGACTTAAATTTTCGTTTTAACCAACTTTTATTAATTTTATAAGTACCTCGATTATAAATGAACCTATCTGCTGAAACTGTATGGAATGATTGTTTGTCTTTTATAAAAGACAATATTAAACCACAAGCTTATAAAACTTGGTTTGAACCAATAAAACCAGTTAAACTTTCAGGAGAAGCCTTAACGATACAAGTGCCTAGTAAATTTTTCTATGAATGGTTAGAAGAGCACTATATCAAATTATTAAGGGTTGCTTTGGTAAGAAAATTAGGTAATGATGCAAAGTTGATTTACGATGTAAAGATGGAAAACAATTACAGCAGCAACAGACCGCAAATTGTGAAGATACCAAGTGCTAACAGAGATCCATTAAAGCCTCAAAAAATTACGGTGCCATTAGATGCAACTAAAAGAGAATTAAGAAATCCGTTTGTAATTCCAGGGTTGCAAAAAGTTAAAATAGAGTCTCAACTAAATCCTAATTATAATTTTGTAAATTTTGTCGAAGGAGATTCTAATAGATTAGCACGTTCTGCTGGTATGGCTGTTGCCAATAAACCAGGAGGAACCTCTTTTAATCCATTGCTAATTTATGGGGGAGTTGGTTTAGGTAAAACACATTTATCACATGCTATTGGGGTAGATATTAAAGATAAATATCCAGACAAAACAGTTTTGTACATTTCTTCAGAAAAATTTACACAACAATTTATAGATTCAGTAAAGTCGAACACAAGAAATGATTTTATTCATTTCTATCAAATGATCGATGTTCTAATTATTGATGATGTTCAATTTTTATCAGGAAAAGCTGGTACACAAGATGTATTCTTTCATATTTTTAATCACTTACATCAAAACGGAAAGCAAGTAATTTTAACATCAGACAAAGCACCTGTAGATATGCAAGACATAGAACAGCGTTTGTTATCTCGTTTTAAATGGGGATTGTCTGCAGAATTGCAAGCACCAGATTACGAAACTAGAATTTCTATATTAGACAATAAACTTTTTAGAGATGGTGTAGAGATGCCGTCAGAAATTGTAGAATATATTGCTAAAAATATAAAATCTAATGTAAGAGAATTAGAGGGTGTTATAATTTCTATGATAGCACAAGCTTCTTTTAATAGAAGAGAATTTTCTCTAGAACTTGCAAAACAGATTGTAGATAAGTTTGTAAAAAACACAAAGAAAGAGGTTTCTATAGATTACATACAAAAAGAAGTTTCTAAATATTTTGATATGGATGTTGCTACTTTACAATCAAAAACTAGAAAACGACATATTGTTCAGGCAAGACAGTTGGCTATGTTTTTTGCAAAAAGATTAACCAAAACTTCTTTGGCTAGTATTGGCAACCAAATAGGACAAAGAGATCATGCTACGGTTTTACATGCTTGTAAAACGGTAGACAACCTAACAGAAACTGATAAGCAATTTAGAAAATACGTAGACGACTTAACAAAGAAGTTAACGTTCTAAAGGCCTTTTATTAAAATTATTTAACTTTCACTTAGATGAAAAAAATACTGATGGTTTGCCTAGGTAATATTTGTCGTTCTCCATTAGCAGAAGGTATTTTACAATCTAAAGTAAATAAAGAACTTGTTTTTGTAGACTCAGCTGGGACTGCTGCATATCACGTAGGTAATTTACCAGATGAACGCTCTATAGCAGTTGCAAAGCAATACGGAATTGATATTTCAAATCAACAAGCAAGAAAATTTACCGAAAAAGATTTTTTAAACTTTGATGTTATTTATGCGATGGACAAAAGTAATTATCAAAATATTATTTCTTTAGCCACAAGTGATGAGGATGTGGAGAAAGTGAAAATGATTTTAAATGAATCACAACCAGATAAGAATTATTCAGTTCCAGATCCATATTACGGTGGGAAAAATGGTTTTGAAGAAGTATATAAAATGTTAAATCAAGCTTGTGATAGTATTCTCTATAAATTACTTTAGAAAAATAATTTTTGAGATTAAAATAAGTGATATTTAAAAGAAATAAAAGAAAAAATTATGATTGGTAAACTTTATTTGATACCTACAACTTTAGGCGATACAGAGCCTTTAGAGGTAATGCCTTTGTCTGTTAAAAAGGTAGTAGAGGAAATTGATTATTATATTGTAGAAAATGAAAAGTCTGCAAGAGCATTTATTAAAAAGATTTCTCCTAAAAAATCGCAACCGTCTTTGCAGATAATGTCTTTAGATAAGTATGCCGAAGAGATAGAAACAAGAAGGTATTTAGATGTTTGTAAGCAGGGTATAAATGTAGGGTTACTATCTGAAGCTGGAGTTCCTGCAGTTGCAGATCCTGGAGCAAGTATCGTAAAGTTAGCGCATGAGAACAATATTCGAGTAGTTCCTTTAGTTGGTCCCAGCTCTATATTAATGGCATTGATGAGTTCTGGTATGAACGGACAGAATTTTGCATTTAATGGCTATTTACCAATTGATAAAGGCGATAGAAAAAAGGCTCTTAAGGATTTAGAAAAATTATCTAAGGAGAAAAATCAGTCTCAAATTTTTATAGAAACACCTTATCGAAACGAGAAAATGTTTGCAGATTTAAAAGCAGCTTTATCGCCGTCTACAAATTTATGTATTGCCGCAGATATTACGTTGTCCTCAGAATTTATTAAAACACTCTCTATGCAAGATTGGAGACATCAAACCCCAGACTTACACAAGAAGCCTGCTATTTTTATTATTCATAAATAAAAAATAATTTTTATTCATCCTTTTGAAAAGTATTTTCAAATAAGTATTAGAATACCGAATATTGGAGAAAGTTGTTGTTTTTTCGGGGAAGATGCTAGCGCTATACTTTTGCTTTTTGATCAGCTAAAATATTGGAAACATTGTAGTTCCCAAATTTTTTCATGTAAGATTTAATACTAGAACCGTAAGCATCTGAAAAACTTTGAGAACCGTTACTCCTTAAAAATTTCTTTACATTTCCTGCACCACTTAAATGAGCAGCAGCTAAAATTCCAGATTCTGTAACTTTAATTCCATTTATAGTTTTTCCAACAGAGCGCTTTATATCTTTTCTTAAAATCCATTTATTTACTTTACACAGCGCAACAAATGCCTTTTCTTGTAAAACAGGGTCTCTTAAAAATTCTTGAGTATTGTAAATATTAAATCGATGCAAAGTAGTTCTGCCAAATTGATATTTCCCAAGATATCCTAACGTATTTACAACTTCGTATTTTCCTTGAGATTCTTTAAAGGCAACTGCTTCTTTAAATGCAATGAAATCTCTTTTTAAATAGAAAATATCATTTCCCAAAGTTTTAGGAAAGCTTAACTTTGTAGTTGCAACTGTTTCTGTTTCAGAATCCTTTATATTAACAATAGAAATTGCGTTGATAAAAAGAATAATTAGACTGAATAAAAGTATTTTATTTTTGATAAAAATGTATTTACATTTAGCGTTGCAAATTTACAAAGACAATCTAAATTAATTGATTATCAATGTATTAAATTTTAAAAAAATACAAATAATGAAATATTTATCGTGTTTTTGTGTTTATTTTTGGATTCTGTAAAGTATACTTTATGAAATTAATAACAAAAAAAGGATTCTTCAATGAATTCCAAAATTGTTATATGTAGTTCTATTTTAACACTATCTAAGCAACAAATAACTTACCTATTAATCCTTTTTTTGTTCATCCATTGATGGTATTTATCTGCATTTCTATTATGTTGTATAAGGGATTTTGCAAAAGCATGGTATCCTAATTTTTCAACATTAGCGCACATATACATATAATTATGTTTTTCAGCATTTAGAACCGCATCAATACTAGAAATATCGGGCATAGCAATTAGAGTAGGGGGTAATCCTATATACTTATAAGTGTTGTAAGGAGATTCTATCTCTAAATCTATTGTTAAAACTCTTTTAACAACATAATCTTGTCCTTTCTTTTCTTTTACACAATAGATAATTGTAGGATCTGCTTGCAGCGCCCAACCTTTTCTTAGTCTGTTTAAATATAATCCAGCAACAATTGGTCTTTCAGAATTCTGAGCAGTTTCCTTTTGCACAATAGAAGCTAAAGTAATTACCTCTTCTTTTGTTAGATTTAGTTTTTTTGCTTTTTGTAGCCTATTTTTATTCCAAAATATTTTATAAGAATCCAACATTTTTGCTCTAAATTTTTCTGGAGAAACTGTCCAGTAAAATTCATAAGTATTTGGTATGAAAATTTGAAGTATGGATTTGTTAGTTAAGTTATTCCTAGATAAAAATTGTTTATCGCTAAAAGAATTAAGCAATGAGATAGAATCGGCTTCAACTTGTGCGGCAATTCTACCCGCAAATTTTTCTAAAGTATCTTGATTGTTAAAAGATAATTTAAAAGGAGTTTGTCTGCCGCTTCGAAGCATGTTTACAACTTCGTTATTAGACATTCCTTTTTTTAGTAAATACCTACCGGGTTTTGCATTAGAGATTTTTTTTTTAGCTGCTACCCAGAGAAAAGAATCTGGATTTATAGAAAAATCTTTAATTTCTTTTTGAATATCTGACAAACTATCAGAATTAGTTACAAACAGCACAAGATCTTTTGTAATTGCTTTTCCGAATATTTTTTGGTAATAATTATAGCCAATAATTGCTCCAATTAATAAAACTGCAGCCAATATGTAAATCACTTTTTTCTTCAATTGTAAATATTTTAAGACTGTAAAGTTACTATTTTATCAATTGAAATAAGATTTCATCTTTAAATTTCCCTTCTGATAAAATCCAATCTTTTTTTATGCCAACTTTCTTGAACTTATGTTTTGTAAACAAGGAAATACTTTTAGAATTATTAGCAGTAATATTTGCATACAATTGATGCAAGTTTAAATGCTTAAAAGCATAATCAATTAAAATTGAGAGCGCTTCAAAAGCAAAACCATTTTTCTGAAAATCTGGGTGAATCAAAATTCCAATTCCCGCTCTTTTATGTTGTGGATTAAAATCAAACAAATCAATCAGTCCAATTTGTCTTTTTGTGGATTTTTCTTCAATAAGTAAACGTAGCTGTTTCGCTTCAAAAATATCTAAATGTGCGTTTTCTAGATATTGTTTTAAAAGATATTTAGAAAATGGAGTTTGGGTATGACTTATTTCCCAAAAAGATTCGTTGTTCTCTATAGTGTATAGAAATTCTAAATCTTCTGGCTCTAATGCTCTCAGATTGCTGTTTTCTCCTTTTAAATATTCCATTAAATTTGTATTTTCCCTTTAAAAACAAAGGTTGCAGATCCTTTCAAGTATACGTCTTTATAATGGCTGTTTTCTTCAGTAAAGGAAACTTCTAAAACACCACCTTCAACGGGCAAAGAAATTAAATTACTAGTTGTTTTTTTTGTTTTATGCATGGCAATGGCAACTGCTGTAACACCGGTTCCGCAAGCTAAAGTTTCACCTTCTACACCTTTTTCATATGTTCTAACTCTAAAAGTACTAGTGTTAATCTGTTCTACAAAATTCACATTACTTCCTGGTACATCATAGGATGCTCTTATTTTTTTTCCTTTTTCATAAACAGGATAGTCATCTAAACTATCAACTATTTCCACGTGGTGTTGTGTTCCAGTATAAACAAAAACTGAATTTTCTTGAATTCGAATATTGTCAACATCAATCATTTTTAATGAAACAATATTATTTTTAATTTCAGCCAAATGAGCTCCATCAACGGCAATAAAAGTTGTTTTATTTTTAATGATATTTAAATACTTTGCAAAAGAAACTGCACATCTACCTCCGTTTCCGCAGAAAGTCTGGCTGCCGTCAGCATTAAAATAAATCATTTTAAAATCGTGTTCGACATCATTTTCAATTAAGATAACCCCGTCTGCACCAATTCCAAAATGTCTATTACAAAGATTAGAAATTACCTCCATATTTTCTTTTGGAAAAACTTCAGCTCTATTATCCATCATTATAAAATCGTTTCCTGTTCCCTGATATTTATAAAAATTAAAATTCATAAAGCAAAGGTAAGTATTTCAGGAACAAACAAAGGATGTTAAAAAGGGGTTAAAGTCCGTTAAAATGAAGTTAAACAGATTTTTTAAAGATGTTAAAATTATATATTTGGATAACAAAAATGAGTAATTATGAAAAAAGCATTCGGTTTTTTAGCTATGGCAATTTTAGGAGGGGCAATAACATTAGGTGGTTACAAGCTATTATTAGAAGAACCGATGACGTTAGAGAGAACAATTAAAACACCTACTAATATTGTCCAAACAAGCTATAGTTCAACAATAAAAGGTGCAAGTGCCGCAGAAATGACAACAGATTTTACTGTAGCTGCAGAAAACACGATCCATGCTGTAGTTCATGTTAAAAATACAGCGGTGAAGACTAAGGTAAACCCATGGGCAGAAAAATATTATGGAAGGGGCCAGGGCACCAAAAAATACGAGCAAGTAGGCACGGGAAGCGGCGTAATTATTTCTGCTGACGGTTATATTGTAACAAATAACCATGTAATAGATGGTGCTAGTGAATTAGAAATTACATTAAATAATAAAAAAAAGTACAAAGCTGTATTAGTAGGAAGCGATGCTGCTAATGATATTGCTTTATTAAAAATAGAAGCAAATACAAATTTTCCTTATGTTCCCTTTGCAAATTCAGATAATATTAAAATAGGAGAGTGGGTTTTAGCCGTTGGAAATCCTTATAATTTAACTTCTACTGTAACTGCAGGAATTGTTTCTGCAAAAGGAAGAGATTTGGAAGGGAATAGAAATATAGAATCTTTTATACAAACAGATGCAGCGGTAAACCCCGGAAATAGTGGTGGCGCTTTAGTAAACGGAAGAGGCGAATTAATAGGTATAAACACTGCTATTTCTTCTAAAACTGGTTCTTTTATTGGGTACTCTTTTGCCGTACCCTCTAATATTGCAAAAAAGATAATTGATGACATTTTAGAGTTTGGCGCAGTGCAGCAAGCAATTTTAGGAATTACAGTAGATTTAAGTTACAAGGACCAGGGCGTAAAAGTAAGCAATGTCTTAGAACAGATTGAAAACAAAGTAAAATCAGGTTTAAAAGAAGGGGATATTATTAAAAGAATAAACAATATAAAAATTTCTAAGTTTTCTGAATTGAAGGGTCAGTTAACAGCAAAAAGACCAAATGAAGTTGTAGATGTAACGGTAGAAAGAAATGGTGAATTAATAATCAAGAAAGTGAAATTATCTAAATTTATAGAAAGGCATATTGCATCTGTTTTTCAATGGGAATTAAAAAATATTTCTAGAAAACGAATAAAAAAGTTAAATATTTCAAATGGTGTTCAGATTATTAGAACGGGAAAAGATAGCAAGGAAAATAATTTAAAAAACTATATTATCATTAAAGTTAATGACAAAGCGATTACAGATGCTAAAGAAACCGCCAAGCTATTAGATCAATTAGGTGAGAGGGGGTTTAGGATTGCTGTAGAAATGATAAATTTAAAAGGAGAAAAAGAGTTATATACATACAGATAGTAAATAAAACAATCTCATAAAAGTTTGAATTTAAAATTCATATTTTTTTATTTTAAAACTTTATACGCAATCGATTTCGTATTTTAAATAATTGGTATACTTTTGCCGAAAATTTAATTCTAGTATCACAACTATGTCAACAAAAGCAAATTACAACGAAGAAGTTTTATCGCAAGCGCAAACAAGAAGAGCAACAGTAGAATTTATTAATATTGTAAACGATTTATGGTATGATAAGTCTATAGAGTTAGTACTTTTTAGAAATCCTTTAGTAGACAAAAGAGCTAGTGAAGTATTAACTTTAATAGAATATGCAAGAGAATTTGTAAGTAAGCCAATCTCTATTCTAGATGCATTAGATATTGCAAAAGCAATAACTCAAATAGATTTACCGTCTTCTAAATTAGATATTGGTAAATTAGCTTATGAGTGCTATTTAAGTGCAGCAAATTGCGAAGACAAAGTTGCTTTTGTAAAGAACAAGTTAAAAGACGCAACAGCAGCAAAAGATATTCAGCCTAAAGATGTTGTTTTATATGGTTTTGGTAGAATAGGACGTTTATTAGCGAGAGAGTTAATGACTAAAATGGGAAAAGGTTCTCAATTAAGGTTAAGAGCAATTGTAACGCGTGGCGAAATAAATGAAACTGTCTTAGAAAAAAGAGCATCTTTATTAAGTATAGATTCTGTGCACGGAGATTTCCTAGGAACTGTTCAGGTAGATATAGAAAATAAAGCATTAATTATTAACGGAACCACCGTTTATATGATTTCTGCAGGCAAACCGGAAGATATCGATTATACACTATACGGAATTAACGAGGCCTTAATTATAGATAATACAGGTGCGTTTAGAGACGAAGAAGAATTAAGTAGACACTTAAAATCAAAAGGAGCAAGTAAAGTTTTAATTACAGCTCCAGCAAAAGGAGTTCCCAATATTGTACACGGTGTAAATCATAAACAACACAACCCAGATAATGTAACTATTTTCTCGGCAGCATCTTGCACAACTAATGCAATTACGCCAATTTTAAAAGTTTTAGAAGATAATTATGGAATTAAAAAAGGACATTTAGAAACCATTCATGCATACACAAATGATCAGAATTTAGTGGACAATATGCACAGTAAATATAGAAGAGGAAGATCTGCAGCTTTAAATATGGTAATTACAGAAACCGGAGCAGGAGCTGCTGTTTCGAAGGCAATACCTGCATTAGCGGGTAAGTTAACTTCTAACGCAATTAGAGTGCCCGTACCTAACGGTTCTTTAGCAATTTTAAATTTACAATTGCATACAAAAGTTACCACAGAGCGTGTGAATTCTTTAATTAAAAAATATGCTTTAGAAGGTGAGTTGGTAGAGCAAATAAAGTACTCACTTGATAATGAGCTTGTATCTTCAGACATTATAGGTGTCACTGCGCCTTCAATTTTTGACAGTAAGGCAACTATTACAGATAATGAGAGTATTGTTGTTTATATTTGGTATGATAATGAATATGGGTATTCCCATCAAGTAATTCGTTTGGCAAAACATATTGCAAAAGTTAGAAGATACACGTATTATTAGTAGAATGATATTTTAAAATACTTTAAACCCGAAACAATTTTTGTTTCGGGTTTATTTTTTATTTTAGGTTACCTGTTGCTGCTCTCATTTTTTTGTTTTGTTAATTTAACAATCAAAATAAAAGCGAGTGCATGAAATCGAAATTAATAATTATGATCATACTATTTGCAGTCATTTCTATAAATTCTCAAGAAAAATTACCATATAGAGAAATCCCAGTGATGGCAGAAAACTATACAGCACAAAACACAGTGGCAAGAATGATTGATGGTTTGGCATTTAGATATTATTGGTCTACAGATAAATTACGACCAGTAGATTTAGCTTATCAACCAAAGGGTGAAGGTAGAACATGCCAACAAACGGTAAATCATTTATACGATTTATCTAATACGATGTTACTTTTAATAAAATCTAAATTCAAACAAGTGTTAGAAAAAGACAAAATGACATTTTTAACAATGAGAAAGCAAACTCTTTTGAACTTGCAAGCACTCAGTAATAGAATAAAAGAAAGTGAAAACCTATTAGAATTTTCAGTGATAAAAGAGGAAAGGGTTAGTATTCCTTTTTTTAATATAATAAATGGGCCAATTGCAGATGCTATTTGGCATACGGGTCAAGTAGCAAGTTTTAGAAGATCTTCAGGCAATCCTATTAGCTCTAAATTAAATCACTTTAAAGGAACGGTAAAGGAGTAAAACTTATTTACTGTTTCATTAATTTTAACGAAAATGGTTTAAAATTTTCTATAATTCAATAATTAGAAGTTTGATTAACTGTAGAAATTTTATGTATTTTTACAACGTATTTCGTTTTTTTATTTCATTTTTGAATAAGGATATAAAACACATTTTTTCAACCTTAAAATAAGGTTTTTTTAGAGATAAATTATGAAGGTAGCGGAAAAAATAAAGGAACTTCGAGAGCAGTTAAATAACCATAATTATAACTATTATGTATTAGATAATGCAACAATTTCAGATTTTGACTTTGATAGAACTTTAAAAGAATTAGAAAAGTTAGAAAAGGAGAATCCTGTTTTTTTTGATTCAAACTCACCAACTCAGAGAATAGGAGGAACGGTTACAAAGAACTTTAATACTATTATTCATAAAAATAGAATGTATTCTTTAGATAATTCATATTCAAAAGAAGATTTATTCGATTGGGAAAAAAGAGTTGAAAAGGTTTTAGGTACTTCAGAATTAGAATTTACTTGTGAGTTAAAATTCGATGGAGCTTCTATCAATTTAACTTATGAAAATGGTCAGTTTATAAAAGCGGTAACGCGTGGAGATGGTTTTCAAGGTGATGAAGTAACAAACAATATAAAAACTATTCGTTCAATTCCATTAATAATAAAAGAAGAGTTTGTTTCTAACTTCGAAATGCGTGGAGAAATTGTTTTACCAATAGATGGTTTCATTAAAATGAATGAAGAACGAATTTTGAACGGAGAAGAAGTATATAGGAACCCTAGGAATACTGCAAGTGGAAGTTTAAAGTTGCAAGACAGCGGAGAAGTTGCAAAAAGACCTTTAGATTGTTTGTTGTATCAAGTAGTTACAGAAGAAAGGAAATATAAAACACATTTTGAGAGCTTAGAAAATGCTAGAAAAGCAGGGTTTAAGGTTCCAAAAACCATAACGTTGGCAAAATCAATAGATGCCGTTTTCGATTTTGTAAATTATTGGGATGCGAAACGTCATGATTTGCCATATGAAACAGACGGAATTGTAATAAAGGTTAATAATTTACAACAACAAGAAGAGTTAGGATATACTGCCAAGGCACCAAGATGGGCAATTGCGTACAAATTTAAAGCAGCACAAGTTTCAACTATATTAAATGAAATTACATATCAAGTTGGCAGAACTGGTGCAATTACACCAGTTGCAAATCTAGATCCTGTGCAATTGGCAGGAACAACTGTAAAACGTGCTTCTCTGCACAATGCAGATCAAATTGAAAGATTAGATATCAGAGAAAAAGATACCGTGTTTGTAGAAAAAGGAGGGGAAATTATTCCAAAAATTATTGCAGTAGATCATACAAAACGTCCAGAAAACTCAGCACCAACAATGTACGCAACTAAGTGTCCAGAATGTGATACAGTATTAGTGAGAACAGAGGGGGATGCAAAACACTATTGCCCTAATGAATTTGGTTGTGCACCGCAAATAACAGGTAGAATTCAGCACTATATTTCTAGGAAAGCCATGGATATTGACGGGCTAGGAGGGGAAACAGTAGACTTATTGCGCAAAGAAGGGTTAATTCAAAATTATGCGGACTTATATGATTTAAATGTGGCCCAGATAATTCCATTAGAAAGAATGGCAGAAAAATCTGCTCAAAATATGATTGCTGGAATTGAAAAATCAAAAGAAATTCCATTTGAAAAAGTATTATTTGCTCTTGGAATTCGTTTTGTTGGTGAAACCGTTGCAAAGAAGTTAGCAAAATATTTTAAATCGATCGACCGTATAATGATGGCTACTTTCGAAGAATTAATTAAAGCCGATGAAATAGGGGATAGAATTGCCCAGAGTATTCTTGATTTTTCGTCAGATTTAGGAAATATTCAATTAATAAATCGTTTAAAATCTTACGGATTGCAATTAGAAGTTTCTGCAGCCGTTTTAGAAAATCAAACAGAGATATTACAAGGTCAAATCTTTGTGGTTTCAGGTGTTTTTTATCAAATGTCAAGAAACGAGCTTAAAAAAGCAATAGAAGACAACGGAGGCAAGGTAAGTTCATCTATCTCTAAGAAAACAAATTTTATAGTTGCTGGTGATAATATGGGACCAAGTAAGCTAACAAAAGCGCAAGACTTAGGGATTTCAATAATTTCAGAACAAGAATTTATATATAAAATCTCTTAAAATTAATACTGTAGTCTTTGTTTCGTAAAATAACCAAAAAGTTGAAAAAACTCTTATACATATATATTACTTTATTTTCATTTCTTACTTTTTCCCAAAAGAGAGATGTAGATTCACTTCCTCAAAATACAAATGAATATATATTTGTAAAACCTGGAGATTCAGTAGTTATTCAATTAAATGAGATTGCACTATTACCGAGGCCTAAATTCAATTCTAAAAAAGATGTTCGTTATTATTTATGGTTTAAAAAGAAGGTCTTTAAGGTATACCCGCTTGCAAAATTAGTTTCAGAAAGATTAGATACTTTGAATGCAAGGTTAGAAAGAATTGATTCAAGAAGGAAGAAAACTAAGTACATAAAGCTTGTTCAGCATTATATTGAGGGTGAGTTTACAGATCAAATTAAAAAAATGACCACTACAGAAGGTCGTATTCTTCTCAAATTAATTCATCGACAATCAGGTAAAACGGCGTATAACAATATAAAAGGACTAAGAAGTGGTTGGAAAGCATTTTGGTATAATACAACAGCCAATATTTTTAAACTTTCTTTAAGGATAGAATACCATCCAGAAAGTGTAAATGAAGATTTTTTGATAGAAAACGTACTTCAACGTGCCTTTCAATCAGGTAAACTTCAAATTCAAGAGTCAAAATTAAACTTCGATTTTATTAAAATAATAACAGCTAGAAAAGCAATCATAGACGTAGACGAATATAAATTGATGCTCGACAAGATGAGAAAAAAATGGAATAAAAGAAATAAAAGAATTAAGCAATAACTTTTTTTGAATTGGATCACCTAAAAAACTTATTGCTAATAATTAATATTTTTTCAACTATTTTTAATAGAAAACAAATAGAATTTTAATCTTTTGGGCGCAAAATTTATGCCTGAGTAAATGTAAATAATAGAATTAATTAACAATTTAAAAATTATTAACCACTCTTTTTTGTTTTGATTTATCTTTTTCCTCTGCAAATTCAGTTTATATTTTATCTTTTTTAATTTATATAAGTATTAAAATTTACAATAAAATATGTCTTAATTTTTCTATGTATATCTAAAATAGATATTATGTGCAAAAAGTGTAATAACAAGTAAACTTTCTTCATGCTTCAAAGTACCTGTTTTCAGTAGATTAAAATTAATTTTAAAAAATAAATAAAAAAAGCAAAACAAAATACGTGTAGAATTATAAATGTGTTGTATGTTTGCACCCGCTAACGGAAATAAGAGTTTGTTGGCATAGTTCATTGAGATATTTGTTAGGTAGTTTCTAATCCTTGTGATAATAAACTTGATTTGTTTTTATTTAGAAAAAACAAGTTCAAATTTATTTAAATTTTCATTAGGTTTATAAGCTTAAAACGTTGTATGTTTGCAGTCCGAAATTTACGGCAAACAAGTTCAGTTTTTAGGGTAATAAAAAAGTTTAAAAATTAATTCATTTTTATGCTTGTAGAATTAAAAAGAAGTTCTAAATTTGCACCCGCTAAGAGATATAGCAAATTAGTTCAGGGATATTTTGGTAAAGGATTTTGGTTTAAAATTCACTAGTTCGATTCTAGTTTTCTTACAAAATAGATTTTATTGGGATTGTTTTTATGG
>Ga0308018_10000815_pt1 | contig 14954 bp, 14 predicted proteins | sample Neamet282_FD_203130 | JGI IMG/M metagenome (GOLD analysis project Ga0308018, IMG submission 203130) | Marine microbial communities from water near the shore, Antarctic Ocean - #282 | ecosystem: Environmental > Aquatic > Marine > Unclassified | place: Southern Ocean | collected 2014-10-01
AAGGCATCCTTTGCCTTGGAAATCCCACCAGCTGGTTTGTAACCTACATGATAGCCAGTTTTTTCGTAAAAATCTCTAATTTGTCTTAGCATTGTTAATGTTACTGGTAATGTTGAATTGATGTCTTCTTTACCTGTTGACGTCTTTATGAAGTCTGCACCCGCCATCATGCATATGATCGAAGCTCTGGCGACGTTTCTCAATGTCCCTAATTCACCTGTTGCTAGAATAGCTTTCATGTGACTATTGCCACAGGCTTCTTTAAAAGACTTCACTTCTTTATAAAGTGCAGTCCAGTTCCCATTTAAAACGTGTCTTCTAGATATAACAATATCTATTTCAGCAGCCCCTGCTCGAACACTTTCTTTAATTTCTCTTATTCTTAAATTCAAAGGAGATAATCCAGCTGGAAATCCAGTTGAAACTGCTGCAACGGGTATATTAGTATCTTTTAAAGCCTTAACAGCAGTTTTGACCATTTCATGATAAACGCATATTGCCCCTACTTTAATACCTAGGTCGTCTATGCCCAGCGCAGTTGATAATTCTTTGCTGATTGGTTTTTTACCTTTGGCGCAAAGTCTTTCAACACGTCTTTCAGTATCATCCCCAGATAAGGTTGTTAGGTCAATTAATGTTATAGCTTTAATTAACCAAGCTGCTTGATGCTGTTTTTTTATAGACCGTCTGGCTCCAATGCTATTTGCACGTCTCTCGATAGCTGAAGTATTTGCTTGAGTGCTGAGGACCCAATCTAAGTCTAATTCTGAACCCAGGTTTCTCGATACTTTTGTCAAGTTTACAGGTTTGGTCATATTAACTTCTTTATTTTTGGGCAAATCGTTACCTTTTTACATAACTTCTTGGATTAGGAAAATACATAGAAGTAATGTGAGTGCAAGAAGTGTCTTGGGATAACTCTATTTATCTAAAGCTTAGAAAGTTTATTTTGAAAAATATTATTTACCACATTTCTTATGCATGTGAAGCTAAATACTTGGCAAAGTCATAATTTGGACGTTCTAAGTGAGATAAATGGCCAGGTGTGGCATGTTCTGATAGTAACCCTTTAAATACTTTTTCAGTACATCCTTTGTCCTCAACATTAACATCATCAAGAAGAGCTTTTACGGCTTTAAAGTGATCTTGAGCGTCAGGATCGTTTACAAACTCTGGTGACATTCCTCCACCAAAATTGATATGTACTTGTCCTACGCCTTTTGGGTGTAAAGAAAGGTACCAAAAATAACCTGGTGTTAAGGTAATGAGTAAACTTGGATAAATTGCCAACAGAACTGTTGTTCTTCTCCAATCTCCTTTGAGAATTGTATTACTTGGATGTGCGTTCGCGAGTTTAAAATGAGGTTCCTTTAGTATAAAATGATAATTAAAAGCGTCTCTTCCAGGGGGGCAGTCCATTTCTTCCAATTTTGAAAGTCCACCAATTGTCCCTGAATGGCAAACAGGAAGGTGATAACTCTCCATAAAATTTTCTGCTAAAACTTTCCAATTTGTATCCCAAACATGTGTTTCCGAAAATGTTTGCGTATAAGTTTCCATCTGAAAGTCACCAATTAAATCTGATACTTCAGAAAGTGAGTTATTAATGGGGTTTGCTTTTGAATTAAGAGATATCATAATCCAACCCAACCATTCTTCACATTTAATTTCTGGCAGGCAGTAATCTTTTCTATTGAAATTTTCATTTAATGTCATGGCTGGCGCGCCTCTTAGGGCACCATTCAGTCCATAGGTCCAAGCGTGGTATGGGCAAATAATTGAGCGAGTATTTCCTGAGCCCTCAAGTAATGTGGACATTCTGTGTCTACATACATTTGATTGGGCTCTGATTTTATTATCATTATCTCGAAGTACCATTATTGGTTGACCTGCTAATTCGAGAGTAAGGTAGTCTCCAATATTTTTTAAAGAGTCTGAGCGACCAGCGCAAAACCAATCCTTTTTAAAGATATTCTCGAGCTCATAATTTAAAAAAGCTTCTGTAGTATACACGGATTTTGGCATCGCACGAGCTTGTGGGAAGGGTAGCGACACATTTTGTACTAGTTCCTGTACTGGATTTAATTCTTTGTTAGCCATATTTGCGTTCCATTATGTGTCTGTGATCACAGAAAATCTATCATTTTTCATATGTATATACTAGCATATAATTCAAATAATTTAACAATTATTTTACGATAAAAAAAGAAAAACCTTGCTTTACTATAATATTTATAAATATAGTTCACATATGAATTATGTCGATATTAATGATGTTCCGAGCTTTGGTGAAACCTTACCGATGCAACTATATAGAACTCTCGATGCTATAATGCCAGAATATCGCAATTTATTTGCGAAGAATAATCTAACTGAACAACAATGGCGTATACTTAGAGTTCTATGGGCAAAGAACAATATTAGTGTAGCAAACTTATCTGAACAAACTCTTCTTCCAGCACCAAGCTTGGTCGGCATCCTAGATCGATTGGTGAAGAAAGATCTAATTAATAGAACAAGAAGTAATAAAGATAGGCGACAAGTTCAGATTACGCTAACTAAAGAAGGGCAAAAACTACAGGAATTTGTAGCGCCAAGCGTGTTAGCAATACATACAAAATTGAGAGCAAAATTGAGTGTTTCTGAATGGCAGCAAATGGAAACAGTATTGCAGAAATTCACTCAACCTGAGAAAAAAAAGGATTAACTTTATGAAAGATACTTCAACACTGACTGGCAATGGAATTAGGACTGGTGCCCAATACATATCAGGCTTGCAAGATGATCGAGAAGTTTGGACACAAGGGAAGAGAATTAAAGATGTTACATCTGAACCAGGTATGTCACGTGGAGTATCTTCTTTAGCAGGTTTCTTAGACAAACAACACGATAAGAAGTATCAGGATAAAATAACATATGTTGATGAGGATGGAATTCGTTGTCCGTTATCTTTCAAGACACCAAAATCTAAACAAGATATTTTAGATAGAGGAAAAGCTTATTATGAATGGGCTACTTGGAGCCATGGAATGTTTGGTAGAACTCCTGACTACAAAAATGCATCATTGATGTCATTTTCTGCGGCAAGATCTTTTTTAGATAAGGGGACAGTTGGTAAAGCTGATTTTTCCCAAAATATGTTGAATTTTTATAATTACGCGCGAACAAATGATCAAATATTAACTCACACTTTAATAAACCCATCTGTTAGTCACAAACAAGCTGCAGCTGGAATTTATAATGCAACAGTCGCTTTGCATGTGGTGAAGGAGACTGATGCTGGAATAATCGTATCAGGTGCTAGGTTACTTGCTACGCTTGGTCCTTTTGCTGATGAAATTGAAGTGTTCCCATCAACTGTTTTAAAAGCAGATCCAGCAAATATTCCATTTGCTTTTGCTTTTGCGATACCAATTGCAACACCAGGATTAAAACTAATTTGTAGAGATACTTATGATAATGGAAAATCACACTTTGATGCACCGTTATCAAGTCGATTTGAGGAAATGGATTCTGTTGTAATCTTCGACAATGTTTTAGTTCCTTGGGAGCGAGTATTTATGTATGGCCAACCAGAGTTATGCAACAAAGCGTTTGCAGAAACGAACGCGATTGTTCATATGGCCCATCAGGTCGCGTGTGGAAAGTTGGCAAAAGCAGAGTTTTTAACTGGAATTTTATGCGCAATTGCCAAAGCGACTGGCCGGGATAAAGATTTGGCGATGAAGGGTATGATATCCGAAATTATGATGATGACAGAAACTGTTAGAGCGCTTCTTTACCAAGCAGAGCACGAAGCTCATGAAGATCAATATGGAAATTTTATACCAAGTCGTAGACCTTTAGATACACAACGAAACTTATTTCCAAAGTATTACCCTAGAATGGTTGAAATGTTGCAGTTGATGGGTTCTTCGTCTCTTATGGCTACGCCATCTGAAGCGGATTTTGAAAATGCGATAAGTGGTGATGTGGAAAAATATTTCCATGTAGCCAATCTTGAAGCCAAAGATAGAGTAGCCTTGTACAGATTAGCCCATGACGTCTGTGTTTCGGGTTTTGGTAGTAGGCAAACTCTTTATGAAAGGTTCTTTTTTGGACCCCCTCATTTGATGCATGCGGCTTATTTTGATCTTTATGATCGAGACAGAGTGATAAACCGTGTTGATAGCTTTTTAAAACAATCATAAATATTATGAAAAAAAATTTTTCTCCAAACGAATTTAGATCTGCTTTATCAAGTTTTGCTACTGGTGTAACTATTATAACCACTCAAGATTTGAATAAGGAGCCAATTGGAATGACAGCGAGCAGCTTTAATTCAGTCTCGATGGATCCTCCTCTAGTTTTATGGAGTATTGCTAAATCAGCGCTATCGGCTCCTTCTTTTACGGATGCTACTTTTTTTGCAGTACATGTTTTAGCATCAGATCAAGCAGAAATATCAAATAAGTTTGCGATAAAAGGACAAGATAAATTTTCTAATATAAACTGGGTGGAAGATACTAATTGTGTGCCAATTATCAAGGGTGTTTCTAGTCGCTTTGACTGTAAGACTTATGCAATACATGAGGGTGGAGATCATTGGATTATTGTTGGAGAGGTCTTGGCGATAGAAAATAACACAAAAAGAGGACTAGTGTTTAGTGAGGGTTCTTACGCTACCACCTCAGCAATACGTCCCAACGATCAACCTGAAAATCGTCTAGATACGGGAACAAGTTTAATTGATGAATTACTGATTTACCAATTAGCAAGAGCAAGTAGGCAAGTAGAAAATCTTTTTCATAAAACTGTAGATGAAGAGGAATTAACAATACCCGAATGGCGTATCTTAGCGTCTTTATATGGAAATTCATCTCGAATTTTGCCGGACCTATGCGCTAGAACGTTTGTCGATCCTGGTGCAATAATTGATATACTAAATAGAATGAATAAGGACAATTTATGTGCCTTGTCTGGTTCTGGAAGTGAAATGGTCATTACTGGAACAGATAATGGAATGAAGCGGGTGGCAAATTTATTTGATGCCGCTCGAAATCAAGAAGATAAAATTTTGGAAGAAATGAACGAGATAGAACGGGTATCGCTGATTAAACAATTAAAGAGCATTATAAAGAATACCGATAGTTAAAACCTGTAACGATGTAACAATTGACCGTTATTCTTTAGCCAATCTTTATAATTTTTAAAATCAGGCATTAAGAATTCAACTGTATCCCAAAATTCTTCTGAATGATTTAAATGTGATAAGTGTGCCACCTCATGAGCGGCTACATAATCTAATACTTCTGGGGGTGCCATTATTAACCGCCATGAATACATCAAATTGCCATCAGATGTACAAGAGCCCCAACGGCTGTGCGTGTCACGTATTGTAATTCTTTTATATGATTTTCCTAATAAGTTTGAGTATTTTTTTGATGAAAAATCTAAGTGATCCCTTGCTTTAACTTTTAGGTAACCTTTTATTTTGCCATTAATTTTTTCTAAGGGGCCTGGAATAAATATTTCATCCTCATGTTGATAAATTTTTTTAATTTCTGATTGCCGGATAATTAGTCTTTTTCCTTGATATAATAAGATAGAGCCATAACCTGGAATAATTTCTGGAAGCTGATTTGAAAGTTTCTCCCTGATCCACTTTTCTCTTGATCTAGCAAATTCCAAGGCTTTTTGGTAAGTACCGTTTCGTGGAATAGTTAGCTTCACAACGCCATTATTATTAGAAATTCTAATAGAATAGTTTTTTGCTATTTTAGACTGCCCTACAGAGATTGATATCTGTGGATTTCCAATTTTTAAGATTTCATTTTCATTTTTCATTTTTGGGCATAAATAGGTTTGTTTTTTGGTGTATTAATCTTTAGTAATCACTTAAACTAATACAAAGCCTTTGACAAAGTACTAATGAGTGTGGCAAGTGCCCATGATAAAATCATAAGATGTAACGAGGATTAATAAATGCCAAAAGAAGAATGGGGCGTAAAACGCCTATGTCCAAATTGTTCAACACGATTCTACGATCTCAAAAAAGATCCAATGACGTGTCCATCCTGTGAGCATATTATTGAACTCGAGCACTTATTGAATCCTAAGTCTCGTTCTGCCATCACTAAAAAGGATGCAAGCGTTGTAGATGCAGACACAACTGAAGATATTGTGGACGCGGATGTGATAGATGAGGAAGATGATGCTGACGTTAATTTAGGAGATGATCTTCTTGAAGATGATGATGATGACACTGTTTCCCTTGAGGAAATAGCTGATGTCCCAACAAATGATGAAGACTAAAAACTATTTAAAAAATTACTGATAATCGTTAAGTTTATCTTTTTTAAAAACGAAATTCAGTTTTGTGATAAATGGGGCCTTAGCTCAGCTGGTAGAGCGCCTCGCTGGCAGCGAGGAGGTCAGGGGTTCGACTCCCCTAGGCTCCACCAATCTCCTAAAGGTCTTAAAATCTTTTGAATTAATTGTGGTAAAGTTCGTGAAATACTTGTGATATTTATGGTAGAGTAAAGATTACAATACCTTGGCTTTTTTTAAACTTTCTTTAATAATAAAATCTTTTAAAGAAAGGAAAATTTCATGAAAATATTAAAACAATCATTTGTATTTTTCATAGGCTGTTTTGTTTTTAACAATTTAGCACTGGCAGAGACAGTAAATATTACTGGCACTGCTTATGGGAGCACAATATCTACTGAAGAGACAGAGCTTTCAGATGGTAACTTTAAATATATTAATTTGGACCATTCTATCTGGGTTCAAGAAGGTATGCCTGAGGGATATCCGAGTATGGCTTCCGCGGATTGTAGAACTACAGGTTTAAGAAGTTCTGATTATGTAAATCTGGGATCGTCTTGGACTTGTACTATAACTGACATTGATGGTGATGGATTTATAAATGTGGGTTCAGATGTTAAGCCTGATTGGAGTGGCTGCAATTATGAGACCGTTGCTGGTTGGGGTAAATATGCTGGGATATCACAGAGTGGTTCATGTGCATTTGCTGGAAACATAAGCGCAACCGATTGGATGCTTAAATGGGCTGGTGAGTTCACAACGCCTTAAAAGTTTTGTCTAATATTAGAACTTAAAAGCCCTGCATCATGCAGAGCTTTTAAGTTTACTTTGCTACTCAAGCAATTCTTACGACGCAGATAGTATTAAATTAGAAAAGAATTAAAACCACATACACAAATAAATATTTATTTCATGTTTTTTTTTGCTATAACAGAGAAGCTGATTTCACAAAAATTACAATAAGAAATGCGAACAAATTATGATTTTAGTGTGATGTCTAATCTAATTGGCAATAAGACTTGCAAAAGTTTACACATTACAGTTCTATTTGATAAGTCTTGAATATTACTGGAGTTGGTATGTCGTCAAAAAGTGTTATGTTTCCCAAACTCTTCACACCTTTACTGATACGCAATACCAAAATTCGTAACAGGATCGTGTCAACTGGTCACGATACAACAATACCTATAGATGGAACAGTTAATGATGGTTTAGTGGCATATCACAAGGCGCGTGCGAGGGGTGGTGTTGGTTTAATTGTTGCGCAGGTAACGGGTGTGCATGAAAGTGCGCGTTATACTAATCATGTATTGATGGGTACTGACGATAAATGTATTCCAGGCTTCTCCAAATTAGCAGACGTCGTCCATAAAGAAGGAGCTAAACTTCTAGTTCAACTTTTCCATCCGGGTCGAGAAATGACTGAAAGTTTAGATGGTTCGGCTCCAGTCGCTTGGGCGCCGTCCGTATCACCGAGTGAAAGATTCCATGTTATACCTCGAGCAATTCCAGAGCAAATGATCCAAGAAATACTCAATGGCTATGGACAAGCGGCAAAAAGATTAGAGTTGGCAGGTGTTGACGGAGTGGAAATTGTTGCCAGTCATGGTTACTTGCCGGCACAGTTTCTTAATCCTAATATTAATCGCCGTACTGATAAATGGGGTGGATCTGATGAAAACCGAAGGAGGTTTCTTTCTGAAGCCATTGCTATCGCTAGAGCAGAAACAGGTTCAAATTTTATTGTTGGGCTGAGGATTTCTGGAAATGAGCAATATGAAGATGGGTTTGCTGAAACGTCTTCATTAGATACAATTAAGCAGGTTTCAGAGCAAATTGATTATGTCTCTTTGGTTGATGGCACTTCTGCTACTCTTGGTGGTTCCGTACATATCGTTCCACCAATGTATTATGAACCTGGTTATGTTGCTCCCTTTTCTGCGCGCTTAAAGGAACTTGTCGATATACCCGTGATAGTTACTGGTAGAATAAATCAACCTCAGGAAGCTGAAAAAATTCTTGAATCTAATTCAGCAGATATGTGTGGGATGACCCGTGCAATGATCTGTGATCCTTTGATGCCTGAAAAAGCAAAAAGTGGGAAGTTTGATGAAATCCGTGCCTGTATTGGCTGCAATCAAGCTTGTATTGGACATTTCCATAAGGGACACGCCATCTCATGTATACAATATCCTGAAACAGGGCGTGAACTTGAATTTGCAAATAAAGCAACAGTTAAAAATCCCCTTAAAGTACTAGTAGTTGGTGGAGGGCCTGGTGGTATGAAAGCTGCGTCAGTTGCTGCGGAACGTGGACATAACGTAAGTTTGTATGAATCAGATAACCAATTGGGTGGTCAAGCACGCCTTGCACAGCTTTTACCACATCGATCAGAGTTTGGTGGAATAATTACAAATCTATCAAGGGAGTTAGAACACTCTGGCGCTGAGGTTGTTACTGGGGTGCGGATGGACGTTAATAAAATTAATGAACTTAAACCAGATGCAATAATCTTAGCGACTGGAGCAACACCACTTTGGCCTATAAATTTTAATTCTGATGGTGAAGGTCAAGTATGTGATGCATGGCAAGTGTTAAGAGGTGAGGTTAACGTTGGCAGCTCAGTTCTGGTTCATGATTGGAAAGGTGATTGGATTGGTATGGGAGTAGCAGAACATCTGGCAAAAAATGGCTGTAAAGTTCGATTGGCTGTAAATGGTCTTTTTGCTGGGGAAACTTTGCAATCTTATGTGCGAGATTCTAATGCTGCTCGTTTACATGATTTAGGTGTTGAGGTTATTCCTTACGTTCGCCTTTATGGGCGAGACGAAGATAGTGTTTACCTTCAGCATACAGTTAGTGGCGCAGCAATTATTGAGGAAAACGTTGATACGCTTGTTCTTGCTCAAGGGCATCTCCCAGAAACTGGCCTTGAAGAAGAATTGTCAAATTATGCAGGTAAATTAATTTCAATTGGTGACTGTCAAATGCCACGTACTTGTGAAGAGGCAGTCCTCGAAGGATTAAGGGCTGCTCATAATTTGGCGGATTAGATATTAATTTCGAATTACAATTTACCCTCGAACCTTGATAGTTATTCGTTCCCATACATTATGCTTAAGTTGCAGATCTAAACTTTAGATCCATGCGTTCTATTTATGACAATAATACTGCTGGAGTAATGTAAAAACTCACTATTAATTACATTCACTTATACAGATGGACTCTATTTTTTCTGAAAACAAGCGCATTCTTCGGTTCATACGGCGCTTTTCAGAGTGGGCAAGATAAATGAAAAAATCTGGAAATCGATAAAGCGGTAAAACAGGTATTAATTTATTTGATGTAATCCTGTCCTGTAGGATAAAGTCTGGTAAATTTGCAATTCCTTGCCCACTCAGCGCGGCATCTAATAAAAATTTTCCGCTATTGCTGTTCAGTGAGGGTGCGAACTCGACAAGTTCCTGGTTTTTAGTAGTTTGTGATATTAATTTCCAGGATCCTCTTTTTGCTGCACCAAAGTATAGTAGTTTATGAAATTGCAGGTCTTCCAAGCTTTTAGGTGTTCCATGTTTTTCAAGGTATTCTGGAGAGGCGCAAAGTTGGTGTCGAACTACCCCTATTTTTTTGACTATCAAATTGTCTTGAGTAGCTGGAGTAATTCTTATTGCGAAGTCGTAATTATCTTTTTCTAGATCGATAAGCCGATCATCAAAGTTCGCTGTCAATTGTATTTCAGGATTTTCATCCTTAAAATCGAGCAATGTATCTAACAAATATGAGATGCCAAAATCTAGAGGAATCGAAACAGTCAAAGGGCCGCTTTTGTTGGCATGTGAACTTGTAAAATCACTTTCAATTTCTTCAAAACTGCTTACCACTCTCGTTGCGCGATCGTATAACTCCTGCCCAATGTCAGTGATATTCCATTGCCCTGGTTTGCGGTTGATTAACTTTGTTGAAAAGCGCTCTTCTAACAAAGTGAGCCTTCTGCTGACTGCTGACTTAGCAATGTTCAACGTTTCGGCTGCCTTTGAGATACTTTTTTTATCAACAATAACAGTAAACGTCCGTAAGTCCTCGATCTGTCCCATACTGTTCTCCAATTGTGAACAACTTTACCTATTTATTAGGTATTGTTGCTATTATTAGAATCTATTAGATATTTATTCAAGAACAAACTGAAATGGAAAAATTTATGAAAACTTTTATTGCAACACGAAACACCGTGAAAGCAATCTACAAAACGTTCAATAAAAATACTAAAGTTGCTCCAGGTCACGGCCCAGTCACTAGTATTGAGGCTATTAAATGGGGTTTGGATTACCTGACTACCGTTGAAAGCAAAGTTGGGGAGGCCATATCTGATGGCCTCAGCCTTGAAGAAACAATCGCGCGTGTACAAATGCAAGATTTCCAAGGGTACGCATTATTTGGATGGGTACACTCAGGTCTTAATGTCCCTGCTGCATATAGCGATCTGAAGTAAAACTAACCAGCGATGCTGTGGATTTTTTATGGCGTCACTTTACAATCAAACACATCATTAGGGAACAAGAACATGCTTTCAAATATCAAAAAATATGGCCTGCTGGCAATCAAAACATTACTCACACTCGCCTTCATCGCCGCGGGCCTCGCCAAGCTTAGCGGTGCGGAAATGATGGTTCAAACATTCGAGGCATTGGGTTTTGGCCAATGGCTTCGATATGTTACGGGTCTGATCGAAATTATTGCTCCTGCATTGCTATGGTTCCACGGACGTCAAATCTTCGGTGCAGGCCTTCTAGTTTGCACAATGATCGGTGCTGTGCTCGCCCATGTGTTCATCATTGGGCCATCTGCAGTGCCAGCATTAGTTCTTGGTCTACTTGCAGCACTCGTCGCTTACGCCCACCGCGATCAAATCACTGTGCGGTAATACTTTAATCCATTGAGGGGCATCACACCTTACCCTCAAAATTCAAAGGAAAAATCATGGGATTACTTCAAGAAGGACTTTGGGTCGATCAGTGGTATGACACCAAAGAAACAGGCGGACGTTTCGTGCGCAAAGCACCACAATTTCGTAACTGGATTACTTCAGATGGGTCAGCGGGCCCAAGTGGAGATGCTGGTTTCAAGGCGGAGGCTGGTCGTTATCATCTATATGTATCACTGGCCTGCCCCTGGGCACATCGCACATTAATTTTTCGAGCATTAAAAGGGTTGGAAAAGATGATTTCGGTGTCGATCGTGCATTGGTATATGGCTGACAAAGGATGGACATTTGAACCGGGAGATGGCGTGGTTCCAGATACTGTTAATAGTTCAAATTATATGTATGAGGTTTATACCAAAGCGAGGCCAGATTACTCTGGCCGCGTTACTGTTCCAGTTTTATGGGATAAAAAAACCAAAACTATTGTATCAAATGAATCGCCTGAAATTATTCGGATGTTCAATTCTGCCTTTGACAAAATTGGTGCAACTGTGGGTGATTATTATCCCGAACCAAAACGAGCAGTGATAGACGCACTCAACGATAGAATTTATAACACGTTGAATAACGGTGTCTACAAGGCTGGGTTTGCAACCACACAAAATGCTTATGAAGAGGCCGTTGTGCCTTTGTTTGAAACACTCGACTGGCTGGATGCCCGCATTGCAGAACAGCGGTATCTGACAGGTCATACAATTACTGAGGCCGATTGGCGGTTATTCACGACCTTGGTGCGGTTTGATCCTGTCTATGTAGGGCACTTTAAATGCAACATTCGACGTATAATAGATTATCCTAATCTCTCAAAGTATTTGCGCGATCTTTATCAACAACCAGGTGTTGCAGAAACAGTGAATATGGATCATATAAAAAATCATTATTATGGGAGCCATGAATCTATTAACCCTTCAGGCGTTGTGCCAAAAGGGCCAAGAATTGATTTTACAGCCTCTAATGACAGAAAATGATTAAGTTAATTTGATCAAGTATGGATGATAGAGCTATTAGGGTCATGTTAGAGGCAATTTAAAGATAAATTAATGATTAAAACTTCCTACCCTAATTATGATCCAAGTGCTGGGTATATGACTGAAAAAATTCAGCAGGCATATATTTCCAATGCTATAAAACTTAATGTTCTACCTATGGATGCACATAGGATGCCTGAGATCGTCTCACTTGTTGCATCAAATAATTTACTAAAATCTATCCAGTTCTGGCAGTTATTTTCTGTCTTGGGCCAAAATAACATTGTCAGAATTGTTCATAAATTTTATGATCGGGTCTATAGAGATGAACCTTGGTTCACATCTGTTTTTGCGCGTATTGGCGATGCCTCGCATCACGTGAGGACTCAAGCTTCAATGTGGCTTGATGTGATGGGTGGAGGTTTTTTTTATCATGGAGCTGAGTTTAGATTAAACTTTCACCACCAGCATAATGCTTTTCAGTTAATGAATAAAGAAGGAGCAGAGCGTTGGTTGAAGCTTATGGTTGAAACACTTGATGAATCTGAGGAGTACATGGCGGATGATAACCGCGTTCGGATAAGTATAAACACATTTCTCACACATTTTATGGAAAAATATATGAAAGATTTTGATTTTGAAACTACTCAATTATTTGGTTCTACAAATCAACCAATGAAAAGAAAATTAAATTTTCTTAATATGACAGATGCTTCAATCGAGGCGCTTTCAGAAGCTGAGCTTAAAGAAGGCCTTATTGGTCGAGGGATCAACGTTGAAGGTCAAATAGATAAACTAGCGTTGATTAAAAAAGCAAAAAGTCTTTAGAAATTGGTCTCGTTCTTATTCAAATCTGCAAGTTCAGGATGTTTGTAGGCTTCAGGGTAAGTCATTGGTTTTATGGGCCCCAAAGGCACGACATTATTCCAGGATCGCCCAAAGTAACCCTGCCTGCAATGCACCAGTGAATTACTAGTGGACACTCCTGGCAAAGCATAAACTCTACACAGCCAATTCCATAAATAAGGATAGTCTAAAATTTTGGCTCCATTTAATTTCATTCTTAAATAATAAACAGGATCGTGCCTATATAACGTTGGAAATAGGCGTAAATCAGCCTCTGTAAACCTATTACCAGTTAGAAATGAATAATTATTTGATGTTAATCGTTTTTCAAGCAAATTAAGAGTGTCAAAATAATTCTCATAGGCTTGTTTATAGATGCTTTGATTTGACGAAAATCCAGCCTTATAAGCGCCATTGTTAATGTTAACATAAATTTGTTCGTTAAGGAGGTCAATTTCGCTTTGTTTTGTCTTTGGGTATAAATCAAGTCGTTCCTTATCATCCAAATTACTACCGAGAGTTAGGGCATTTTTATTTAGCATGCGAACGATTTCAGCACTTTCGTTTGATACAATACAATTTGTTTTTTTGTCATAAAGGATAGGTAAAGATCCTTCTTGCGATCCTTCTGCTTGATATATTTGCCTAACTACCCTGAAGTTGTGACCGGTTGCTGTATCTAGGGTACATTCTGACAACTGAGTATTTGTCAGAGAGGCCTTCCGCTCTGGGGCAAATTCCCACTGGTTTGAACCGTTAGGATGATCAGCGCTAGTTCTGTTAGGGAATACAATGTCCAGTGTTATGCTGTTTTGTAGGCCTAGAATATTTCTCGCAAGTGTTACTCGATGGCACCAAGGACAGTTAAGTGCAACAAAGAGGTGATATCGTTTTGGCTCTGGTTCAAAAATTGAATCTTTTTCTAAAATATTACGAAATCCACTAACACCCCTGACAAACTCACCATTTTGTTTACGTTCTTTGGAATTGATTTGTATTTCCTCAATGGATTTATTTGTTGAGTTTGAAGTTTGTGCACACATTAGTTTGGTTCATCCCCAATTTTTGAATTATTTCAGCTTTGATTAGATGGATATTCAGAGCTAATCGATACAGAATTGTACCACCATGATACTTGTTCACAAGTTCATAATTATAGAACAAGATGTTCTAATTATCATTATTTAATGCGCTATAAACCAAAGAATGAAAGTGATGTACGAGGTGTTCACTGTTTGAGGAGCGATCAGAGTCGATCATGTATCGGCCTTGATCAAATCCAGAAGATCGTAACCCGCGTTGAACATATAAATTTAAATCGATGTCCTCTGGACCCAATTTTTCATTAAACCACTTAATTGCTGCTTTGCTAAGTTTATTTTGTGGACGATTTTTGGGTATATAATGACCAAATCTCAAAAGTGTCTTTTCGGGTCCAATTGGAATTTCGTTGAAGGTGCCGATAGCATCCGCATAAGGGAAAGCGTAGATTGTGGTCATGGGCCATAACTGAATATTGTAAAACCAATCTGTTTGGTAAGTTTGATCTTTGACTTTCTCACCGAATGCTGTGGTTGTGGGTATTGGTGGCCCCTTAAAATCCCACCACTTTCCATGGGCATTGAGTTCATACTTATCAAAATTTATCAAAGCAGCCAAATCTTTATGATGTGGCCCAGATAATTTAAAATGATACCCTTCAATGGCGTTGTCTACGATTACCTTCCAATTAGCATCTACTAACATGTCAACTTCTTCAATAAATTCTATGTTATTAAGATCAGGAAAGTAGGGCGCCATTGCTTCAAATGCACCTGGGATGTCATCCACAAGAGAAGTAGCTTCAGAAT
>Ga0308018_10000816_pt1 | contig 14953 bp, 22 predicted proteins | sample Neamet282_FD_203130 | JGI IMG/M metagenome (GOLD analysis project Ga0308018, IMG submission 203130) | Marine microbial communities from water near the shore, Antarctic Ocean - #282 | ecosystem: Environmental > Aquatic > Marine > Unclassified | place: Southern Ocean | collected 2014-10-01
CTAACACTTGGATATTGATAGGAAATTTATCTTAATAGTAATGAACTAGAAATTATAAATACATTTAAGGAGAGTTTAATGGATGTTCAAGACAAACTAAGTGATGCAGTAACACATTTAGGTAATGATGAAACCACTAAGTTTCGTGATATTGTATATGATGTTTTAGCATTCAAAGCAAACGAAAGAATTGATTCTGAAAAACACAGGATCGCATCAACACTATTCAGTTCTGAGGAAGAATCGAGCAATGAAGAAATTTAAGAGTTTAAGAGAAGCTGTAACTGATCATAACGTTCCTAAGAAGGACGATGAAAAGAATATGTCTAAGAATGACGTAAAGTTTGCCGATCTTCATACAGTAGAAACAGATGATCATCCTGTAGCTACAGATGCACAACATCCTAAGAAGGGCAAAAAGAAGTTCTCGGGTGTTCGAAAAGCAAAGGCCAACGAAGAAATCGAGAAAGAAGACTCTGGCGATTTTTGTATGGCCGCGGCTGCTGCAAAGAAAGAAGGCAAAAAAAAGTTCATCTTTGCTGGTAAAGAATATCCTGTCACAATTAAAGCAAAAATCCCTATAAAAGAAGAAATTTTTCTTGATGAAGCTTTAAAAGCAGGCATGATGAAGTTAAAAGACGGCAAATCTGTTAAAGTAAGTAAAGAAGACGCCGCTACATTAAATTCCGTATTAGAAGATCTGAATCCTGATAATCGTAAGCGTATGGAAGAAGAATTGAAAAAAGACGTAAAGTCGTATAAGAGTATGCTTACTTTCGCGAAGAGGACTGGTTAATGCCTATTGTAACTAAATCTAATAAACCAAATGGGTATGTAGTATTTTCGACTTCTGCTACAGATGGATTTAAATTAAATCATGCTACATTACCTTCAGCAAATAGTGCTGGAGAAACTGTTGCCGAGATGTCTATTTCAGAAGTAATGTGGTCAGTTAATGGTACTAATCGCTGGACAGTAACTAGAGGTGCTAATACTGTAGCTGTATTAAGTGGTAGTGGCAATCATGATTATCAATCTAGTGGTATGAGTTTAGAACATTATTTAGGTGATAGACAAGCTAATGTTATATTTGCACTTTCTGGTGGTACCGGTACAGTAGTAGCTAAGTTCCATAAGAAATCCGGAGAATAACATGAAACTCATTACCGAAGTTTTAGAAGATAGTGTACAATATATAACCGAAGCTAATGCTGAAGGCGAGAAAGAATACTTTATTGAAGGTGTTTTTATGCAAGCCAACAAACCTAATCGTAATGGGCGGATATATCCTACGGGCATATTAGAAAACGAAGTTAAACGTTATAATAAAGAATATGTAATGAAGAACCGTGCTTTTGGTGAGTTGGGTCATCCTCAAGGACCAACTATCAATTTAGAACGAGTCTCTCATATGATTAAAGAATTATATCAAGATGGTGACAATTTCATAGGTCGGGCCAAGATTATGGATTCACCTTATGGTACTATTGTAAAGAATTTAATTAAAGAAGGGGCATCATTAGGCGTTTCCTCGCGTGGTATGGGTTCTCTTAAAACTAAGAATGGTATTAATGAAGTACAAAAAGATTTTTATCTCGCCACTGCCGCTGATATAGTAGCTGATCCATCGGCTCCTGATGCTTTTGTTGAAGGTATTATGGAAGGGGTAGATTGGGTTATGAATAATGGTAGATGGGTAGAAACTTTTGTCGAAAAATCTCAACATGAGATTAAGAAAGCTAGTAAATCCCAATTAGAATCGACCAAACTGCGAATCTTCGAAAATTTCATGAAGAAAATTTAATTAATATTAAAATAACAATTATTATAAATATTTAAGAAACATAGTAAAAAGGAGCATATAATATGTCCGACGAGAATACAGAAATTCTTGAAGACGCTACTACAGAAGAAAATCTTCAAGAATTCAAATCCGACGATGGGCAATCAGAATTGCCTGAGCCCGTTGGAACAAAGAAAAAGAAATCTACTAAAGTAGGTATGCTTAATGACATGATGACTAAACTTCATGGCATGAATAAAGAAACTCTCAAGGGTCTTCATAGTAAGATGATGGAAGAAGTAGAAGATGATGATAGCGAAGAGATTGTGGAAGATACTACAGACGAAGATGCTATTACAGTATCTTCAGAAGATATCGATCTATCTGCCGACGTAGCAGCTATGTTCGGTGATGAAGAGTTATCAGAAGAGTTCAAGCAAAAGGCCACTACTATTTTCGAGGCCGCTGTTGTTTCTAAAATTAACGAGAAGCTAACAGAAGTAACTCAAAAACTAGAATCAGACAATCTACTAGAATCAAGTAAACTACATGAAGAAATGGTAGAAAAGACTGACAATTTCTTAGATTATGTAATTAACGAATGGAATGAAGATAATCGTTTAGCTATTGAATCTGGTATTCGTACTGAGATTTCCGAAGAATTTATGGCTGGCCTCAAGAAGTTATTTGAGGATAGTCATATTGATATTCCTGAAGATAAGGTCGATGTTCTAGCAGATGTTTCTGAGAAATCAGAAGAGTTAGAAGAGAGTCTTAACAGGGAAATCGCAAAGAATGTCGATCTATCTAATAGTATCGAAAAAATGATTCGTGGCAATGTTGTTACGGAAGCTTCCTTTGCGCTAACCGATGCTAATTCTGAGAAGTTAGATAATCTAGCTGCTGGTGTAGAGTTTGTATCAGAAGAAGATTTTCGCGAGAAAGTCTCCATGATTAAAGAAAGTTATTTCACCGACGAAGATAAAGTAGAAGGTTTCGTTGATGAGAATGAACCTCTAGAAGTAACAGAGGATGAAGCACCTCTACCTAAAAATATGGTACACTATGCCGCCGCCATTTCTAGAAGTATTAAGAAATAAGGTATTTTATAAATAATAAAAGACAATAGTAAGTAATAAAGGAGTTACAAATAATGCTAACTGAAGATCTAGTCCAGAAGTGGCAACCAGTTCTCGAACATCCAGAATTAAGTAATATTACGGATGCTCATAAGAGGCAGGTCACCGCCGTCCTTCTAGAAAACCAGGAGAAGGCTTCACGCGAAGCAGGCTTCGGTTCAGGTGGATATCAAAGTCCAACACTACTTGGTGAGGCCGCGCCATCCAATGCGATGGGTGCTTCCTCTTCAACCGCTAGTGATGGTTCAGTCGATATCTTCGATCCCGTACTAATCTCACTCGTCCGTCGGTCCATGCCAAACATGGTCGCTTATGACGTTTGTGGTGTGCAGCCAATGACAGGTCCAACTGGACTTATCTTTGCTATGCGCTCACGTTTCAACAGCCAGACCCAAGCAGAAGCACTTCATGACGAAGCTAATACTTCGCATTCTGCTACCGGTTCAACTACTGCTAATACCGCCAACTTTGCTGGTGTTATCGATGGTTCCGCTGGTGGTCTACAGTCTGGTGATGACCCAACTGCCCGCGCTAGTGGTGGTGCTTATAGCCCACATACTGGTATGTCAACGGCCTCTGGTGAAGCACTAGGAGATGCCGCTGCAAACGCATTCTCCGAGATGGCTTTCTCAGTCGAGAAGGTTGCTGTAACCGCAGTATCTCGCGCTCTAAAGGCAGAGTACACCATGGAACTCGCACAGGATCTTAAAGCCATTCACGGCCTAGATGCTGAGACCGAGCTTTCAAACATTCTTTCCGCTGAAATTCTTGCAGAAATTAACCGGGAAGTCGTTCGTACCATTAACTATACTGCTACCGCTGGTGCTCAAGAGAACACCTCAGCCGCAGGTACTTTCAACCTAGATGTCGATTCAAATGGCCGGTGGTCAGTTGAGAAGTTCAAGGGTATGATCTTCCAAATCGAACGCGAAGCTAACCAGATCGCTAAGTCAACTCGTCGCGGCAAGGGTAATATCCTAATCTGCGGTTCTGATGTAGCTTCTGCTCTTCAGATGGCCGGTGTTCTAGATTATGCTCCTGCACTAGCTAGTAATCTTAACGTAGATGATACAGGCAATACCTTTGCTGGTGTCATGAACGGTCGGATTAAAGTTTATGTAGATCCATATTTCTCAAGCGCATCTGGTAATCAGTACTTCACCGTAGGTTATAAGGGTTCAAGCGCATTCGACGCTGGTCTCTTCTACTGCCCATACGTTCCACTTCAGATGGTTCGTGCGGTTGGTGAGAATACCTTCCAGCCAAAGATTGGCTTCAAGACCCGCTACGGCATGGTCGCCAATCCTTTTGCTACCACTAGTGCTGATGGTGCTATCGCATTCGCTAAGAAGAATGTTTACTACCGTCTAGTTACTGTTTCTAACCTAATGTAAGATCTGAGTTTATCAGACCTGATTAAGAGGGGGCTTCGGCCCTCTCTTTTTTTATAAATACATTAGGAGGTATAAAATGGCATCAGATCCAACTAATAAGAATTTTCTTGGCCAAACAGGATTTAGATTGGTGCTTGAAAGAACACCAACAATGAACTATTTTTCCCAATCAGCTAGTTTGCCTGGGATTTCTCTGGGAACATCTAATGTAATTAATCCACTACTTGATTATCCTCTGCCCGGTGAAAAATTAACATTCTCACCTTTCGATATCGCTTTCAGAGTAGACGAAGATTTAAAGAACTATATAGAGATATATAATTGGTTAGTAGGTTTAGGATCACCTTCTTCTATGGATCAATATAAGAGATTTCAAAATGCTAGTATAAATCAATCTAATTTATCGGATGCTACACTATCAATACTAAGTAGCAAATACAATCCTAATCTAAGAATTAAGTTTACAAATATGTTTCCAGAATCTATTTCTCAATTATTGTTCACTACCACTGCTTCTGATATTGATTACTTAGAAGCTACTGTCAGTTTTAGATACTCAATGTATACTATAGAATCTCTCTAAAATGCAAGAACTCTTATGGCAAATACAAGCTATATTGAATGTAACCAAAGCGACTATATATGTTATGATGATGATTGTACCCTCTTTTTTTGCTGGATACTTTTCCGCAAAGTATATATATAAAAGTAAACCTAGACCTAAAAGAAGACAAAAAGGCCTATTAGCAGCGCCAAAACATCCTGATGATTAACAATATGGAGTGATATGAATGAAAATAGAAGATATTATGGAAGAGTGGTCTAAAGATACAGTTATGGACAATACTTCTCTTGATAAAGAAAGTTTGAAAATACCTAATCTACATTCTAAATGGTTGATTATTTTGAGTAGAGAAAGACAAAAATTAAGAAGCATACATATTAAGAGACAATCACTTAATAAACTATTAGGTGAATATTACAAAGGAGAACTTAATAATCCAGAAGACCTTGAAGAAATAAAACGCGACCCATTTGAAAAAAAAGCAGTAATTAATAGTTTATTACAACAACATATTGACGCCGATGATGAAATGATACAGACTAATCTAAGGATGGCCTACCAACAAGAAACTGTAGATGTTTTAGATGAAATAATGAAAGCAATCAATAGTAGACAATGGAATATTAGAAATGCAATTGAATGGCGAAAATTTGAAAATGCAGTCGGATAGTGAGATCTTTATTAAATCTCATAATGAAGTTCATGTGAAAATAGAAAGTAACCGTGGAATAGCTCAAGAAATTAGTGACCACTTTTCTTTCTATGTTCCTGGCTATCGTTTTATGCCAGCATTTAAATCTAGAAGTTGGGACGGCAAGATTCGCCTATTCGATTTAAATAAACTTATCATATATAAAGGTCTTATAAATGAAGTAAAGAAATTCGCAGACTCTAGAAAATATAAAATAGAAGTAGAAAGTAATTTAGATACCGCCAACGAATTCTCTATGTTTGAATGTGGTCAATTCGTTCAAACTTTAAGATCTAAATTAGAACCTAGAGATTATCAGATAGAGGGATTTGTACATGCGATTCGTAACAATCGTTGTTTATTGTTATCTCCTACTGGTAGTGGCAAGTCATTTATTATCTATCTAATCACTTGTTTTTATCCTCATAAGAAACTCATTATTGTACCTACTATATCATTAGTTCATCAAATGGAGAAAGATTTTATAGACTATTCTGGTAAGCCTGGATTTAGAACGTTAAAGATTTCAGGTAGTACTAATAAAGATTGGCAATATAGAATAGATGATGATATCGTTATTACTACATGGCAATCTGTATATAAGATGCCTACTAAATGGTTCTCTCAATTTGGTGTAGTAATAGGAGATGAGGCCCATCAGTACAAAGCTAAATCACTTACTTCTATATTAGAAAAGATGCCAACGTGTAAATATAGATTTGGTTTCACAGGCACACTAGATGGCACAGAAACACATCAATTAGTATTAGAAGGTCTATTCGGTAAAGTAAAGTCTCTAGTGAAAACAAAAGACTTAATGGAATCTAATCAGTTAGCCAAATTACATATTAAAATACTTCTACTTAAATATAATAAACAAACTTGTAAAGATAGAAGTGGTTCTAAGTATAAAGACGAGATGGACTTTATTGTAGGCCACAAACAAAGAAATGAATTTATACAAAATCTAGCTTTATCGTTAGAAGGAAATAGTCTCATTCTATTTCAATATGTCGAAAAGCATGGTAGAATACTATATGATTTGATAAATAATAAAGTAGATAAAAAGAGAAAGGTTTTCTTTGTATTCGGTGGTACAGATGGCGAAACTCGTGAATCTGTCAGACAAATAACTGAAAAAGAAAATAATGCTATCATTATAGCGTCATATGGTACCTTCTCAACAGGTATCAATATTAGAGCCTTACATAATATTATCTTTGCCAGCCCTTCGAAGAGTAGAATTAGAAATTTACAATCTATAGGACGAGGCCTAAGAACTAACGAAAATAAAGATAAATGCACACTATACGATATAGCTGATGATCTACAACATAATAAGAAAGTTAATTTTACATTAAAACATCTTTTCGAAAGAGTTAAAATATATAACCAAGAGAAATTTGATTACAAAATGTATAAAATCAATCTGGAGAAATAACAATGTTAAATCTAGATGAAAACACAGAATACCTACATAGATTAGTTTACCTAAGTAATGGCACAATTCTTATGGGAGAAGTCTTATCGCTTACTCAATTTGGTGTATTATTAAAAGATCCTGTTTCTATAATTTCTAATGATAATAAATTATTCTTTACATTGCTATTTAATAATATGTCTGATTCAAGGGCTTTCCCTATCAGTACAACGCATATCCTTTCTTTTGCTAATCCCAATAGTATTATCATAGATCATTATAATGACTTTATAAAAAAAGTAGTACCAGAAAATAAAAAGCTTAATAAATCATTAGCTAATAGTGCTAATAATGAAATGTCTATGAAGTACAGTTCATTTACTACAGTTCATTAATGGCTGACATAAGGATTGTAGCACTTGTCAACCCCTGAGTCAAGTAAAAAATAATAAAACTTTGTAGATTTTTTCTCTTGACACACAGTGGTATCTGTGGTATTATATGATACTGTAATTCTACTGGAGGTATAAATATTGCCTAAGATTAAACCTAATCAAAGAGAACATTATGTAGATAATAAAAAGTTCTATCTTGAGATGACTAAATTCAAAACCTCCTGTGAAGAAGCCATCGATTTAGACGAAAAACTTCCCAGAGTGCCTCCTTATATAGGTACTTGTATTATGAAAATCGCATACAAATTGTCTAATAAACATAACTTTATAAACTATCCATTTAAAGAAGAAATGATAGGCGATGGTATAGAAAACTGTATCCTATACATTAAAAACTTCAATCCAGAAAAATCTAATAATCCATTTGCTTATTTTACTCAAATTATTTACTATGCTTTTCTACGAAGAATCGAAAAAGAAAAGAAAGGCCTGTATACAAAACTTAAAGCAACCGAACAGTTCAATCTTAATAATAGTTTAAGTATTGAGGATAATGAGATTATTAAAAGTAGTGCATCCGCATTAGAAAATGCAAACATCTTTATTCGTGATTTTGAAGAGAAAAGATTTAATAAATGAGCAAAGTGGTTTTAGTAACAGATACTCACTGGGGTGCCAGAAATGATAGTAGAGTATTTGCGAAGTATTTTTCTCGATTTTGGAATGATGTCTTCTTTCCATATATAGATGATAATAATATCGATAATGTTATTCATCTCGGTGATATTGTTGATCGTAGAAAATACATAAATTATGTAACAGCAGACAATCTAAAAAAAGATTTCATTAATCCTTTGAAAGAAAGGAATATTAAATTCTGGTGTCTTATTGGTAACCATGATATTTACTATCGTAACAGTTTAGAGATTAATGCTTTAGATCAATTGTACGGCCTTAATGAAGATATTAATCTAGTGACTGGACCACAAGAAATTAGTATTGATGGTTGCGATATGCTTCTAATGCCTTGGATATGTAAAGATAATTGGGATGATGCATGGAAGTCTATCAAATATAGCAAAAGTCAAATTATGCTAGGTCATCTAGAATTGAATGGTTTTGAGATGCATCGTGGTGCTATATGTGAAACAGGGTTTGACTTGGGCGAATTTAGTAAGTTTGATATGGTACTATCTGGCCATTTTCATCACAAGTCTTCTAATGGAAATATTCATTATCTGGGTTCTCCATATGAGATTACTTGGAGTGATTATCAAGACCCTAAAGGATTCCATGTATTCGATACTGAGACAAGAGAATTAGAATTCATCAAAAACCCTTATAGTATGTTTTATAAGTATATGTATGATGATACTAATATGAAAATTGAAGAATTAGAAGATATGGATTTATCTATATATGAAGACTGTTATATGAAAGTTATTATTCAAAACAAGACTAATCCATATCTATTCGACTTGTTCATTGATCAATTATCTAAAATAGGGGTTCATGATTTACAGATCGTTGAAGACCTTTTTAATCTTGACATGGACAACGAATCTGATATAATAGATGAAGCTAAATCAACTATGGAGATGCTACAATCCTATGTTGAGCAAATTGATACGAATGTGAATAAGAAGAAACTCACAGGGTTATTTCAAGGCTTATATAACGAAGCGATTGCATTGGAGTAGATTTTGATCGTATTTCAGAAAATTCGGTATAAGAATATTTTAAGTACTGGTAATGCTTTTACCGAATTAGATTTGACCAAAAATAAAACTACATTGATTGTCGGTGATAATGGTGCTGGGAAGAGTACAGTATTAGATGCATTGTCATTCGTCTTATATGGTAAACCTTTTCGCAAGATTAATAAGCCCCAGCTTCTGAATGCTGTAAATCAGAAAAGTTTGTTAGTCGAAATTGAGTTAGAAACCGCTGGCAAATTCTATAAGATATGTCGTGGTATTAAACCCACTCTATTTGAAATTTATCAAAATGGTAAGCTACTCAATCAGACTGCTTCAGTAAGAGATTATCAAGATATACTTGAGAAGAGTATTCTGAAGATGAATCATAAATCTTTTAGTCAAGTGGTAGTACTAGGTTCTTCTACCTTCGTACCCTTTATGCAATTGTCGGCCGCACAAAGACGCGAAGTGATTGAAGACTTACTAGACTTACAAATCTTTTCTACTATGAATAATCTTTTAAAAGAAAAGGTATCTCAAGGAAAGATTGACATTAGAGAAACCCAATATCAAGTAGATTTACTAGAGGAGAAAATAGACCTTGAACGAAAATATCAATCTTCCATTGTTACAGATGTTGAACAAACAATTAATGAAAAAACAAAACGTATACACGAATACAAAGAACAAATTCAAGGGGAGTCGGACAAGATATGCACTTATGAGGGACAAATTGGATCTTTGGAGAATCGAATCGGAGACCAAAGTAATGCTAGTTCTAGAAAAGATAAGGTCAGAAAGATCCTAGAACAATTACAAAAAAAGATTAAGAAGATTAATAAAGATATAGAATTCTTCAACCATTATGATAACTGCCCTACTTGTAAACAAGATATTTCCACTCATTTTAAGAATGATATTGTAGAAGGTAGGAAACTTCTATTAAATGACACTACAAAGGGGTTTACTGATCTTCAAAAACAAAGTGATGCATTAGAAAAAAGACTAATAGAAATTTTTGATATCAATGAAGAGATTGGTGATTTGAATGGCGAAATTTCTACTCATAATAGAAATATACAAGTCTCTAATCAAATAGTCACACAGTTAAATGAAGAAGTAGGAGAGCTAAAAGAAAAAGTAAATACAGCCAAGAAAGATAATACTGCTATTACAGAATTACAATTGGCCTGTGAGAAATATCAAAAGTCTAAAATAGAATTAGGAGAACAACAGACAATATATAAAATCGGTTCTGGAATGTTAAGAGATAGTGGTATTAAATCTCTTATAATTAAACAGTATGTACCAGTAATGAATAAATTGATTAATCATTACTTACAGCAACTAGGGTTCTTCGTTAAGTTTGAAATAGATGAGAATTTCAATGAGAAAATCAAATCACGTTATAGAGATGAATTTTCTTATGAGTCGTTTTCTGAAGGTGAAAAGATGAGAATTGATTTGTCATTACTATTCACATGGAGGACTATTGCTAAAATTCGTAATAGTGTGTCCACCAATTTACTTATCATGGACGAAGTGTTTGATAGCTCGTTAGATAATCATGGCACTGAAGAGTTCTTTAAGATCATTGAAGAGTTGACATCTGATACAAATACGTTTATAATAAGTCATAAGGGTGATGTGATGATGGATAAATTCCGTAATGTTATCCGATTTGAGAAACGCCAAAACTTTTCAAGGATTGCAGCATAATGGCTTATGGTGTTAAAGTTAAATTCAGAGATGATGATTGGGTATGGTATGTGGGTTCACCTTCCTTTGGTAATCCTTCGAAAATACTTTTAGAAAAAGGTACATCTAGATTAACTTTTAAAACAAAAAGTGATGCTATGGTATGGTGTAATAATTCTAATGTTAAAGATATTGGCAATCGGGCCCGAATAGAAGAATTTGATGCTAGTTCATATTGTATGAATATCGGAGATTTATTTGATAAGTGTGGTTTTTGTGATTGTTGGAAAAATGAAGACCTGTAATTGTGATAGGGAAGAAGTATTTGAAAAACCCATATTAGCATGTAAAGTAGGATGTTGTGGTATGAAATGTGATCATGGGGAAGTATACTTATTATTAGATGTTCATGAAGACTGTAGACAAGTGATATATGTTGGAGGAGAGTGTTAATGGATATGCTACTAATCGTATTGAATGATGAAATAGTAAAATTCATTGTCTTACCTACTACTATATTTCTTATGGGTTATGGCGCAGGATATATAGTTGGAAGAATAAAATATCTTCCTAGAAAACCTACTCCCAATTATCTTGGCGGATCTAGTAAATAATGGAACCTGAATCAGAAGTTATGACTAAAACTGGACATCTTGCGATGGAGTTGTCTAAAGAAAAAAAGCGACTAACACAAGAATTAAAAGAATTACAAATTGAGGTAGATGATCTTAAACCTACTACTCCAACAGGCACTATAGATTGGTATGTTAAATGGGCCTCAATGTTATTAGCAATTACAGGTGTGTTTTTAATTAGTGCTAATCTCTTGACATATGGTCAAATAGCGTATATAATAAGTACTGTAGGTTGGATATATGTGGGTATTCAATGGGGTGATCGTGCTATCATGATAGGCAGTGCAGTTACCGGTACCTCTGTGGCAATGAATTTAATGAGATCTTTGATATAAAAAACTTGACACAATCTGATAAATCATATATACTATAGGTATTCAATGTCTGATAAAGGAATTTCTACATGATTAGTAGTTACGACTGGTTACGAAAGACTTGTTTCGAAAGTGAAATTGTTCAAATTGAAGGATATGTAAAAGATAATCCTATTATTGAAGAAGAGGAAAATAATTATCTGAATATGAAATTAATTGCACTAAAATACATGAAAAAAGAAGTTGACCTCATTAACGAAATGGTACATTATTATTATGAATCTAGATAACAAACTATTAAATATCCCAACAACTCCCTTCGATTTTGAAAATCCACCAGTAGATCCTACAGAATTGGTGGAACAATTAGTCACATTGATGATTGAATCTAAAGGGGTAGGACTATCTGCTAATCAAGTAGGCCTCCCATATAGAGTATTTGTCATGGGCAATCCAGGAGATAAAGAAAGTATTATTCCTGTATTCAATCCATCTATTATTAATTATAGTGAAGAAACAGAATATAGCGAAGAGGGTTGTTTATCGTTTCCCGGACTATTTGTTCCTATCAAAAGGTCTAAAGATATTCGTGTTCGTATGGCTACAGTTGATGGCGAAATTGATACCGCTAAGTTTACTGGGTATACTGCTAAATTATTCCAACATGAATACGATCATATGGAAGGTAGGGATTTCCGAAAGAGGGCTACACGTTATCATATGGAAAAAGCCCAGAAGAATATGAAACTCATGACTAGGAAAAGGAAACGAGTTGCTGCATGATTAGTTATAAAGACAGTGGCGTTGATACTGAATTAGCTGATGAATTTGTAAAACATCTGGGTATGAGTGGATATGGTGCTGTTGTACCTGTTAATGACATAAAGATAGTATTGAGTACAGATGGTGTGGGTACTAAAGTATTAGTAGCAGAAGCACATAATGTATTCAATACTATAGGAATTGATTTAGTGGCCATGTGTACTAATGATCTATTATGTCAAGGTGCAAGACCCAGAAGTTTTCTAGACTACTATGCTACTGGCAAATTAGATTTAGAAAAATCAAAACAAATCTTAGAAGGTATTCAGAAAGGTTGTGACCTAGCAGGGTGTAAACTTGTTGGTGGCGAGACTGCGGAAATGCCTGGTGTGTATGAAGATACTAAATTTGATCTAGCTGGGTTCGCTATGGGGATTGTTGAATGGGAAGTCAAGGCACCAAAGTCGGGCGATTATCTTGTAGGGTTACCAAGCAGTGGCCCACACTCGAATGGGTTTAGTTTAATAAGAAAACTATTACCAATGGACGAAATCCCTTTAACTCCCACGCGCATATATACTGATGAGATTCTACACAATGTTGGAGAATTCAGTGCTTGCGCGCACATTACGGGGGGCGGTATACATAGGAATATTCCCCGAATACTAAATGGTTTAGATTATAAATTATATAACACAGAGCTACCTAAAGGATGGTGGGCCAATCTGTATGAAAGGAGTGAAATGGAGTTATACGATTTTCAAAGCACGTTTAACTGTGGTTGGGGTATGATCTTAGTTACAGATGATCCCTTTAATATTTCTGTTAAAGATTGTGAAGTTATTGGAGAAGTTCTATGATTAAAGATCTCGAATATGCAGAATTCGTACAAAGTGTGACTAGTGATTATTCTAAAGACAATATGTCAATGCTTAGTCGAATGGAAGAGATGTCTATGGCGGATGGGGTGAAAACCAGCCATCTTCTAACGGCTGCCCTTGGTTTGACGGGCGAAGCGGGAGAGTTCGCGGACCATGTGAAGAAGATTTTCTTTCATGGCAAGGCTTATGACGATGACCGCCGAGAAGCCATGATTCTTGAGTTGGGTGATATCATGTGGTACGTTATGCAGGCCTGTGAGGCTCTGGAAGTCTCATTAGAGGAGGTGGTTTATGATAATGTCGATAAGTTGAGTGAACGACATCCAGACGGTTTCAAAAAAGATTATAAAAGTTGAAATTAGGGGTTGACAAACGGTTAGATATTTGCTATAATGTGTATAGTGAATGATGAATAAAATAGATTTGAGGGTGGTCTTCGTTAGTATTCATATCGCAATACTCTCGTTAGTATTCATGCCGAAATACTCAGCCACTCTCAAAGTTTTTAGTTGGTATTCAGAGAGAAATACTCTCGTTAGTATTCAAAGCTTAATACCCAAAGTATTCTGTCAAGTGTTTTTAGTTGGTATTCAGCTTCTAATACTTTTATTAGTATTCACAGGATAATACTCATAAAACACTTGACAGGAGCATATAAATGAAGTATAATATAAAATATTAAATCACCTAGTAGTGATTCAAATAAGGAGAAAATATGACATTAAGAAAATTAAAAGATGATGGTACTTTATTTACGGCAGATATTGGTAAAGGAAAATTACACGTTTTTGACAGCAAATTAGATATATTTCATGGCAAGTTGCCTAAAGAAAATCTTCTCAATCTTAAAATTCCTAATATTAAAAGAGGAGACATCTTAGTAATTGAAGATGCTCATTTGCGAGAATCACATAAGTTTACACTGGCTCAACCATATAATTTTTTAGAATTAACACAGTTAAAGAGTAATTGTGATGAGAAGGGAGTTTTGCTTCTTGCATATCCACAACAATCTACACCCAATGCAAGAAAGTTTCTCCAAATGGATATGAAAAAGAAAACTGATGAAGTAGATACCAGAGCTATTGCTAATGTTCTTATAAACAATAGTAAAGTTTTAGAATCACTTAAAGTTTTTGTTCCAATAGAACTTGAAGTTTATCGTGAAAAGAATGAACATATTTTTGATTATATTAAACAATCAAATGAAGATTTGAATCCTGCTAAAACTTCTGGATATGGATTTGCTGTTGGCGCCGCCGCGAATGATTATAGCGACGATGTTAGCAAATGGATTAATAATCATGTTGATACTCTTGTCAAAAGACTTAATTTAAACGAGATAATAACCGTAAAAAAAGTAGATAATACCCTCGATTCGGACGATATTTGGGAAGATAAAACATTAAGAAATAAAATTTTACTTGATATGCTTGGTTTAAAATTTGACACGGTTCAAAGTTCTCCCGTGAAAGTTTTAACTGCTAGTCGTATCTACACTTTTGTTCATTCTATTATAAGACCTGATGGAGGGCTTCGTTTTCGTTTAGATATTGATAAAGTTCCTCACTGGAAA
>Ga0308018_10000821_pt1 | contig 14918 bp, 5 predicted proteins | sample Neamet282_FD_203130 | JGI IMG/M metagenome (GOLD analysis project Ga0308018, IMG submission 203130) | Marine microbial communities from water near the shore, Antarctic Ocean - #282 | ecosystem: Environmental > Aquatic > Marine > Unclassified | place: Southern Ocean | collected 2014-10-01
GAATTGTTGTTGCAGTTCTTGATACGGGCGTAGACAATGAACACCGCTCTCTAAACGATTTTGATGATATTGACGATGCTCCAGACTTGGATGCAACATCCTATGATGACCAAAAGTGGCTAGGTGGATATGATGCAACTTCTTCAGCAAGTAATCCAGATGGAACTCAAGATCCAGATGATGGTCAAGGCCACGGCACTCACGTTGCAGGTTCTGCAGTTGGGACCGGGGGATCATCGCGTACAGAAATGGGGACTGGTCCAGGGGCATTTTTGGTGGACATCAAAGTTCTATCTGATGCTGGTGGAACAAATTCACAATCTTCTCTAAACGGAATTCAATGGATGATAAACAATGTAGACAAAGATTGGGGAGTTAATTCGAGCGGTAGAGGAATTCAAGTAGGTTCTATGTCCTTTGGCTCAATTTCATCACCGTTAAATCCTAATGATGAAGGAGATAATGGTACTGGTAGCGAAGCCCGTTTAGTCGACAATGCGACAGTACAAGGAATCGTTTGTGTTGTAGCAATGGGTAATGATGGTTCGAAGAGAGTACCATCTCCAGCAAGTGCAGATGGTGCTATTTCAGTCGGTGCAGTAGATGATAGAGGTAGCATTAACAGAACAGATGACAGCATAGCTTCCTATTCCAACTGGGGGCCGCGATTAAGTGATGGTGATGATGATGAGTGGGACGAATTAAAGCCTGATATAACCTCGTTTGGAACAGGAATAAATTCTGCTTCAGCCGCAACAGGTACTTCTCTTCCTGGCCAACCAACACGTCCTATGGCAGATTCTAGTTACGAATCAAAAGATGGAACGAGTATGGCAACTCCAATCGCTTCAGGAGTAGTTGCAACATTATTGCAAGCAGACCCGAGCCTTGAACCTCAAGAGGTCAAAGACATCTTGAGAAATTCAAGCGAGCAAAGAGGTGAAGCCAGTGAATCTTCAGTTTCAAATAGATGGAATAACAAATGGGGCTTCGGTCTAATCGATGCTTCTTGTGCAATAGACATGGCTCTGCAAAGGTCATGTACGCCTCTAGAAGGTGGCGGTGGAGTAATTGATCCTCCCCCATCTGGAAATGGGAGCGGAAATGATGTCAGTATTAATTATCCAAGTAATGGAACTTGGCTAATCGAAGGAGACATGGTTCGAATTGCTGGAAGTCTTATCGGAATCAATGCATCTGAATATGATGAAGTGCAAATAAAGATTGAACAACATTACGAACAAGGTTCCCCGCAGCAATTGAAAGGATGGACTACAGTCGGCGGCGATTTGCCAGATTGGTTCTTAGATGTTTCAATCAAATCCGACTGGGCAGATCCAGATGAAGATTACACCTTGGTGATGGCTAGAGCGCTAAATCAAGATGGAGATGAATCTGCAGTAGCGGTTAGGTGGGTCAATCTTGGTAGGATGTACATGGCCCTTTCTAGCCCAAGTACAAGTGAAAAATTAATTGGAAATATTCAATTCGAGGGAACATTTGATGGAATCGACCCAGATCGTATCGAATATCAAATCAATAATGAGGAGTGGAATATTGGCCATGAGATCTCAAACGGAGAAACATCGAATCAATGGTCTATAAATTGGGACTCCACCGAAGTAGATGATGGAGCGCACAGAATATCCTTCCGCCTAGTCAATGAAAGCGGAGTCAAATCAGAAATTGTTAGGCGTACATACAATGTAGACAATATGCCAGCCCAAGCCGAATTACAATTTATTGGTGTAGTGCAAATCTTGGAGCAAGGATTGCCTGTACATAGTGCAGTTGCAGGTTCATTACTTGAAATTGATTTCACTATTGGTAATTATGGCGATTTGTCCGCTTCAGAAGTATTAGTTGAATTGACAGCGCCAGGAAGTGGTTCTGCAACATATCCTTCAGAGGTACTAGTCGGTACTCTCGGTGAAGGGGAAAGTACGCAATTGAAGTTATATTGGTGGGCTACTGAAGCAGGAGTTCACGAGGTAACTATAACCATTGACGAAGATGATGCAGACAATTCAAACAATCAATACACATTTACTTTCATAGTCGAAGAGAGGCCATTTGAGGCTACACTTCGCTTTATGCAGGGAGCTGTCACCACCGCCCCTCAGATTCCTATGCCTGGATTACCATATTTCATCAATGTGAGAATTGATAATATGGGTCAATCAGATGCCACAGACCTTACTATGCGTTTGGAGAAGAAAATAGATGCATTAGGTTGGCAAGAGATTACAGAAGAATCAATAATAGTTGTTGAAGGTTCATCCTCTAATTCCGGATATAGTACTGTCAAATTCCTAGATACTCATCATGAACCAGGCTATGTATTCTATCGTGCTACTTTGTTAGGTGATGGAGTTGAATCAAGTGAAAGTAATCACTATTTTTACACAGTAATTGATGAAGTTAGTTTAGGCTCCCAAGTAAGAATCAATCTGATAGCAGATGAAGTACCACTAGAGTTTGTAGGATTGGATGAAGGTGCATTATTGTTTACTACCATCGATGGAGAGTTGCATGTTAGAACTATTACAGAATCAATGTCGATGCCAGGTGATGTTAAACTGGAAGATAATTGGGGCGGGGAACTTGCTGTAAGCCAACGTGAAGATGGTTTGGTTCAAGCAGTTTGGAGTCGCAAGACAATAGACATTGATGGTTATACTTACACAGACTTAGCAATGAGCGCAATTTCAGCAAGTGGTGAAACTACACCTGAACAGTCCATGATGGATCCATTGAAATTATCCGAAGGTTCGTATTGGGGTCTGACCATTGACCAATATGATGGTGAAATGGTGATTGCAGGATATCAAAGGGATATTTCAACCGGAGGCTCATGGCAAGATATAACCTCCATATTCGTCCTAACTTCTGAGACACCAGATGCTCAAGGTTCTTGGGGAAATCCAGTAATTGTATTATCGGATATAGACATTAGTCGAAGTAAAGGAGATTCACTGGCTATAGCCTTAGGTTCAGATGAATTACATATTATTTATCAAGAAATTAGAGATGATATTACTGGATTAGACCGTGTAGGTTTGATGTATACTCATGGTGACTCAACCACTTCTTCATGGAGTTTCCAAACCTCAATAGGCGATGATGCATCATTAGCATCAATGGTACTAGTGGATGAAGCAGATGATGAAGTAATTTACGCTGCTTGGAGGGAAGGAAAAGGAAAAGAAGCAAAGATGACTTACACTATTACTGATAGGTTGTGGTCAAATGATGCAAATCATGTCGCTGCGCCAGGAATGTCGAATCTTGAGATGAATCCGACCACCCGTGGAGTTCAATTATTATTTGATGAAGTCAATGTCTACGGCCCTGTAACTCGTTATGGCCTATTGTCGCAGGATATGACTCTAACAGATTATTCGATTTCCAATATCTTGACTGAAGGTTTCCTTTCTGGATATGCTGGTATGGAATTTGATGGCCTGATAATGCTATCTTCTGCTAGTGGAAGTCTAACCTTGAAACAACTTGCCGCATACAATGAAGGCACCAAAGAGGTTGAAGATCTTCCTTTCTTAGAGGATTTACTATCTTACTTACCGGGAGACCAAGGCACAAAGAAGGCGATTTTAATTGGAACGGTTGTAGCACTACTCATGTTTTTGGTATTTATGTTCGTTTCAGTTAGTTCTTCATCACGCCGTAGAGAACTTGAATTTATACAATCAAAGGTCGTTGATGAAACAGATGATTCTGTTGAGATAATGATAAATCCAGAGGAAGATGATGGTCCACTGCTGGCAATTGATCGGGAAGAAGATGACTTAGTTGTCGCAGATGCCATTGTTGTGATGGAGGATGAAGAGAAGCAATCACTCGGAGATGAACTCACAGAGAAGTCTGAAAGCGGAGAAGGAAGCGCCCGTCTTGAAAGAAGAATTCACAGAAAGGAAAAGAGAGAGCAGCAGGAAATGTTTGATGAAATAAGCAAAAACCTTCCACCATTGGTTTCACTGAACCAAGCGCCAAGCGATGCAATCTTACTCGATCCATCCCAGTTGCCACCATTGTCTGAACTTCCTCCACTTGGAGGACTTCCGCCGTTAGGACAACTACCACCATTACCTGAACTTCCTCCACTTGGAGGCCTTCCACCGTTAGGACAACTGCCAGGTCTACCTCCATTGATTGGAATCGCACCACCGCAAAGAGATGTAATCTGTTCTAGTTGTGAGGCCAAGTTCACAGTCAAGGATATGACTAGAAAGAGTGTATCTTGTCCGATATGCTCTCATATTACTGAATTCTGAGTTGATATTATGTGTGGTATTTTTGGTTATATTGGTTCAAAAAGAGCAACGCCTATTCTGATTGATGGAATGAGGAGATTAGAATACCGTGGTTATGATTCCACTGGTATTGCAATCAAGAATGGAGATATTTCAGTTTTCAAGAAAGTTGGAAAGGTTAGCGAAATGCAATCAATTTTACCACTTAATATCCAGGGGACAAGTGGAATCGGCCATACCCGCTGGGCTACACATGGTGGAGTTACGGATGCTAATGCACATCCTCATGCTTCCACCTCCGGTGATATTGTAATTGTTCATAATGGAATCATAAATAATTCTCGATTACTCAGAGCTACATTGATGGCTCAAGGAGTGGAATTGAAGAGTGAAACCGATTCAGAAGCCCTGGTCCATATGATTGAAATCGAATTGTCGATTGATAATGACCCTGAAGCAGCAGTGAGAAGAGCACTTCAGAGAGCAGTTGGTACTTGGGGGCTTTGTGTTCTTTTCAAAAATCATGATTTGATAGTTGTTGCAAGAAATGGTTCACCTTTGGTTATTGGCAAAGGGGATGGCGAGACTTTCATTTCAAGCGATGGACCTACTCTTTCGGAATTCACCGATAGGGTTGTCTACCTAGAAGATGGAGATATTGCAGTGGTAACAGCAACTTCTATCAAACGTTCTAGTTTGAAAGGAGATAGCAAAGAAGTTGAAATCACAGTCCTAGAGAAATCTTGGGGCGAAGCAGAATTAGGCGAATATGAACATTTTATGCTTAAAGAAATACATGAACAGCCTGACGCGTTGCGACATTGTATCAGTGGTCGCCTAGATCGGGTTAGAGGAAATGGAAAGTTAGGTGGATTACGCCTGTCTCCTTCTGATTTAGCGAAGGTTCCGCATGTTCGTTTAATCGGTTGTGGAACAGCATTAAATGCTGCTGAAATAGGTCAATTATTAATTGAAAAGTTGGCTAGAATTCCGGCAGTAACTCACATTGCGAGTGAGTTTAGGTATAATGAGCCGGTGATAAATCCGAATGCATTACACTTTGTGATATCTCAATCCGGTGAAACCGCAGATACATTATCTGCAGTAAAAGAGATACAATTGAAAGGTGGCCAAGTATACGGAATCATCAATGTTGTAGGCTCTACTATTGCTCGTGAATGCCGGCAAGGAGTATACATTCATTCGGGCCCAGAACAGTCGGTAGCATCAACAAAAGCATTTTCAAATATGGTTGCAGCTTTGACAATGTTTGCTCTCCAGGTTGGTCGTTCTCGTTCTACTAGTAAGGAACGCGGGCAAGAACTAATTCATGGATTACAACAAGTACCTCATCTTATCGAGGAGTACCTTGAAGATCAAGGTCCAATAATGGAAGCGGTTGAACTGGTTAAAAATGCAAAGAGTGTATTCTTCTTAGGGCGGGGTATTTCAGCCCCAGTTGCCAAAGAAGGTGCGCTAAAACTGATGGAGTTGGCCTATATCCCTTGTCTAGCATATCCAGCAGGTGAAATGAAACATGGACCAATTGCTTTGCTAGAAGAAGGAAGTCCGATAATCTTCATCGTTCCAAATGACCATGTCAAAGAGAAGACTGTATCTGCAATTCATGAATCTAAAGCGCGTGGTGCTAAGATTATATTAATTCACGAAAAGGGAGATGATATTAGTCTTGAAGGGGATGTCAATATTGCAGTTCCAAAAGTTCACTCATTGCTATCACCACTTCTTACAGTTGTGCCGTTGCAATTAATCGCGTACCATACAGCACTCGCACTTGGAAACGATGTAGATCGCCCAAGGAACTTAGCAAAGTCAGTAACAGTTGAATAATCAATTGATTGAGAATCTTTGTTCAGATTCTTTCCAAGTCAATGGCATGTATCCAAGTTTGTGTCGAGTATGTCGCATTTTCACGACACCGAGCTTTCTTGTGACATCATCACCACTTCTTTCCATAACAAGGTGAACTACGCCATCTGCAAGATAATCTTCCACACCATATTCACCAAATTGTTTGTTATCTTCTCCTGTCATTTCACAGATGAAGAATGAAGTAAGTCCGAGTCTTCTAACCGCTTCGAAAAGACGGAAAATCTCATCACGAGGATTTTCCATTTTTGTTAATGTAAAGAAAGCACCCAATGAATCGAAGACTAATAATTCAAAACCAATAGATTCTCGATATGATGTTAATTGCTTAATCAGTTGCCCCATCCAGTCAATACGGTTGTTCATTCCTTGTTGGTCTAATTGAACTCTAAGGTCTGCTAGATCAATAATTGCGATACGGTTTCTTACACGTACATCATCAACGTTCATTCCCATGTTAGACATGTGAGAGCGAAGGGAGTCTTTACCCTGCTCAAGAGTGACGTATATTCCACTGGTTTCACCGTAAAGAACTGCATTGTAAAGTAATGAAAACGAAACACTGGACTTCATTGCACCAGATGCACCTGCGACAATACAGAGATGCTCTTTTGGTATTCCACCTTGCATGTTTTCATCTAATCCTTCAATATGGGTTGGGATTCTTTCTATCTCGTCCATGCCGGCCACTATTCGGTGGTGACCCCCACGAGTCTTCAACCTCTCCCTTGCTCAGTTTGCTAATTTTTTGAAAATAAACCTTAAAAAAAGCAATAATCTCAAAGCGGTTGGGTACGACTATGGGGAATCTTGATACCGTTTGGCTCGCTTCTAAATCACCTCGCCGGGCTCAATTATTGAGGGAAGTTTTTCCAAATATTGTATGTCAAGGAATAGAAGGTGTTGACGAAAAACCGCCATTAGGTGAAGTTGAATACCAAGTATTAGAAATTTGTAAAAAAAAGGCACGGGCTGCTGATTTGGAATCGCAAATAAATGACTATGATGTAGTAATTGTTTGCGACACTATGCTTTGTGACCCCGATGATTCTATGTTGAGCCTCGGTAAACCAGTGGATGAAATAGAAGCTGCAATGATGTTACATCGTCTTTCTGGGAGAAGGCATCAAGTTTGGTCTGCAACTGGAATCAAAAAGTTATCAGAGTGGAAGTTTTATTGTGAATCTTCCATCGTCGAAATAAGTCCTCTAAGCGATGAAGTATTAGTCGAATTAATCTTGTCTAAATCATGGTATGGTAAAGCCGGTGGATATGATTTGGCTGGGCCTATGGGTCAATGGGCGAAGTTGATTGACGGTTCGGAATCAACAGTATTGGGAATCGCATCACAAGCACTGATCGATTTACAACAATGAAATCTCGATTCAATGCAATAATGCAGTGATTCCTAAATCCTTATTGGCGACTTCTACTAATACATCACAACCAGGAATCATCAATAATTTATCTTCTTGGTCCAGAGAAAAAATTAAAACTCCACTTTCATCACTCATGTGTTTCAATTCTCTTCGACATGCGGCTTGGTGAGAATCCATGTGGACTAGTGGTCGTAAATCGACGATAACAGTATCTCCTTGGTTTATTCTCTTTCCGATATCTCTTGTTGGAATACGACTCATCTTATCCGGTGAAACATACCGTAAAGCACGTTTTGGTAATGAGCGCTTAGGCCCGTTATGGTCGGCAAGGTCATGGAAAGGTTCACCGTCCGATGTGACCGGACCAGTCCATCCAACAGGAACCTGTTTGAGATTTCGTATCACTATTTTCTGGGGATTATTTGAGGCCAGTGTTTGATTTGCATCAATATTGGATTTAGGAATTAACAAATGTTGTTCAGTAGTAGAATCAGTGGTAACCGGTTTTGGCTTTGACTTCTTCTTTGGCTTCTTGCCAGTAGATTGGATGCCCCCTTCAGGGTCGGGTAGTCCAAAAAAGTGCCATAGATTTGCCATAATTGTTCCTCAGAAGTCTAGATCATCGAGCAAACCGCTCATACTAGTACTGACAGAGGCGGCAGGGGTATTGTTAGTTGCCGGTTGAATTAGTGGGTGAGATGCTTCATTTGCATCCAACCATTGTTGGCCGTAGTAATTCCATTGTTCCATTGTCCAACCTTGCGGTAATCCAGTTGCAGGTAGAGCAGGACCCTGATCAATTTGTGCAGGTTGAGGGGCAGCAACCGGTTGTTGGACTTGTGGTTGAGCTACTTCAGCACCAAATTGTGCAAAGGCATCCATCGAAGCAGTAGTTGCAACTTCGGCAACTGGTTGGTTCTGTGGTGCAGAATAAGTATCATAATGCTCAGAATGTTGCTCAGTAGGGGCAACAGTTGTTTGAGCAAACAAACCAGCACCAGGGTCAGAAGTAGGCGGGCTGGCACCGGAAGCGAATCCTCCATATGATTGATATTTGTCTTCCGTTGCATCTGAAGATCTACGTGTGATTAGCAAGAATATTGACAGTCCGATTACCAACGAACATAATAGTAGTAAGACACTAGTTCCGACAGTCCCAATTTGATCACTAATAGAATCCAGAATTGAATCAGCAGGCATTGCTTTGACCACAATGGTCATCGTTGATGATGCACTTTCATTATTGTCATCTATCACAATTAATGTAATGTCCCAAGTTCCAGCAGGCATATTTTCCATTGTGTAATTAATCCCATAATAATCAATGTCGTCATCACCATCTATACCAGTAACTAGGTGATTTGATTTCCATTGATAGACAAGGTTTGACTTGTCCGCAGGAGTATCAATCGAATCTTTAGCACTCAAAAATACGCTATCACCTTCGGTAATATCTGTAAGATTTGTTGTTGTTGATATCACAGAGCGTGGAGGTAAGTTCTGTACACTAATGTTAACCGACTGAGAAGCACTTGCTCCATCATCATCAGTAACAGTAGCAGTAACCCAACGAATACCAGTTGTAGTCCAAGAGAGTGTCATATTACTACCAGTTTCTTGGCAGTCGTTTGTAGCATCACCATCACTGTTCAAATCTACTGCACCATTCAAGTCCCAGCAAATCTCTAATGAATCAAGATCTGATACAGTGTCGCTTACTTCAACATTTAATGTGATGTCATCATCTTCAAAGATTGGTGCATCTCCTGGTAGTCCAGTAATTGTTGGTACAACATTTGAAATCATTATTTTCGCAGTTCTATCATCCGATTTTTCACCGTCATCGTCCCAAGCAGCAACACTGATTATGTGCTCGCCAGAAGTTTGCCAAGAGACAGATACAGTTGATGATGGACCATTTGTAGTTTCACTCCAATTAGAATCTAGATGAGATGGTAACCATTCAATATTGAGATCATCTCTATCGCTGAGTGTATCATCACCAGTTACTCGCAATAATATGGTTTGGTCTTCATCTAGATGCCAAGTACCATTTTCATCAAGAGCAATATTTTGACCAGCCTTCCAAAGTTCTGGTGTATCGAGTGTTGGTGCGATATTTAGAACACTTAATGTCCGATTTACTGTGGTTACTGTACCGTCATCATCCATAGCTTCAGCGACGATCATAAGATCTCCTTCCGCTAGTGGAATGAAAGTACAAGTTGGCTGTGTCAGCCCTTCTTGACAATTAGTACCAGGCCAAGAAATAGTGACCGCTTGACCGGTAGGAGAAGTTGTATCAACATCACCAGAGTCAGTTGCATCAATTGTAATGGAACTCTCTACTGGAATGCTATCTGGCATTGACAAATTGATATATGGTGCACGATTAAGTATTGTTACATTAGTATTGATTACATCAATATCTAATTCATCATCTATGACTATTAATTTGACACTCCAAATACCACTATCGCTCCAATTCCATTGAGTCCAACAACCCGGAGCATCGATTACATCTATCAATCCAGTACGAGACTCTATCTCGAAGCGACATTCAACATCTCCACTATCCTCGTCAAAAGAAGCAGTAGCATTCAATGTTACATTCTCAAAAGTATATTTTCCTTCATCAACAACAAAGTTAGCAGTTGGCGCTCTTCCAATGAAAATACTAATATTTGCATAATTATTACTTCTATTAGCATCTTGAGTAACTGTTTGGTCTGGATCTACAGTAAATGACAATGTTTTGTAGCCAATTGACTCGCTCTCTAGAACGGTCCAATTTACTAATACACGTTGTTCTGAATATGCAGATATTGGAGGGATGTTCTCTCTGAAACTAGTGCCATTTGGAGTTGTAATTTCAATCTCTGTAGCAGGCGAGGTCAATACTCCACGATTCTGTGCAGGTATTGAGAACGCGAGGACGTCACCAGGTAATGCTGCAAAGCCGATTGATTGAGACAGTATTACGGAATCTGGTCCTCGATGCCTGGTCACGATGATTGAATCTGATTGTGCGATTAAATCGATAGCGACAACACTCAAATCGATAACCAATGTTGTAGCACCGACTATTTTTGCTACAGGATCCCAAACAATTATTCCATTACTGGTATAATCATCACTCGAAGGTGTGTCGTCAATTACAGTTGATGAGTTTAGATTGATTGTAGCATTACCATTACCATCTGTAATTGGATTATCTATTGTTTCATTCAATTCATATCTCAATTGAAGGTTCTTGTTAGCTTGAGGTACACTATTGATCATATACGATATTGAAATATCTTGGATTGCTTCAGGAAGCGTGGCAATTGATTGGGTATTGACTTCTATTTCCACATTTCTTGAACCTGGATTTGAACTATCTTGTACACCACCGGAATCGGCAGGTGAGTATTTCTTCAGTAACCAATCAATAGTGAAGCCAGCCGCATTATCTATTCTAATCCATGCTGGACCTCTTACCGCTGGACAATACCACTGGAAACCTGCATTAACTCCAGTCGCATTCCACTCCATAATTTTGTATGAATCATCACAACCGGTGTAAGGGATTTGAGTTCCGTCTTCGCTTGGAACTCCATTGGAAGTTACTTGCCAACTTGAATTCTCATAGCCATTTGTATCAAAGCCCGACGGGTCAAAATAATCTGAAGAACCGGTCACGGTTGTGCCTGCTTGGAATGACATATACCATTGGTCGCCAGTATGAAGTGGGAAGTCATGTTTTTCTTTAGCAGGTTGATACGAGGCATCAAAAGTTAAATCTGCTAAATCTTGCTTCAAAAATCCTATGTTGAATGGCAAGAAATCAACTCCTAAAGTGAACTCGGAATTTATTACAGCAAGATCTCGAACTCGGACAATGTCTACTCCATCATATGCAATGTTAAGGCGTCCACTTGTTCCTTCAAGTGTTGCACCGCTATTACCTGATGTGAAATCACCGTTAATGGTTGTCTCATAGACCAATGTCTGCATACCATCTATTGTCATAAATAGAATATCTGTAATCTTATAATCAGTTTCTCCTGTTAAAGTATTAATTGATGCAGAAACATTCGCTTGTGCAATCAATCCCGCAACATCAAACAGAGTATCGTAAGTCCATTCATCTCCAATGCGGTAATTGGGAACATCTGGTGCCAATGTAGTACCATCAGCATGTGACTGAATGGAGTTATCTAATTGCTTATTATTTTCATCTAACAGCATAGAAAATGGTGCAAGGAAAATAATTGCGAAGAGAGCAATTGCAACGATTCGTTGTTGTATCATTACACTCCCATCTCGCTGACTCATTTAATTCAATTGATTAATTGACCAAATGAAATTAGCTAATTATTGTACTGAATCCAAGTATTGCTGGCCAAAATGCTGCCACTGGTCTTCACTCCAACCTTCAGGTAAACCATCTTCAGGGATTGGTGGTGAATCAACATTCAATTCAACAGTTGGGCTGATTTCATTCTCTTGTATTTGGTCATTTATTTGTGATTGAGATTCAGTAATATCTTGCGGTACTGTTTCCATGGCAGCCGTAAATGTGTGAAGCGGTGGTGGGGCCCCAGGTCTCTTTGCTTCAACCACCCTCGCCATGTGATCAATCGGTTCACCGAATTCATCTAATTCGCTCTCAAAATTAGATAGTTCGGGCCACATATCAGTTTGAATTGCTTTTCTTCGTCCAGATAATAATGCAAGTGCTGATAGAATTATCACCAATAGCGAAAGTTGGGCAAATGCATTTGCTTCTTCACCGATTAACGAAGCGCTTATCTTTTCAACGATATTTCTCTCAGGAGGAGAGACTTCGATATTCTTTGTAGAGGTTCCAGGACGTTCAGGATCTTCATCCCAAGCGATTGCTTTGATTTTAGCGACTCCTGAAACACGGAATACATGAGAAACTGTTTTTCCTATCAAATCAGCATCGTTATCAGGGATTCCATCTCCATTACTATCACTTGTAATATCTAAATCCCAGACTATAGTGATGTCGTCAATATCGTTGATTGAGTCTATTGTTGCAGAAGCGTCTAGGGTACATTCGCTATATGCTACACAAGAAACATCACTGATTCGTACCTTTGGAGGCATGTTAAGGACTTCAACGATTAGAACTTCACTCGAATATGCTCCGTCATCATCAGTCACATGGTAGATGATTGTGTGAGAGCCACTTCTATTCCATGAATATGTCAACTCATCTCCGCTAATGTCACAATCATCAGCGGCAGACCCATAACCGTCACTATCCATTCCAGGGTCAATATCCCAGCATCTATTCAATGTAGAAATATCACTCTCTGTATCGGTCGCATAACCGGTAATGGAAATTTCTTGTCCTTCAGCAACTGGTAAGATTTGATCTAAAGCCTCGACAATAGGTGCAACATTTTTGACATTGACCCAGCGCTCTTCAACAGCACTAGATTCTCCATCAGTGTCGGTTACTTGCAAGCGAATCTTGTGCAATCCCGAATCACTCCACAGCATTGGGAATTGAGATGTTCTTCCTTCGAATATTTCCATCAACGATGGCTGTGCATCATCGGGCCACCATGTGTGAGTCAGTTTGTCAATATCATCAATGGAATCATCAGATTGGCCCTTTACATTTACCAATTGGTCTTCGTTGACTTGCCAAATATGTTGGTTGTCACTCTCCATCGCTGTCGAACCATTCAACAATTGTATTGTAGTTCCATGGGGGGCAATATTGGTGAATTTTATATCAATACTTGCAGTAGTTTTTGTGTAGTCATCATCTTCTGCGACTGCCAAAAATGAATACCACCCTTCATGCTGAGCAGTAGTGGTGCAGACACGTGTATAGTAGCCCTCTTGACAAATTGAATTTGGCCAATAAACATCTACAACACCCGGCCAAACCTTCTCGGAATCAGAATCATTTGCGTATGCATACAATGTGATTGGATGTTCGACTTTAGCCTCAGTTCTTGAACTTCTAATCTCTATCTGTGGCGCCCTATTCTCAACGTTGATAATCAAGTTAATCGTTACTTCATCTCTCTCATCATCAATAACGGTGATATCAACCGGATATTGACCATCATCCATCCAAGAATAATTTAGCATACAAGACTGTGAAATAATATTTTGACTATTCCATTGGCGCGAACCATCATCAAAAGTAACGGCGAATTTACAATAAACCTCTCCACCATCTGCATCAAAACTTTGTGAAGCATCAATTAATGTCATTTGGTTAGTTTGAACTGATGAATTATCGGCCAAAGCGGTTGGTAACCTACCAACATTTAGATTCAATTGAGCATAATCGTTAGTTGAGTTGGCATCGGCGGAATTGACCGCATCTGGATCTGCTTCCCAACTCATTGGAATAATGCCAATAGGTGAATCGGCAGGAACAGTCCATGAAAAATTGACTTTATGGACCGCATAAGTGGCTAAGGGGGACATCATGTGTCTACTAGTTTGACCATCGGGGTGAGTAATTAGAATATCAGCTGGAGTGGATGTAGTAATACCACGGTTTTTTACTGAAACTTCAATCAATAATTGGTCCGAAGGCAATACATTCCATCCAGTAATTGAATTCAATTCAGATGTGATGCCGCTTCTATTTCTCAACACTATTGCAGAATTTAAATCCGCGATTAAATCAAGTCCGACAATATATTCATCCAAAGTAATAGTTGCAACTCCGAGATGATTGGCAATTTTAGCAACGAATGCGTGACTGGCCCAATCTAATGCGTAGGCGGAAGAGTCTAATTTATCTGAAACATCGACAACCGCCCAAGCACTTCCGTTAGCAGCAGTGGTTAGAGATGCAAGGAATCCAGTAGTCTCATAACGTAATTCTAATTGCAATCCAGCAATGTTTGAAAAACATGTTGCTGATACATTAGCCCAAACTTCAACTGGGGTATTAAGGGCAGTAATTGAACTAGTAGATTCAACATTTATACAACGCTCACGAGTACCAGGGTTTTGATAAATATCCACCCCAGTTGAGTCCTTTGGGATATATTGCTTCAATCTAAAATCAATTGTTAATCCAACATCTTCTTCAGTATGCATCCATGCATAATTCCTTGCTTCTGGGCAATACCAACGATATCCTGATTCATCACCTTGAATGTCATAGGAGGTCAAACCGTAAGACTCATTACAACCACCATAACCAATTGTCTGTCCTCTACTATTGAACGGTTTACCAACTGCAGTAACCTCCCAAGTTGTAGAATTAGTATCGGTCAGTGGTGGCGGGAATGGTGTAATGTAATCACTTGTCCCGGACCAAGTAGAACTTGTGGTTTTTGTTGTAGTCCAACGCTCATCCGCTCTAAGTGGGAAATCATATACTTCATTG
>Ga0308018_10000828_pt1 | contig 14795 bp, 13 predicted proteins | sample Neamet282_FD_203130 | JGI IMG/M metagenome (GOLD analysis project Ga0308018, IMG submission 203130) | Marine microbial communities from water near the shore, Antarctic Ocean - #282 | ecosystem: Environmental > Aquatic > Marine > Unclassified | place: Southern Ocean | collected 2014-10-01
CGAATAAGAGATAGGCAGCCTGTGGAACATCCCCGGTTGCTGCGGAGAAAGCCATCAGTATTCCCCAAGAGAAGGCGATCCCCAATACTAACTGAGGCAAGTGCGTGAATCGTTTCATGAACGGGTATACCGCAACTAAAGCTATGGCGGCAAAGGAGAGAATGATGGTTCTTTCATTTGTCATTAGCACTAAAGAGAAACTAATTAGAGATAGTACTGCGAAACAAAGGAAAGCATCCTTTCTTGTAAGTGATCCCACGGCTAGCGGCCGTCGCTGAGTCCGTGCGACTTTTCCATCGATCTTATGGTCGGCAAAATCATTTACACAGCAGCCAGCCGAGCGCATGAGTGCCGTGCCTAAGACAAAGATAAACAGCAGTGAGAATCGAGGGAAGCCCTCTTCGGCGATCCATAGCGCAGAGATTGTTGGCCAAAGCAGCAGATAAATACCGATAGGCTTATTAGCGCGAGTTAATTCCGCGAATGCAGGCAGCTTGGTATAGAGGTCCGGAAATCGAGACCGAAACTGTGAAATTATTCTTGCGCGAATTTTCGTTACAAATTCCATGAGGAGTTAATACTTGGTTACAGCGTAAGGAGCATCTTATCAAGTCTATGGCCACTCTGCGCGACAACTTAGCAGCATGCGTTCCAGGCTGTGCCCGAAGGGGCTTACAGACGAGGTTGCTCGCAGCAAAATACTTTCCTAGTAGCCCGACTGAACATAGACTTGATAAGAGGCTCCTGATCGGAGCCGCTAGCATAAAAGACTTTAGGGTGAGAGTAAAAATTAGTTTAGGCGAGAGTGGTAAATGATCTTATAGACAAGAATAGCAATCGACTAACTAGACATTGGCGTAGTGGACGTTGTCTCCCAACCAACGCTGAATCAATGAGTCTATGATTTCAGGATATTTTTCCAGAACCAGCTCGGAGGCTTCTTTTACCTGATCTAAGAGGTCTGCATCGCGGCTGATGTCAGCCACCTTAAAGCTCATTAATCCGGTTTGTTGGGTGCCTAGGACCTGGCCGGGTCCGCGCAGCTCGAGATCCTTCTCAGCGATGTAGAATCCATCAGTACTCTCGCGCATTACCGATAGGCGTTTCTTGCCTGCCTTAGACAGCGGTGTCTGATACAAAAGGATACAGTGGCTACGGGTCGATCCCCTACCGACACGGCCGCGTAGTTGGTGCAGCTGCGCGAGGCCAAGGCGTTCAGGATTTTCTATTACCATCAGGTTGGCATTGGGCACATCGACACCAACTTCGATAACGGTAGTTGCTACCAGCAACTGCAGATCTCCTTGCTTAAAACGCCGCATGATCTCCACTTTCTCTTGTGGCTTCATGCGGCCATGAATTAGCCCAACCTTTATATCGGGTAGCTGTAGGGTGAGTTGCTCGGCCGTCACTTCCGCCGCCTGACATTGCAGCGCCTCGCTCTCCTCGATCAAAGTGCAGACCCAATAGGCCTGGCTATTACCGATGCAAGCGCTCTCGATGCGTTGCATAACTTGGTCTCGCCGATCGTTGGAAATGATTGCGGTGTTTACAGGTATTCGGCCAGGAGGAAGCTCATCGATTACCGAGTTATCGAGATCGGCATAAGCACTCATAGCGAGTGTTCTAGGAATCGGCGTCGCGGTCATGACTAGTTGGTGTGGGTTCAATGCGCGTTGATTTGCCTTCTCACGTAAGGCGAGTCGTTGGTGCACTCCGAAACGGTGTTGTTCATCGATTATGATGAGCCCGAGCTTGGCGTAGATTACCTCGTCTTGAAAAAGCGCGTGAGTTCCCACTAGTAGTTGGCAGTCGCCATTGTCCACTGATGTAAGTTGTGCAATGCGTGCTTTTCCTTTTGTCTTTCCGCTTAGCCAGCCAACGTTGATACCTAACGGTTCGAACCACTGACAAAAATTCGCAAAGTGTTGCTCCGCCAATAACTCTGTAGGCGCCATTATTACCACCTGATACCCTTCGGCAATAGCATGTAGTGCCGATAGGGCAGCAACCACAGTTTTGCCTGATCCCACATCACCTTGCAGCAGTCTAAGCATGGGGCAGGCGCGCGCTAGATCGTTGGCGATCTCTTTGTAGGCGCGCTGCTGACCGTTAGTCAGAGTGAAGGGCAGTGCCTTGAGGAAGCCTGTAACCAAAACCGGCGAATCACCAAACTTTGGCGCGCTCTGCTGTCGCGCATCAGATTTAAAGCGACGCATACACAAGCGGTGAGCGAGCAACTCTTCGAAAGAAAGCCGATGTTGCCCCGGGTTTTTGCCCTCACTTAACCAGCTTAGCGGAGCCTCCAGTGGAGGTCGATGAATTAGTCTTATGGCATCGACAAGAGAATGAAGACTGAATTTCTCGATCAACTCACCTGGCAATAGTTCTTGAAGGGCGGAACCAACAAGAGAATCATCATGGGCATTAGCGGGCAAGAAAGCGAGCGCCTGATTTGCGATGCTGCGTAGTCGAGTCTGTCCAAGCCCTTCGGTTGTCGGGTAGATAGAGGTTAGGCAGTCCTCATTGATTATGTCTTCGTTCTCGTGCACGACTCGATACTCGGGATGGAATAGCTCAAGCCCAGATCTACCGCGGCGTACCTCGCCGTAGCAGCGGACCTGGCTGCCGACCGCGAGAGAACTCTTCTGTGCGTTACTAAAATGAAAGAAGCGAAGGGTGATGAAGCCGCTATTGTCTTTAACTACAGAACGTAGGCTTCGGCGGCGCCCGAACTGTATATCGGTACTTACGACCTCGCCTTGTATCTGAACGGTTTCGCCCGCACTGATCGATCCGATGGATGCGATTCGCGACCTGTCTTCATAGCGAAAAGGTAGATGGAAAAGCAGGTCTTGCAGGTTATGGATGCCAATAGAGTTTAGTTTTGCCTCAAGCGCGGCACCTACGCCTTTCAAGTGGGTGACGGGGATCGTTTCTAGTAGTTGGCTGGCAGCATTCACAGTGTGTAGTGTCCGATTTAGCAGTGAGCCCTCTACTCTCGATTGAGAGAGCGACAGCGCACAGAGCGGATTAAGCTAACCCATTCCGGCAAAAACCAACAAAGTATATGTGTTTTTATACAGTAGTGCCACGAACGCGCGAAGACAAGGAAGTCTCAGCGCTTAGTAATAGGCGCTGTAATGAAATCTACAGTGCCAGAACGGCGTCGATCTCAATCTTAGACCCTTTAGGTAGGGCGCTGACTTGTATCGTAGCGCGTGCTGGATAGGGCTCTGAGAAATACTTAGCCATGATCTCATTCACCACAGCAAAGTCACCAAGGTTGGTAAGATAGATGGTCAGCTTCGCGGCATTGCTCAAACTGCCGCCGGCAGCTTCAGCGACCGCGGTCAGGTTCTTAAAAACCTGATGGGTCTGCGCTGCTATATCATCGGAGACGATCTCCATGGTTTCGGGATCTAGTGGAATCTGTCCCGAGAGGAAAACCAGAGAGCCGGCTTTAATAGCCGCAGAGTAGGGGCCGATTGCTGCGGGCGCTGCATTGGAATGAACTTGTTCTAGTGTAGTCATGGTAATTTTCCGGTTTATATCTAGTTGCTGCCGATAATATTCTTGATCGTCTTGCGTATCTTGCGACTCTTCACTCGAGTTACTTTTGCGACTGCCTTGATGTGTCGCACGCGTTTCATGACGCGCGCCAAGTGAACTCGGTTATGAACATTGAGTGAAAGGTTTACGATGCTGAAGCGAGCATCTCTCTCAACGGTGGAAATTTTTTCGATGTTGGCTTCAGTTCCCGTAATCGTAGTCGCCAGTGTTGCGATAATACCGCGCTCGTTTTCTAACTCGACGCGCAGCTCAACAGAGAACTCGCCTTGAACACCGGAATCCCAGCGTACCGATACGCATTTCTCTGGGTTGTCTCGAACGTCGGCGATGTTATTACAATCATCTGTGTGAATTACCATGCCGCGGCCAGAACTGATATGGCCAATTATCGGGTCGCCGGGAATGGGATGGCAGCACTTGGCATAATTCATGACCATGCCTTCGGAGCCACGAATATCGAGCGAACCCAGCTTATCCGATTCTCTCTGTGCGTCGTCGGCAGAAATATTGCTCTTTGAGGCCAGTCGTTGTGCAACCATGTAGGACATACGATTGCCCAAGCCAATTTCTTCTAACAAATGATCCATGGACTTGAGTTTAGTTTGCTGCAAGATGGCATCGATATTTTCCTGCGCGATGCCGTCCAACTGATCACCGAAGCCAGCCAATGTTTTATTCAGTAGACGCCGTCCGAGAGCGACCGACTCGGAGTGTTTCTGATTCTTCAGGTAGTGACGAATATTGCTGCGTGCCTTACCGGTAATAACGAAACTCAGCCACGCTGGGTTGGGCTGTGTGCCTGGCGCGGTAATGATCTCAACGGTTTGACCACTCTCCAGTGGTTCACTTAATGGAGCGAGGCGACGACTAATTCGGCAGGCGACACAAGAGTTACCGACATCGGTATGGATTGCATAGGCGAAATCGACCGCTGTAGAACCGGCTGGCAATTCGAAAATTGTTCCTTTTGGTGTGAAAAGGTAAATTTCATCGGGGAAGAGATCGATCTTTACGTTCTCAATAAACTCTAATGAGTTACCGGCGTTTTTCTGCATGTCCAGCAAGCCATTCACCCACTCACGAGCGCGAATGTGTGGATTGCTAGGCAGGTCCTCGCTCGACTTATAGAGCCAATGTGCGGCGATGCCGTTGTTCGCCATCCCTTCCATCTCTTCGGTGCGTATTTGAATCTCGATGGGTACGCCGTGCATACCGAACAGAGTAGTGTGAAGAGATTGATAACCGTTTGCTTTAGGGATCGCTATATAGTCCTTGAAGCGTCCGGGAACGGGCTTGTACAAGCTGTGCACAGCTCCTAGAACGCGGTAACAGGCATCCACGCGATCGACGACGATGCGAAACGCGTATACATCCATGATTTCCGAGAAGGACTTGCGCTTGCTGCGCATCTTCTCATAGATGCTATAGAGATGTTTCTCGCGTCCGGCGCAGCGACCGGGCAGGCCTTCGCGCTCGAGGCAGGCGGCAATCGAAGTCTCAATCTTGGAAAGAATTTCTTTTCTGTTGCCGCGTACGCTTTTCACAGCAGCAGAAATCCTGCGTGCACGCATCGGATAGAGCGCAGCGAAGCCTAGCTCCTCGAATTCGATTCGAACGATGTTCATCCCCAGCCGATTGGCGATGGGGGCGTAGATATCTAGAGTTTCGCGTGCGATGCGTCGGCGCTTGTCTGGAGCAAGTACATCCAGCGTGCGCATATTGTGAAGGCGATCCGCGATCTTAACCAGAATCACGCGCAGATCCTTCGCCATGGCCATCGCCATCTTCTGAAAGTTCTCTGCTTGGGCTTCCGCGCGGCTACTAAATTTGATCTTGTTGAGTTTGCTTACACCATCTACTAGGTCAGCAACGGAGTTGCCAAACTGCGACTTGATTGCGGTCTTGGTAATGCCGGTGTCTTCGATTACGTCGTGCAGCATAGCGGCCATCAAGCTCTGATGGTCCATGTGCATTTCGCTGAGAATGCCGGCTACTGCCAGGGGATGAGTGACATAGGGATCACCACTACGACGGAACTGGCCTTCGTGGGCTTGTTCCGCATAGTAATAGGCGCGACGTACGCTGTTGACCTGGTCCTTACCGAGATAACTGGTGAGATCCGAGGCTAAAGAGTCGATTGTGTCTAGTGCTGGGACCTGCAAGACTCGACTCCTTAGTTATTAGAACAGCTCTTAGGCTTATGCGGCGGGGGGTTCTTTATCTTGTGTTTTGGCCGGCTCTTCGGTGGCTTCTTCAGAAGCAACGGCTTCGACAGCCTCTGCTGCTGCGGCCTCTGCGGCTTCTGCGACTTTCTCTACAGCTTCAGCTGCTTCGTCAGCCAATTCTTCCAGCTCTACGCTAGGTGGCTTGGCTATAAGGATGCTGGCATCGATTAGGCCTTCAGCAATTTCTCTGAGTGCTAGTACGGTAGGCTTGTCATTATCGAGGGAAACCAACGGGTCTTTGCCGCCAGTTTGAATCTGACGCGAGCGTTTGCTGGATACCATGACCAGTTCAAAGCGGTTATCAACGTTTTCCAAACAATCTTCTACAGTGATTCTAGCCATACCAAACCCTTAATGATCTAAATGTTTACGAGTGGCGCAGCGCCAAATACGAGCCGTATCGGGCAATGCCACCGCAGCTCCGAGAAGCATATTTAACGAGGACCGGGGATTTTACTGAATTCTGACGCAGAATGCATACAATTCTTGAAAGCAGGGTACTTAGTTACTCAGGACTACTAGCCTACAGCGAGGCTAGCGAAGAGGGCTGCCTGATTGGTTTCCTGATATTTCATAGTGAGTCTGCATGATCTGATGATAGCGCAGAGGTCTTCCAGCGCCGTGTCGAAGTCGTCGTTAATGACAACAAAGTTGGCCTCTGCGACGTGGGAAATCTCCGCAACCGCTTCGCTCATGCGCTTCTCGATGGTCTCGGCATCGTCTTGAGCTCTATTGAGAAGGCGAATCTTTAGAGTTTTCAGAGAAGGCGGCAGGATAAAAATGGAGCAGGCTTTCGGATCGAGGTTACGAACTTGAACCGCGCCCTGCCAATCGATCTCAAGAATTACGTCGAGGCCGGCTTCTAGCTGCTCATTTACCCATAATTGCGAGGTGCCATAGTGATTACCGTAGACCTGAGCGCTCTCAAAAAAACTGCCCGTGCGTAGCATCTCCGTGAATGCGGCTTCATCGACAAAATGGTAGTTCACGCCATCTTCTTCACCGGGGCGCTTGGCCCGGGTGGTGTGAGATACGGACACACGCAGCTGCTGCTCGCGCTCGATTAATGCCTGAACCAGGCTGGTTTTGCCCGCACCAGAAGGTGCCGTCACTATGAATAGTGTGCCTCTAGACATGCAGCTTGATCTCCGAAACTAGGTTTAGTTCTGTCATTGTTATTCGACATTCTGAATTTGTTCGCGCATCTGTTCGATCAACACCTTCAATTCCACCGCGTTCAGCGAAGTTTCGACGACGATAGACTTTGAGGAAAGTGTATTGGCCTCGCGATTCAGCTCTTGCATGAGGAAATCGAGGCGCCGTCCCTTTTGGCCCTTCGCACCCAGCGCACGTTCTACTTCGTTCAGATGAGAGTCTAGTCTATCCAGCTCTTCCTCTACATCGGCCTTCTGAGTGAGCAGAGACACTTCCTGTTCCAGGCGCGTGGGCTCAAGCTCTGCCTTTAGATCTGCCAATCGATCGAGAATGTTCTGTTTTTGTCTCGCTAGAATTTCCGGCATCTTATTGCGAATGCTAACTACGATCTTGCGTACGGAATCGATACGCTGCTGTATAAAGCCCTGCAGCTCTGCACCTTCGCGCGCTCTAGTCGCCACTAAGTCATCTAGTGCAGCGCTGAATAAACTAAGTGCTTGTTTCTCGATTGATGTTTTATCGAAATCTTGTTCCTCTATGACGCCGGGCCAGCGCAGCACTTCCATATTGTTCAGACTTATCGATGTGCCTGTAATTTGTTCTATCTCGATGTTTGCTTGAACCAGCTGTTGAATTAGCTTTGTATTCAGGTGCAGATCAGAAGAAATTTTTGCCTCAGACTGAAAGCGCAGCGCGCATTCCACCTTGCCGCGGGTGAGTCGTTTACGTACCGCCTCGCGCACGGCATTTTCCAACGCTCGAAACGATTCCGGCAGGCGCACACTGGTTTCCAGATAGCGGTGGTTCACAGATCGAATTTCCCAAGTAAGCGAACCCCATTCCTGTTCTTGCTGCTGCCTAGAGAAGGCAGTCATACTTGATGTCATAGTCTATTATCCGAATATTAAGGCGAAACCGAATGGCAACATTTTAACCTAATCGCGCTGTAATCACAGTCTACTTTGTTGGCATGTTTTGACTCAATTCTCTCATTAGTCTTTGATACCAATTTATGGCCACACAAGTGCGTGACTTGCGACTCGCTATAACAATCAATATCTAGGATAATTTGCTTGCGGCAAGTCATGCGCTTGCAGACATCTACCCACAGGAAAATTATGACTGAACTTATAAGGCCAAGCGAACGAAGCGCAAATCAATTGCGCGATATCACCATCAGCAGGAACTACACGAAACATGCGGAAGGCTCTGTATTGGTCGAATTCGGTGATACTAAGGTGCTATGTAATGCGAGCGTCGAAAAATCGGTCCCCCGCTTTTTGAAGGGCACTGGCAAGGGCTGGATAACGGCCGAATACGGCATGTTGCCTCGCTCTACGAACACTCGCATGGATAGAGAGGCAGCAAGAGGAAAGCAGTCTGGCCGTAGCCTCGAGATTCAGCGACTAATCGGGCGCTCCCTGCGGGCAGCTATAGACCTGACCCAGCTGGGCGAGCACACAATCAAGATCGACTGCGACGTAATACAGGCCGATGGTGGAACGAGAACGGCATCGATTACGGGCGGCTGTGTCGCGATGATGGATGCGATCAATCATATGATCGCGAATAAAATAGTAAGCACAAATCCAGCGAAGCAGCTAATCGCATCCGTGTCAGTTGGGATATTCAAGGGGCATGCCGTGCTTGATCTTGACTATGACGAGGACTCCAATGCGGAGACCGACATGAATATCGTCATGACCGAATCGGGTGGATTCATAGAAGTGCAGGGCACGGGTGAAGATGGCGATTTTAGTCATGACCAATTGTTGGAGATGCTTGCGCTCGGCAAAAGCGGTATAGAAGAATTGGTAGCGAAGCAGAAACAAGCGCTTTCATAATCTAGAAGCTTAGTTTATTCCTTACAAGCTATTGAGAACATGATCCGGCGAAATGGAGCATTGATGCAAGAATTTCAGAAAAACTTTCTAAATTTCGTGATAGAGAATGAGATTCTGCGCTTCGGAGAATTTACTCTAAAGAGCGGGCGGGTAAGTCCCTATTTTTTCAATGCGGGGCTTTTCAATACTGGCGAAAAGTTATTCTTTCTAGCCAGGTGTTACGCCGACGCGATCATCGATGCAAAAATTGAGTACGATATTTTATTCGGTCCGGCATACAAAGGTATTCCACTGGCCACAGCGACTTCCATGGCATTGGCCAATAAGCATAACGTCAACAAGCCATACTGTTTCAATCGCAAGGAAGCGAAGGCGCACGGGGAGGGCGGTTCTATAGTCGGTGCGCAGCTAAGCGGCGATGTGCTAATTGTCGATGATGTTATTACGGCGGGCACGGCGGTAAGAGAAGCGGCAGAGATTATCAGAAGCAACGGCGCTCATCTAAATGGCATCGCCGTCGCTATGGACCGACAGGAAAAAGGAACAGGCAACTTATCGGCAATTCAAGAGATAGAGCAGATTTACCAGATAAAGGTTGTTAGCATAATTAGCTTACAGGACATCGTAGACTATTTGATGGCATCTGAGAACGAGCAACTGCAGCCTTATCTTGATGCGGTCGTGGCCTATCGCGAAGAATATGGAATATCTGCCTAGCGAGTTTGAACAACAACTAGACAGTAGCCCCGGTTTCGGCTTTGGCCGAATAAGGTTCTAACAAATTTTTGCTTAGAAAGACCCACTGAGAGTCCCAATTGTCCAGAGGCGAGACTTTGAATTCGCTGCGAACAAACTGTGCCAACCTACCTTCAACTGATGCGAGTAACAGATTCGCGAGAACGGTTGGAGAGATAGTCGTTTTCAGGTTTTCCCGAATTTGAGCCTCGCGCAGCACCTGCTTAAGCTGGGCTTCCAACCGACTAAAGAATTGGGCGATGCGTTCACGCAGCCTTTCTGTTTCTCCTGCGAGAGCGTCTCCGGTCAGTAGGCGCGTCATTCCGGGATTCTTGTCGCAGAATGTGAGTAGTAAAAGGAGGATATTATGACAGCGAATTTCTGCGCTATCTTCCTCATTGATTATTCTGGTGATTCGCGCAAATAGGGTGTCCTCGATGAACTTGATTAGTCCTTCGAACATTCGCGCTTTGCTCGGAAAGTGTCTGTACAGGGCGGCCTCAGAGACGCCGACCTCTCTGGCGAGGGCGGCGGTCGTAATTCGCTGGCCCGGTGCCGCTTCCAGCATGCGCGCGAGCGCTTGCAGGATCTGATCTTTTCGAGAAATCTTGTTGGCTTTGTCCATGTCTTCTTAATTCGCTTGGCTAGTTCTTATCCAAACCGCTCTTGGATATCAATGTACCGACCCCTTCGTCTGTAAAAATCTCTAGGAGTACCGCATGCTCTATTCTTCCGTCGACAATTGTGGCGCTGGTAACGCCTTTCTTAACAGCGTTCAGTGCGCACTCGACCTTGGGCAGCATCCCTCCGGTTATTGTTTTATCGGCAATAAGCGTATCAACTTGCTTAATGCTAAGGCCGGTTAGCACATTTCCCTTCTTATCTTGAACGCCGGCTATGTTAGTAAGCAGGATTAACTTCTCTGCGCCGAGGACGCTAGCGATCTCTCCGGCCACTGAATCGGCATTAATATTGTAACTAGATCCATCGCTGCTGGCACCAATGGGCGCGATCACAGGAATAAAATCGCTATCCTTCATTACATCGAGGATCTCTGTATTTATGCTAACCACCTCGCCAACCTGGCCTATGTCCATGGCCTCATCAGCAAGCTTCGAGCCCTTGCGCTTGATCTTTAGCTTCTTTGCACGAATCAGATTTCCGTCTTTGCCGCTGAGGCCTACTGCCTTGCCTTGATTCTTGTTCAGCAATGAAACGATTTCCTTATTCACGAGGCCGCCCAATACCATCTCAACCACATCCATGGTCTGGCTATCGGTAACACGGAGCCCATCGACGAAGCTAGACTCGATATTGAGTCTCTCTAGGAGCCTCCCAATCTGAGGGCCGCCGCCGTGTACGACGATCGGGTTGATTCCAACAAGTTTCATCAACACTATATCCCGCGCAAAACTCTGCTTTAGCGCTTCGTCGACCATGGCATTGCCGCCGTACTTTACTACCACTGTACGGCCCGTAAATTTCTGTATATAGGGCAGCGACTCGGTAAGAACCTTGGCGATGTTTTTTGCATTACTTAGTGATAGTGACATGCCTTTCCATTGGGTGAGCTCGAAGACAGTGTTTGCATTCTTCACTCAAGCTTCAACTGTTAGTTCTTTATAGCGCCCTAAAAGCTTATTTCTAAATTCTTATCTGCGCTAAGGATTAGCGCCTTAAACTTCTCTTGGATTTCAAGCATTCTTATCCGGGTGTCTGCCTCGAATCGAAGTAGCAGGGCAGGGCTGGTATTTGAAGCGCGTATTAGGCCCCAACCGTCGGCATATTCCACACGAAGCCCGTCGAGAGTAATCAGTTTCGCTGCCGGGAAACTGGCCAACTCGAGCAAGCGATTCATCAGCAAGAATTTACGTTCTTCTGGAACCTCGACTTTTATTTCTGATGTGCTGAATCCTGTAATGTGCTGATTGAATACTTCGTCACTCGATGTAGCAGACTCGCTGATTATCTTAAGCAGTCTAGCAGCGACATAAAGACCATCATCGAATCCAAACCAATTATCTTTTATAAAGATATGTGCGGCGAACTCACCTCCAAGTATAGCATCGGTCTCCTGCATTTTCTGTTTCATGAAGGAGTGACCGCTACGGTGCATTACTGGAGCTCCGCCAAATTTTTCAACTAAGGCGCCTAGTTTGCTGCTGCACTTCACATCGAATACGACAGCTCGGCCCGGGTAATTTGGCAAGATAGATTGCACGAGTAGCATCAATATGCGGTCGGCATCCACGAACTTACCACGATTCGTTATGAGGCCTACTCGGTCTCCATCGCCATCCAGCGCGATTCCAATATCTGCATTTTCCTCCAGCACGGTGGAGACGAGTGCGACTAGGTTTTCAGGCACTGTTGGGTCGGGATGATGGTTTGGAAAGCTACCATCGATCTCGCAGAAAATTAGACGTACATCGCAGCCAAGTTCTCGAAACAATGTGGGAGCGATCTTGCCGGGTACCGCATTACCACAGTCGATTACGACCTTTAGCGGCTTGCTCAACTGAATGCGGCTGCAGACTTCATCTATGTAACTACGATCGACTTCGAGCTCTGTGAATCCGCCACTGCCCGTTCTCAACTGATCGTTTTCAATTCGTGTTCGAATTGTCTGAATCTGATCGTCGGCTAGACTGGTTTGGTTGAATACAATCTTCAAGCCATTGTAATTAGCCGGATTATGACTGGCTGTTAGCATAACGCCGGAAGTGTAGCCGGTCGTAAAGGTTGCGAAATAGAGAAGTGGTGTTGGTACGAGACCGATACTCACCACACTACAACCACTACTTTGAATACCTTCGATCAGTGCGATAGACAGAGAAGGGCTTGAGAGTCTGCCGTCATATCCGACTAATAGTGAGGCAATATTTTGGTCGAGAGCTTCACTGCCTATGGCCTGACCGATTCGTTTTACACTTTGTGCAGTGAGCTGTTGATCGGCAATGCCGCGAATGTCATAGGCTCTAAAAATTGAGGCCGGAATTGATTCGGAGTCAGCTTGTGTTTCAGCTTGCGTCATGTTCGTCGCCGATAGATTTGTAGAGTAGTAGTTATGACTATTGTTCGTTCAGAGCTGTAGCGATGAGTTGCAACATGTGTCTTGCTACTACATTTTTGTTGCCTGCTTTTAGTTCGGTTTCGCTTGTTTCAGTTAAAGCTGTTACGACAATGGAATCACTGCTAAAGGTCTTGGTCGCGTTATTTGCGAATAGCATATCGAGACCCTTGCGCTTCAATTTGTCTTTCCCGTTGCTGACGATGTCATTTGTTTCGGCAGCGAAGCCTACAACAAAGGGCTTTTCTTCTAGTTGGGCAACCTCACTGATAATGTCTGGGTTCTTAATCAGCGTGAGTTGCATCTGCTCGTCAGACTTTTTAATCTTCTGCGCTGCGATCTCTGCCGGTCGATAGTCGGCCACGGCGGCAACGCCGATAAATACGTCGCAATCTGCTATGGCCTCATGAGTCGCTGCGAGCATCTGGACCGCACTGATTACATCGATGCGTTTGACGCTTTCAGGAGTGGGTAGATTTACCGGGCCACTGATGAGGGTCACTTTTGCACCCGCTGCCACTGCCTCGGCAGCTAGCGCATAGGCCATCTTGCCGGAGCTGTGATTGCTTATGAATCTTACGGGGTCGATTGCCTCTTGTGTCGGTCCTCCAGTTATTACGAAACTTTTGCCTGCGAGTTCGCCTGTTTCAAACAAGCTGGCGCTTAGCTCTAACAATTGCGCCGGTTCCATCATGCGCCCTGGCCCTACATCGCCGCAGGCCTGTTCACCTTTTGCTGGGCCAAAGATATGGTATCCGCGATCAACCAGCACATTCAGGTTGGTCATCGTGCTGTCATCCGCCCACATTGCCTGATTCATCGCAGGTGCGATTGCAATCTTCGCTGATGTGGCGAGCACCATAGTGGAGAGGATGTCATCGGCTTGGCCTTGGGTGATTCGAGCGATGAAATCCGCTGTAGCAGGCGCGATTAATACCAAGTCTGCCCAACGGGCTAATTCAATATGGCCCATGGCTGCTTCAGCATCGCTATCTAGCAGGTCTAGATGGACGCGCTGGCCTGATAGTGCCTGCATCGTAAGCGGGGTAATGAATTCGGTTGCTGCACGTGTCATGCCCACCCTGACCTCGGCGCCGGCCTTGATTAGTAGGCGCGTGAGTTCGGCGCATTTGTACGCAGCGATGCCGCCCGTAATGCCAAGTAAGACGCGTTTGTTAGTAAGGCTTAACATGGAGACCCAACAAATATAGGTAGTTCAATGGATAGCTAGACTAGCAGCTAGCTTTGGGTTAATCAATTTGACGGCAAATTAACGGTTCTGCCGGGCACAGTCTATTCTTTTATTAGCTAGTCGGTGCTGATTAGCGAGGGAATTGCCAAGTATGACGGACGGAATCAAGGAATGAGCATGGCGGGCCTGCCACAGGGTGAGCGTACTAGAGAGAAGCGGTTTAATAAAGACGCCGCCAGCCTGTCTGATAGCCGAGCTGTTGGCCGTAATGCTGCAAACAGGCGCTACGGGTAGGACTTCGCTGGGTATCGCTAGAGACATGCTCAGCCGCTATGGGGGCTTGGTCGGTTTCTTGGCGGCAGATCGCGCGAGCCTCACTGAGAATCCTGAAATCGGCGCCGCTAAGGCTGCACGATTCGTGGCAATGAAGGAATTGTCGCAGCTGCATATGTTGGGGGGGCATAAAGTCCAAGTATATCTTGACCAGCTTGGGGGCAACTCGAGACTACCTGCGTGCAAAATTTAGGAACCGCCAGAGCGGGACATTTAGCCGCCTATTCCTTAACAATCAACACCATGTGTGAAGTTGGAGGAGCTCTTTCGCGGCACTATTGACGGAGCTGCCGTCTATTCTTGGGGGTCGTCAAACACTGCCCATACCACAATGCGGCGTCGGTAATACTGGCTCACAACGATCCCTCCGGTATAGCGGAACCGAGTTAGGCGGATATAGCCTTAACCAACAAGCTATGCATTGCCTTGGAGACGATTGATTTAGGCGTATTGGACCATCTGGTGATCGGTAACTCGTTGGTGGTTTCATTTGCAGAGCGCGGTTTGTTGTAAGAGGATTGCTTGTAGGCGCTGATTAGGCGAGTAAATGAACCCTGCATTGGGCCCGAGGCTTTGCCGAGCACGGCCTGCGCAAGCAGCCCAGGTACTCATTACCTTGCTATTAGCAGATCGTTCTGGTATAAAACGCAGCTCTTTTTTGTACCTAG
>Ga0308018_10000834_pt1 | contig 14750 bp, 15 predicted proteins | sample Neamet282_FD_203130 | JGI IMG/M metagenome (GOLD analysis project Ga0308018, IMG submission 203130) | Marine microbial communities from water near the shore, Antarctic Ocean - #282 | ecosystem: Environmental > Aquatic > Marine > Unclassified | place: Southern Ocean | collected 2014-10-01
CTGTGTAATTACGATAGCTTAAAAAAACCGCCAAAGCCTTTGGCTCTGGCGGTATCATCGAGAATTTTTTATCACAACCCTAGGTTGCGACAGGAACAATTCTTGCCATGAGGACAGCGGTAATTTCTTGGCCTGCCACAACCTCCTCCGAGCCATTCACAACCGCAATCTCACGGGTAAGACGTTCCAAAGCGGCTTCATAAAGCTGTCGTTCGGAATAGCTTTGCTCTCGTTGGTCATCAGTTCTGTGCAGATCACGCACAACTTCTGCGATGGCAATCAAATCACCAGAGTTAATTTTTTGTTCATATTCTTGAGCACGTCGTGACCACATAGCCCGTTTTACCTTGGCTTTGCCACGCAAGGTTGCCATGGCGTGGGCCACCACATCTGGCGTTGCCAACGGACGCATACCCACTTCTATCGCTTTATAAGTTGGAACCCTCAACGTCATTTTATCTTTTTCAAAGGCAACGACAAAAAGTTCTAGAGTGACGCCTGCAACTTCTTGTTCGTCAACACCAACAACTTTTCCAACACCATGTGCCGGATACACAACAAATTCATCTATACGAAAATCAAGTTTCTTTTTACTCATGTTCTTCCTTTCGCGCCGAAGCAAACAACCACTCGCTCTAAGGAGCCAGCCTAAAGATTATATTAAAGTGGATGCGCTAGGCGCTGTGTGTTGGTCTACAGCTTATCATTTGGAAATCTTCATAGCAGATAATGAGGTGATAATAAAGCAGCCTAGTTCAGCCACCTGTCCCAGCCACTTCCGAGAAGTATTTCTCTAATTTATCTTCCTCTCCATCACGCGCTTCAGCATCAGAAAGCTGATCTTTTTTGGTAATAATAACAGGCCAAGCCTCTGAAAATTTTCGATTAAAATCTACCCATTTCTCCATATCTGGCTCAGTATCTGGGCGAATGGCATCCGCGGGGCATTCCGGTTCGCAGACGCCACAGTCTATGCATTCCTCAGGGTTTATCACCAACATATTTTCGCCTTCATAGAAACAATCTACAGGGCACACTTCAACGCAATCTGTATATTTACAGGCGATGCAATTGTCTGTGACCACATATGTCATTATTCTACTATCCTTTGGCTTTTGGGCCCACTTAAACGGAGCGTACATGTTTAGCAAGTTGGTGTTCGGTTAGTTATTTTCAAGATCATGTTTAAATTTCTTTAAAGCTCGGCGCTCTTGAGCCGTTGGCTTGTGATCACCTTTGGGGCTGGCTGAGTATGACGCTTTCTGTTGTGGTGGAGCAAGGTCGCGATACAGCATTTGGGCTTCCGGAGCAGGACCACGTCGAGTGCCGAGATCACGAACCTCAATAACTTTTGTTTCTAGCATCTTAGGGAATGTTAACACGTCCCCAGGACTGACATTTCGAGCTGGTTTAGAGATTGAATTACCGTTCAGTCGAAGTTTTCCGGATTGTACAAGCTTCGCAGCCAAACTCCGCGTTTTGAAAAAACGGGCCTGCCACAGCCATTTGTCAATTCGCAAGCCAGGCTGTGCTTCACTCACTTTTTGTTGAACCCCATTAAGGCAGCAGCGAAAGGATTATCAGGATCAATTGGCTTTTCTTGCTTCGGTGGGCGGGCTTGTGGACTTTCAGCTTTAGTGTTGTGACGTGGGTTTTTGCTGCCCTTACCTTTTGCTCCTTTGTCTTGATGCGACTTACCACGTGGCTTAGTATTTTTACCTGGAGCATCAGCTTTACGCTCTGGACGACGTGCGCCCCAAGCAAAGGTGTAGAAGATTTCCATCTCAACCAGTTTCTCAAGTTCGACCTCAGGCGTAAGCGCTATTTCAGGAGCTACTTCTTGCAGACTCTCAACACTTAATGGCTTATTTTCAGTTTCAGTTTCAGCAGCTGTCACTGTTTCCTCATTGGCTACAGCATCAACAACCGAGACGGACTTAACCTTCACCCGTTCAGCTCTCTCTGAACGATAACCAAGCCCCTGCATCAAATTAGCGAACTGCTCCAAAGTCATACCGGTGATAGACAACATATCCGCCGTAGCTTCAAATCCGCCACGGGTATTTTGCGTCCGCAACATATCCGCCAGACGTTCGGCCATATCAACGCGCAAGGCCCGGTCACCTGCCGCACGATAGCCAGATTTCAAATGATAGCCCGATGGCGCTTTTTCATCTGTTGGAACAGTCACCAAACCAGGAGGTGGCGCTTCGGGAAATTCCTGTAAGCCAGAGGCCAAAGACCAAAGTATTAAGCGTAGGCGTGTTGGTGCAGGTTTCAGCAGCAACGGCATAAACACAGTGAACTGACCGAATCTAATACCATGTTTACGCAAGGAACTACGGGCTTCTTGATCCAGTATCTTTACGTCTTCGCCCACGTCAGTACGATCTAACAAACCAAGACCTTCGATCATTTGGAACGCAAAACCACGGGCCATACCGGTGAGCGTTTCATCACGCTGCATATTCAAAAGAGGTTCAAACAGAGTGGTGATTTTACGGTCGATAAAATGCTGCAATCGACGAGTGACTTTATCACTGACTTCCGGTCCGGCTTCCACATCGACGAAGGCTTGCACATGAGGTTTAAGCGCATCTGGCCCTGATATTAATTTTCCTACTGCTGATGTACCCCACATCAGGCCACCCTGCTCAGTAAAGTCAATTTCAGTATCTGGCGCGTTATACATGCGGTCAGCGCGCAAATGAAACTCAGGGGCCAATGCCTGCAAACTTGCACTGCGCAAAGTTTTAGCCTCATCAGGTGAGGCACTTGCATCTTGTTGAAATTGAAAGCCCTCAAGCCGTCCTACAAACTGCTCTTCAACAGTCACTTCACCATTTTTATTCACGTCAGCCACGAGGCTCTCCTTCTGTTTCAATCGCCGCATCAATATAGATGTGCGCCGATCGACAAATCTTTGGGTCAGCGCGATATGGAGCGCGTCCGACAAGCGGTCTTCTACAGCGCGAGTTGCGTCACGCCAATAGTCATGATCATCAACCCAATCTTTACGCTGTGCAACATAGGTCCAAGTTCGAATATAGGCCAATCTTTTCGACAATGCATCAATATCGCCTTGGTTGTTATCAATCCGATTTATTTGATGTGCGAGCCAATCTTGCGGAATTTGGCCTTTTTCATGCAGATAGTTGTAAATAACACTCAGAAGGTCCGCATGCTCACGCCCAGAAATTCCACGGAAATCAGGGATTCTGCATACATCCCAAAGTAGAGTAACAGAGGCGCCATCACTCGCCCGCGCTTTCACCTCAGCATCTTCTACCAATGTTTTCAACGCGCCCAAATCATCGCTTTCGCGAACCCGGGTCAACCAATCATTATCAGTATGAGTTTCCAGCGATGCAATAAGTGCCTTGGTGGTGCCAAATTGTAGCTTTGAACTGCGCCAGTACAATTTAGATATAGGTTGAAAGCGATTTTCGGTGATCGCTTCAACCACTTCATCAAGCAAGGGACTAGCCTCCCCCGTCACTCCAAAGGTGCCGTTGTTCATATGCCGCCCGGCACGGCCTGCGATCTGTGCTAGCTCATTTGGCATTAAAGCCCGCATACGGTTGCCATCAAACTTCGCTGTGGCAGAAAATGCTACGTGGTTCACATCAAGGTTTAGGCCCATGCCAATAGCATCGGTGGCGACTAAATAATCGACATCACCATTTTGGTACATCTCAACCTGCGCATTGCGGGTCCGAGGGCTCAAAGCCCCCATCACAACTGCTGCACCGCCTTTTTGCCTCCGCAACAGCTCCGCTATACCGTAGACGTTGTCTACACTGAACGACACTATAGCCGAACGTGCCGGCATGCGGCTGATTTTCTTCTGGCCACTGTAGCTCAGTTCAGAAAACCGATCGCGATATATGAAATCAGCAGTGGGAACTAACGCTGCTATAGCTTTACGCATAGTTTCCGCTCCTAAGAACAGAGTTTCATGCAATCCACGCGCGCGCAAAAGCCTATCTGTAAAAACATGGCCTCGCTCTGGATCAGCACAGAGTTGAATCTCGTCCACCGCCAGAAAATCGCAACCCATACCATCTGGCATAGCCTCTACCGTACAAACCCAGTATTTTGCCCGGACCGGTACAATCCTCTCTTCACCAGTCACCAAAGCCACCGTAGAAGGTCCCCGCAAGGCCACGATTTTATCATAAACTTCGCGAGCCAATAGCCGAAGAGGCAGGCCAATCACACCTGAGCGGTGCGCCAACATACGTTCAATTGCATAATGGGTCTTGCCAGTATTCGTAGGACCTAGCACGGCGACAATACGGTTATTTGGGGCCATTGGCCAATCCCCTAAAGGGTTACAGGGCTTGCCCTTGGGTTTTTGCGTCAAGACGGTGTCCCGCCGTAGATAGAATCTCGGCGTGAGGATGTATAGTCTCTATCAAATGCACCACTTCAAGTGCAAATTTGTACATCCCAAGGTCCTCTAAAATAAATACCAAGCCCTCCATCGCCCTGAAGTGTCTTGGCTCAAGCGTCAAGGTGCGTTCAATTGCGGCCAATGCTGGCCCGATCTTATTCATATTATAAAGTGCCACCGCACTGAGGTTCCACCCTTCAGCAAAGTCTGGTGCATGATCTGTCAGGGCATTGAGATGCACCATAGCCATATTGTAATCCTGCAACTCAATGGCGATTTTAGCACGAGTAAGCAGAAAATCCATTGCGGCAGAGCCACTTTTTGACCAAACCAACATAATCTTTGTTTCCAAGGCTGCTACGTCAACGGCTTCTACTCTTTGTAACCTATCAAATAATGAATCTAAATCTGAAGATTGGGCCCACAAAGTGCCTGCACTCGCAAATACGATTGCTGTTGCCGTTGCGACAGATTTGAGTTTTGAAGATATACCATTCATAAGGGTATTGTAGCACAAATTTTTGGGGTTTCAGCCCTTCAAACTAAAAAATTTTGGATCAAGGAAACCCCATGAGTGACATTCTTGAGCAAGCCTTAAAGGCGCTCCGTAAAAAACTGACTGGCGCCGACTTTGATGGTATTGCGAAATTCTCGATCACCGGTGAAGGCTCCGTGATAATCGATAGCGATGGCGTGAGAATTTCTGATGATGAGGCCGATGTTACCCTGTCTGCCACACCTGAGGTATTTCATGGGATAATGGAAGGTAGCCAGAACCCAACAGCGGCTTTCATGAACGGAAAACTTTCAGTTGATGGTGATATGGGCGTAGCGATGAAATTGGCTAGTACTCTTAACTGATGCCTACTTCCGCTCCAATTTATAACGACTTGGCGCGCGGGCCAACTGGCGCGACAGGGCATTGGGTCAAGACCCAAGATGGGGTGCGGATCCGCATTGGTGTCTGGAATACAGGTACCAAAGGCACAGTGCTGATATTTCCAGGCCGGACGGAGTACATCGAAAAATACGGTGATGCTGCACAGTTCTTTGAAAAACAGGGCTATAGTACAGTTTCAGTTGATTGGCGCGGCCAAGGTTTATCAGACCGCTTACAAGCAGATCGCAGCATTGGACACGTAATAAATTTCACAGATTATCAATATGACGTGCAGGCCATGATGAACACAGCCGATGCTATAAATCTGCCCAAACCCTATTATTTGGTGGCTCATTCCATGGGAGGTTGTATTGCGCTTCGGGCGCTCTTGCAAAACATATCAGTGGAAGCGGTCAGCTTCAGTGCACCTATGTGGGGGATTTTATTTCACCCGCCTGCCCTGCGGCTGGCAGCTTGGAGCCTTTCGACAATCGCATATCCCTTATCTGCCACTAATATGCGCGCACCTGGAACCTCAGCTGATGCTTATGCAGCAACAGAACCCTTTGAGAGCAATGACCTCACATATGACAAAAAAATGTTAGATATGATGGCGAAACAACTCCGCACAATGCCAGATTGGGCCTTGGGCGGTCCAAGCTTGCGATGGTTGAATAAAGCCCTTCGTGAAATGCGCCATCTGCACAGCCTGCCGTCGCCGGATTACCCGATGATATGCCATTTAGGCAGTGAAGAAGACGTCGTTGACCCGCGCCGCATCTACAGCCGGATCACCCGCTGGCCTGGAGCGCAGCTTAAGCTTGTGCCGAGAGCCAAACATGAAATCATGATGGAGTGCCCCAAGGTCCGAAACGCCTTTTACGCCGAGACCTGTGCCTTTTTCGATAGCCATCAGCCAATCCCGTGAATCCCTGCCGCATCCAAGTTTGCACCAGCCTTCATCCAACCCTGCTCCGAACCAACAAAAAACATATGTGGGCCGTATTGCGCCCAATCCGCTGCCTTAGTAGCGTTAGCAACAAAGGTCATGTAAGCTTTGCCAGATGCAAGAGCTGCGTCACCTGTGCGTTTTAACGCAGCCAGTAACTCTTCCGAGTTAGCATCCGAGTAGCCCATCGACACGCTCATATCAGATGGGCCCAGAAATAACCCATCAATACCATCAGTGGCTGCAATCGACTCTACATTTCTTAAGGCCTCAGGCTCCTCAATCTGTGCGATCACCACAGTTTCACGACCAGACTGTGCCAACACCTCCGCCATAGATTTCGTACCATAACCTGCCCAGCGAGTGGCACCAGCAAACCCGCGCCCACCATTGCCAAAATGCGACAGCCTTACCAAATCAGCAGCCTGTGAAGCATTCACTATATGGGGTGCCACAACACCAACAGCCCCCATGTCCAGAACCTGAAGAATGGTCTCAGAAGAGAAGTGTGTCACCCGTACCAAGACAGGGAAGTCCAAGGCACGGGCTACTGCCAAACAGGCATCTGTGCGACCGCGATCAAATGGACTATGCTCCATATCGATACAGACAAAATCTAAGTCACTGGTGGCCAAAACCTCTATTAATTCATACGCTGGAGTTTTGATAAAAGTCCCAGCCATCAAATCACGGTTGGCCATACGAGTTTTGAAATTTTTGATGCGCATGATCTCTCCAATACAAATTCATTTTTCTAAAAGGAACACGAAGTGACAATGATTTCAACGAGCAAATTCTCCAGTAAATATTACCAGACCATTAACCACCTCTAAGCATACCAGATCATCTCATCATGCAGAATTAAAAATGAATGCCACTGTTTAATTTCCTTTCACAATAGTACAAGTAAATATAGAAAACATAAAGAATAGCTCGCAAACCTCTGCCAGACGGGGATGAGCTTAAAAGCACTTTTTGAGAACGATAGCCCGCTACTCAAATGACATACAAGGATCGTACTATGCTGAAGAACAAACGCGTATTTGAGGCCAATATTGACAGCGGTGGGGCATTTGGTGATCTCCCGGAATGGGACCTTAGCGACCTGTACACAGGTGAGGATGCACCAGAATTACAACGCGACCTGGACTGGACGCGGTCAGCTTGTGAAAGCTTTTCTAATGATTACGAAGGTAAGCTTACCTCATTGGACGCATCTGGATTACTTGAAGCCGTCCAGCGCTATGAAGCGATTGACGTGGTGGCTGGGCGGATAATGTCCTTTGCTGGCCTGCGTTATTATCAGGTCACGTCTGACACTGGGCGCGCCAAATTTATGTCCGACATGCAAGACCAGCTCACAAAAATTACAACACCGCTGGTATTTTATGGGTTGGAGTTCAATAGAATAGATGAGAAATCTCTTAAAAGCTTGATCAACCAAAGTAACGATCTGGCGCGTTATAAACCGGTATTTGACCGGATGCGAGCAATGAAACCCTATCAGTTGTCTGATGAGTTGGAAAAATTCCTGCATGATCAATCAGTGATAGGAGCTTCAGCTTGGAACCGCTTATTCGACGAAACCGTCGCGGGCTTGGTGTTTTACATTGACGGTGAAGAGCTACCGCTTGAAGCGGCTGCCAATAAGCTTTCTGAGCAGGACCGTGACATCCGCGAGACGGCAGCACGCGAAATTGCGCGGGTTCTGCGAGAGAACACTAGCGTTTTTGCCCGGGTGCATAATACTTTAGCAAAGGACAAAGAAATTGAAGATCGCTGGCGTAATATGCCTACCCCACAAACTGGACGTCACCTGTCTAACCATGTGGAAGCAGAAGTCGTTGAGGCGTTGCGCAATGCAGTTGTCGCCGCATATCCTAAGCTATCGCATCGCTATTATGCTTTAAAAGCAAAATGGATGGGGCTAGAGACCATGCAAGTTTGGGATCGCAACGCACCCCTACCAATCGAAGATGACAAGCTGGTTGATTGGGCTACAGCGCAAGAGATAGTACTATCAGCCTATGCGGAATTTTCTCCAGAAATGGCAGATATCGCCAAGCCTTTTTTCACCAAAGGCTGGATTGATGCTGCCGTCAAACCCGGCAAAGCCCCTGGTGCTTTTGCCCACCCCACTGTCACGACAGTGCATCCCTATGTGATGCTAAACTATCTTGGAAAACCGCGCGATGTAATGACTTTAGCGCATGAATTGGGCCATGGAGTGCATCAGGTTTTGGCAGCAGATCAAGGAGAGCTCCTATCATCCACCCCCCTAACACTGGCTGAAACCGCCTCTGTATTTGGCGAGATGCTAACTTTCCGCAAGCTTCTGTCCGAGGCAAAAACTCAGCAAGAGCGCAAAGTGCTTTTGGCGGGTAAGGTTGAGGATATGATCAATACAGTGGTGCGCCAAATTGCATTTTATGATTTTGAGTGCAAACTGCACGCAGCACGCGCCGAAGGCGAGTTGACCCCAGATCAGATCAACGAAATCTGGATGAGTGTACAGGGCGAAAGCCTAGGGCCTGTGTTCGAGTTTATGGACGGTTATGAGACCTTCTGGTCGTATATTCCACATTTTGTGCATTCACCCTTCTACGTATATGCCTATGCCTTTGGGGACGGCCTAGTGAACGCACTTTATGCAATATATGAGGAAGGCGACCCATATTTTCAGGAAAAATACTTTGATATGCTGCGTGCTGGTGGGTCTAAACACCACAAAGAGCTTTTGGAACCCTTCGGTTTGGACGCCAGCGATCCTGCTTTCTGGGACAAGGGTCTGAGCATGATTTCCACGATGATTGATGAATTAGAAGCGATGGAAGACTAGGTCTTTCACTTTGGATCAAGGGATTGAGGCTACCTCTGAGGTCTCAGTCCACAAAGTCTACTCGGCATACGAATGATACGGCAGTGGAAGGTACAGAGCATTAATTTCTGTATCATGTATTAGAGTATCAGATCTAGAAATTGATCGGCAATCAGGCGTCATGACTTGGAACGAAGTGACTTTGTCAGAGTATCTACTGACAACTGCAGCCAAAATAGCGCCTTGAGACAAGTGAATGGGGGGGCCTTGTACCCTCGGACAAATCTTAACGCGCTAAAAATATCTTGACGTATCGGAGCCGCATAAAATTCTTTTAGGGTGATACAACCACTCTATCGTGAAAAAATAACTCTGCCAGTAGGAAATATTAGGGTCTGGGATGTTGCGCCTAAGGCTAGGGGATCAGGCCTCGAGCAACATACCTTTTTCTAGTGCAAGCTCACGCATCCGGTTTTGCAGTTTTTCGAATGCCCGCACTTCAATTTGGCGAATACGTTCGCGGCTGACATTGTACTGACCAGACAGTTTTTCCAAAGTGATCGCCTGATCCTGCAAGCGCCGTTGCATCATAATATCTTTTTCACGGTCATTGAGAACATCCATAGCCTTGGTCAACATCTCACTTCGTACCGTTATTTCGTCATTTTCCTCATAATCACTGGCTTGATCGGCGGAGTCATCTTGTAGCCAATCTTGCCATTGGGTGGAGCTGTCGCCATCGCTGCCAACCATCACGTTCAGTGAGGCATCGCCACCCGACATACGCCGGTTCATCGACACTACTTCAGTTTCCTTCACGCCCAAATCCGTAGCTATTTTAGTGATTTGCTCAGGCCGCAGATCCCCCTCGTCATAGGCACCTATTTTAGCTTTAGCTTTACGAAGATTGAAAAATAATTTTTTTTGTCCAGAGGTTGTACCCATTTTCACCAAAGACCAAGAACGCAGTACATACTCTTGAATACTGGCACGGATCCACCACATGGCGTAGGTTGCGAGACGGAAGCCCTTCTCAGGATCAAATTTTTTGACCGCTTGCATCAAGCCAACATTAGCTTCCGACACCACCTCAGCCTGTGGTAAGCCATAGCCACGATAGCCCATGGCTATTTTGGCAGCCAGACGTAGGTGGCTGGTCACCATTTTATGCGCTGCCGCGCTATCTTGGCGTTCGACCCAAGCTTTAGCCAGCATATATTCCTCTTCTGGCTCAAGCATCGGAAATTTGCGAATATCTTGCATGTAACGGTTCAATCCACCTTCCGGTGTTGGCGCCGGTAAATTTGCATAATTAGCCATGTTGTTTCCCTTCTTGAACCCCCAGATTGAAGCTCTAGAATAGATATGTGGACCTGCGCACCCAGTTTCAAGTGGGCAGTACACATTTACTATAATGTCCAACTATTGGCAAATTTCATTGATTCGCACTTCTACCTATTTAGAGATCATCGAAATGAAATGCTTCAATCAGCTCAAAAGAGTGATTAGGTCCTGCATGTCCTTAGGCAAGGGGGCAGTGAAACGCAAATTACGGCCAGTCAAAGGGTGTTTGAAGCCCAAAAGACCCGCGTGCAGCGCCTGCCGTGAAAAGGCTGCCACTTGCTCAGTATGCTGGCCTGCGAGTTTACGCCTGCGGCTATAGGTTTGATCACCAATCAAGGCATGGCCTACATAGGACATATGTACCCGGATTTGATGGGTTCGCCCAGTTTCCAATTTGCACTCGACTACTGCCGCAGCCCCACCAGACAGTTCCTGCACCACGCGCACCCGGGTCACGGCGTGTTTGCCATTTTGCAGTACGACAGCCTGCCTTTGCCGGTCAGTTTTGTGCCGCGCCAATTGGGTAATAATTTTGAGCTGATTACCCGCCTCAAAGCTGGTGCCTGCAAGCCCCATCAAGCGAGGATCAGCAGCGGAGGGAATAGCAAAACAAATCGCCGTATAAAGGCGATCAACGCTATGGTCCAAAAATTGAGCAGCCAAGCCCTGATGCGCCACATCAGATTTCGCTACAACCAAAAGTCCTGTCGTGTCTTTATCGATCCGATGCACAATACCTGGTCGCTTTAATCCACCCACGCCGGACAGACTATCTCCACAATGCGCCAGAAGTGCATTGACTAACGTACCAGAAGGCGAACCGGGTGCAGGATGTACCACCATGCCTCTCGGCTTGTTAACTACGATCAAATCGTCGTCTTCATGAAGAATGTCTAAAGCAATATCTTCAGGCAGCATATGGCTTTCAACAGCTTCAGGCACGTGGACTATAATTTCATCGCCCTCTATTACTCGGGCCTTTTGATCTGTGGCCACAACACCATTCACCTCTACAGCACCCTCACTTATCATCCGCGACAGTCTTGACCGGCTTATCGCACGCTCTGGAACATTCCGCGCTAAAGCCTTATCAAGTCTTGGCGGAGGGTTTTCCCCAATTGTAAAAAGGACGTCAGTCATGGCAGATCAATCTGAGGTTCCGGCAAATCCACCTGAGCCAGCGAACCTACGGTTTTTGAGGCGACTGGTCACAACGCTCACAGCCACAATGATTATTGGTCTGATAGCGATCTTTACAGTGCTTGTCATCCGGTTGCAGGCATCAAGTACAATGTTTCCTGAAATAACTGCTTTGCCTCCAGAGACTGAGGTGCTTTCAATCAGCCGTACGTCAACGGAATTGATAGTCATAGATAAGTATAGGAAAATATATATGTTTAGTTTAGACGGCACCAGACTTCTACAAGAATACGAGTTAAAATAAGATTGAGCCTCGTTGCATGCTTGGTTTTGCTTCAAGGCTCCAATCTTTACTTAAGTTTTTAGATGCATCAAAGCAACAGCCCCTTCGGTTACATAAACACCGGTTATCAGATCTTTATGTGCTTTCATCCGCTCTTTACGAATGGGCGCAGAGCGCTCAAAAGCCTCTTTGTCAGGGTACACAGAGGTTAAAGAGGCATTCAAAGCGCCACTTCGGACAAAGGTCAGCAGGATTGCTTCATCAAATGTAGCCGCTGCTGTCTCGACATAGTGAGCCTGAACAGTATTTCCAGCCTCTTCTGAGGCAAAGGTAAGCGTGTTAATACGAGCATAATTCATGACGATTCCTAACTCTTCAAAGCAGCTCACTGCCCCAGTGGCAGCGAGTCTTCGCAAAAAATGATAGTCATATCTGTCGTTAAATGAATTTCAAGTAGATAACGATTTCGTAGCCCCTCCAACGCAATTTAGAATACAGTTTTAACACTTTTTATGGCAATGCATCCTAGTATGTTGGAGCAAGCTGCGTAGAGATGCTAATTAGTTCCCTATAATATTAATAAAACACTGCGCTTCAGCGGTAGCAATGGTCAGAGATCTTAACGTTGGAGACAACTTTGGTAGTTCGATAGTGCCGGAGTGTTTCAGCCAGCCCCAAGGGGCGGCATGTCAGGTCTGGATATCCTGGCAGGTTAGAAGACTGGCCTTTTGTAATCGTAAACACTGTGGTGGTGATGCGTAGATAGGTTAGAAAAGCTGGCCAAATTCGTAGATAATTGGCCTGTCCAGTGGATCAGTGTGAGGCTCTAGACAGGGGAGCTGATGGTCTTTTTATGTTTCTATCAGTTGGTTGAAATAAGCTTCAAAAACTCCCATCAAATTAAAAATGTTAGATCAGTCATCCATGATATTAGGTATCAAATAACTGTTTAAATTTTGGAATACATTGCCTGAAACCAGATTCAAAATCTCCATTTCCTGAATGAAAGACACTCTCAAACGAAACCACACCCTCGTATCCATCTTTGACTAAAGCTTTGGCCAAAGGTGCAAAAAGTGGCCCCATCTGGCCTTCACCCATACGGCGCACTTCAAGAGTGGCGTGAGGTGTGTTGACCTGTACATCCTTAATATGAAGATGACCAAGATAACCGTCCCTAATTTCAGCATAACCCTCGGGAAAGGCACGTTCATGGCACCAGCAGTTATTACCTGGATCCCAAAGCACTTTTAAAGTGTCTTTGGCATCCAATTCATCGATCAATTTCCGTGCGGTATAGTTTGAATTCACCATTGTCCCGTTACCGGTCTCGACGACTAGAGTTACACCTTCTTTGCGTGCGAGTTCAACGGCAGGTGCGATCATAGGGGCCATCGTATCCCAAGCACCATGTGCCACGTTCCACTTCTCTGCACCGTTGTAACCCCAAAGAATTTGTTCTTTTTTCTGGGTCATAATCCTTACCAATGGCGAACCTACGATATGGGCCATATCAATAACCCGTTTCAGCGCGTCCATGTGTTTGGTATGCAACTCATCGCCAGGACGATTTTCCGTTGTGGTACCTGCAAAAATATGACGCGATAGGCATGAGACTGGTTTGCCTCGACTACGCAAAAGATGATCAATTTCTTTGATCTCTGTAGCAGTATGATCACCTACTTCTGTGTCGCCCACAAATTGCAACTCCGCATATTCAAGATCAAACTCATCCATAACACTAACTGCATGCTTCAAGTCTCTACTAATTCCGTCACATATTACGCCTAATTTCATAACTGAGATCCTATTCTGTGTAGTTCCACACCAACAATTTCTTCCATAACACGGGCGCAAACCCAATTATCACACTGAGGATATTTTGATTTCCCAGCATGAAAAATTTGCATAGCAGAGGATGCTATTTGCATAGGCACCTCAAGTTTTTCGGCTAAATTTAAAGCAATCTTAAGGTCTTTATGCATTGTATTGATGTGGCTACCAGTACCTTCAAATTTACGATCAATTATATTTTCGAGCGCAGTATTAACGACGCCACAGCCAGCACCGGATGTCGACACAACCTTGTATAAATTTTCTCCGCTCACGCCAGCTTTGGCAGCAAGGGTAGCGGCCTCAAACGTAGCAGAAAAAATGGAACCAATAATCGTTTGTAAACAGGCTTTTATCGTCTGACCGTCACCGACAACTTCTCCAATACGATGGATTTTTCCCGAAACAGCCTCCATCACTAGCTGAAATTCATCAAGAACGCTATCTGATGCGGCAGCCATCATTGTGAGGGATCCGTTTTGTGCTCCGGAAAATCCCCCAGAAACTGGTGCATCAATCAAGTAGATTCCAGAGCCATGCATTGCATCAGCAATTTCTTTGGCCTCTGATGGTTTTATTGTTGCAGTTAAAATCACTGCTCCGCCAGTATCCATATGTGAAACCAGGCCATCGCCACCGAGAATAACACTCTTTGCCTGATCACCATTCATGACCATCACAAAAACTGTATGACATGTCGCGCCTATTTCCTTAGTCGTTTTTGCTGGGCATCCACCCATAGCGGTAAAGGCCGCCATTCGTTCAGGACTTAAATCGAGCCCAAACGTTTTAAATCCATTTTTAATTAGGTTTCTGGCCAGCCCACTGCCCATATCGCCCAAACCAATTATTCCAGTGGTTTTCATATAAAAACCCTCCATTTTTCCACATTGCCAAAGACTTTGTGGTTTTCGAAAAAAGCTTTCAAATTAAAAGCCGGTTTCACGGGGATTTCATACGTCTCTTAAAAACGTCAGGCGGGTCCGGAAGACACCCCGCTGCCTGTTGTAATGGAGGTAGCTTACACTGACATCTTTATTTTTAACAAGTTCTTCAATCAAGTTTTTTTATTTTTCTTAATTACTGCTACTAGCAGACTAAACAGAA
>Ga0308018_10000841_pt1 | contig 14661 bp, 16 predicted proteins | sample Neamet282_FD_203130 | JGI IMG/M metagenome (GOLD analysis project Ga0308018, IMG submission 203130) | Marine microbial communities from water near the shore, Antarctic Ocean - #282 | ecosystem: Environmental > Aquatic > Marine > Unclassified | place: Southern Ocean | collected 2014-10-01
AGAAGGGCAATTATGGCGAGATGATGAATGCTGCGGGTGATCAGTCCCACCAATTCTCGTTCTAGGGTCCTGGTGATTTCAACTTCGGGACCGGAGGACAGCACGGATTCCTTGACGCCGATGAGCTCATTGCAAAATGGCAGCTGCCATAGCTGCTCTATTCTCCGGGCAACAGACTCCTGCACGAACGTTGCCACCTCCACGTTCTGCTCAATCTTTGGGTCGCGCTTACGCGCATCGTAATCGATTGATGCGCCTGCCAGTCCTACAAAGAAGCAATGCAATCTGTCGAGGATATGTCGAACATGCGCACTAATCGAAGAACTGCCCTTGGAGTCATCCGTGAAATTATCTTGGGATATGATGCTTAAAATTTGATCGCATTGTGCAATGCAGTTAGTGCACCCACCGATCAACAGTGACTTAGAATCTTAATCTTCGAGTACTGCGACTCGCTGTTCTATTTCAGTGTACGTCATTAGCTTACTATTCCCACTTATCGAGAAGCCGCTGGCCACAGCATCGGAACAAACATGCACGGTCGAGTAGCTTCGTGAACATAGCATAGCAGCCAATTAGCTACTATGGAGTTGACGGATATGCCGACCTGTCTGAATCCTTAGATCACAGCCCTTAAAACCATGTTGAGTGCTTTTTTATTGCATTACCGTGATCTCTTTATCGGTATTCCTATAGAATACCGCTGCCTGCTCCGAATAGACTGAGCAGCCCCCTGCTAATGTGTTGACAGAGATCATAGTAATCAATAATGAAAGTCGATTTACACTGCCATAGCCATTTCTCAGACGGTACGCAATCACCCTCTTTTCTATTACAACGCGCAACAGAGAATAAGCTTACTCATCTGGCACTTACCGATCACGACTGTATCGATGGATTAGAATCTCTGCAGCGTGATGCCGACGACATAACTATCATCAATGGCGTAGAACTCTCCTGCCTATGGAACACCATGGAGATTCACATCGTCGGCCTGTTCATCGACCCCACGAGTAATCACATAGAAAAGCTGTTAGCCGCACAGCAGGCTCAGCGCGAAAATCGTGCGCAAACCATCGATAGAAATTTACAGAAAATTGGCATACATGGACTCATGTCATACTTACAATCTCTGCCCTGCACCGCCTATACCCGCAGTCACATTGCAGACTTTCTCGTCCAAGAAAAAGTCTGCAAAAACAAACAGAAGGCCTTTAAGACGCATCTCGGCAAGCGCGGCAGAGTCTATGCCGCGGCAAACTGTTGCAGTCTGAACGAGGGAGTAGCTGCGATCCTTGCTGCCTCGGGCATAGCAGTAGTTGCTCACCCCGGCCGCTATTCGCTAAGCAAGACCAAGCTAAGCTCGCTACTCGACGATTTCAAAGCATGTGGTGGAGAAGCTATCGAGGGAAGCTATTCGAATATAGACCCAATTACGAAAGCCTACCTGAGCAAGCTGGCTGAAGAAAAATCACTGTACTTGTCAGTAGGTTCCGACTTCCATGACGCCGCGGCTACTTGGACGGACATCGGGAGGTTTCCTGCCCTTGATCAGCAGGCAATAAAAAATGCCATTTGGTTGCACCCCAAATGGCATTCTTAATTATCTTAACTTTTTCGAGCGGATGAACGGCAGTAACTTACTCGCCTATCCAGAGCTATCCGCCCAGCCATTATTTGGCCTGAATCACTTTTGTCTTCGCGTAATTTTTGCCACCACATCACGAAAAAAATCCATCAAGGTTTCGTGCTTGAAATCGGTGAATTCGCCAGCGTCCATGAACACGCCGTGCTCCTCACAGGCCTCGTACTCTAAGTGTGTTTGCTTCGGGTCATTTAGTTTAACCATCGTCTTGCCGCAGCGAGGGCAATCAATATCCCGCACGGTATTGTAAGTCTTACCTACCTCTCGGTCACCACTGTCGGCAAAGTCCGCCATCCAATCGCCCTTCAGCTGCTCTGCTTCGCCGTTGTCGAACCACAGACCCTTACAGCTATTGCACTTGTCTATAACTACTTTGCCATGCAGCGTCTCAATCTTGAGCTCTTGCATCTCGGAATTACATTTCGGACAGTCCATCTGGTTCTCCTCAGATACAGCTTCTTATTTTTAGGGCCACTCTTTTTCATCACCTAGCTCACTAGGTCATTTTGGTGCGCAGCAAACAACACCTGTGTAGAGAGCGCATATTATAAGGAATTTTCAGCTCAGAGAAAGCCAAAATTCTCTTTTGCTCTTAATCTACGAAGCATATCGAGTATTAAGTCAGTGTTCACATTCGGACCAGTACTATTTGAGAACTTTCGAAACAGTTCGCGCCGGCCGATGTGAACATCACTGGCGCACCGTTCTAGGTCACTAGGTATAACTCCAGGAAAGCCCTGAGTTATACCTAGGTGCAAACTGGGAGGCACGCACTAGTAGCTGTAGTAAGTGGACCGCTCTCGCAAAGTCGCGACTGAAATGTCATCTGATTGGCATTCCTGCAGATCTGCTTTGTTGAAGACATGAATCTTATCGGTGCGGCGCTGGTCTTCGCCCTGCTGACCAAGCCCTGTTAGAATTATTGAGACGCGCTCATCAGTTGGAAGTTCACGCAGCGTCGATCCGTAGTCACACATCGCCTTATAGAGCTTGCCCTCAAACACCACCACGTCTTGCTGCCACTGCTGGGTATAATCTTGCTCAGCCACCTCACTACGTAGCCTAAGTTCAGCAGCCATAGCCACAGCTTGCTCACGCAGTGGCTCTATCTGCGCTATAACAGTATCGAGCTTGAGGCGCATCTCTTCGTCGATGTTCGAATCTGCGATAGCCGCAGCGGTCGATTCTCTGATCTGCGACTCAATCTCTCGCAGGCCCCGCATCTTTTCTCCCATTTCTGCGCGCAGACCTTCTATGTCAGCACGCAGTTCTTCATAGTCGCCATCATCGACAGAACCAAGCGAACGTAGAGATCTTGCTGACTCAGTGGCCTGTTGAATGGCATTGTTTACAGCGAGCGAGTAGTCGATATTCGCAACCCGCTCCATCATTTGGGTATAGAGGCTAGTGGAGTCTGCAGACTGGCTCCTCAGAGCCATCACAGGAGATGCCTGTGCCGATGAAGCAAATGTAGATGAAGGCAGGGATTGAGATAACGCGAGGGTTTCGAATGGATTACCGCGTACCTGTAGTGTCTGCATTGCAGAATTCAAGGACGCGAGGCTCAATCGATTACGGCTATTGGCTAGAGGTGTTCTCACTTCCAGAACCACACCCTGGCCTATTAGGTAAGTACTCTCGATACCTCCAAGACTTAGCCCGAACAAGCCCTTTGACTCCTCGAAATCCAGAGCATCTTCCAGCACACCAGAAAATAGTTCAATGTTCCTTTGCAACTCTTCTAACTGGGGAACTTGAGCAGTCGCCGACACCACGCTGACTGCCGCTATGGCACATACTAAGGTTTGTCTTATAACTTTTCGCATAGCCTAACCTTCTTATCGAATATCGCTCTGGTAACCCACATAATTTACCAACTGTTGCAAAGACCTAATCGTTTCATAGTCGCTGTCTACCAATTGTTCATAGCCCGTTCGCATATCTTGTAGATCCAAGAGTCGTTGCTGCTCGAAATAGGCATACATCTGATCGAAACTATCTATTGTCGATTGCTGAGTCTGCTCCATGACCGCCTGCAACAATTGCACATTGTTACTATCCTGCTTGCTCTCTACTCTTGTTGCGAGCTGCTGCATTTCCAAACGCTGCGCTTGCTCAAACTCGGCCAGTTGCGCATTTGAATTCGTGATTGAGGCGGAAGGTCCGGCGAAGGAAATAGAGAAGCCAGATTCATTACTAACCACACTCACGTTGAGTAGAAGCACACACAACATGGCTATTGATGTAGCCGTTGGCAACCACTGCCAACTCAACCAGAATCGCGAAACGGGGCGATCGATACGATGCTCCTGCCGGAATAACTCAAGATGCCGATCCCAATGTGGAGCTCTTTGTTCCTGCCATTGCTGCAGATTTTGCTGAGCAAGCAACACTGACTCGAGCTCGCCGTTGCAATGCGCGCAATCAGTTAGATGCCTATCCAACTCGTTGCGGGCGATTGCCGACAAGTCTTCAGAAAAATATTCTTGCAGTAAATAGTGAGTTTTAGGACAGGACATTTTGTTCCTCCGATACTACTTTCAATTTCTTCAGCGCACTGTAGAAACGTGTCTTGGCTGTATTTGCCGAAATATCTTGAAGCGCAGAGATCTCATCAAAAGTTAAAGATTGAAAAATCTTTAACTCCACTATCGATCGCTGATCCGAGCTTAACTCGCTTAACATTTTGAGAACGCGAACGTTCTGCTCGATATTGCCTAATCTATTTTCTGGCTCTAAATCCTTCTTGCCGGGAAATTTTTCGAATTCGTCTCCCTCATCTTCTGCGGAAAATTTTGGAGACGAGGTCATTAATCGTTTACGGCGATTCATATCTATCGCTTTGTTGTGCGCTATACGGAAGATCCAACTACTGAACTTCGCATCGCCTCTGAATCGATGTAGGTTTCTGTACACACCCAGAAAGACTTCCTGCATCAGGTCCATCGCATCACTGGAATTTCCAGTTAGACGCAAGCCATGGTTGTAGATCTTCGATTCATAGCGCTTGACCAATTTTCCCCATGCATAGGCCGACCCTTTAAGAGCTGCCGCTATTAGCGCTTGGTCTTCGTCTATCAGGCTCATGAAATCCCCATTGATCGCTGCACCACAGATTCTTGCATCGAAAACAGGATACTGGTTTTAGAGAGTAAGTCGCAAGCTATGGAAGAATAGTTTGCACGAGGTTAAAATTACTTATCGGGGTAGGCATGCAGGGAATCGTCAATCAGAACGCTCCACGCCTTGTTGAAGGGATGAACTTTGTTGGTGCTGCCACTCGCACTAGTCATTGGATAACCCTTATTGGCCCATTCGAACAATGAATGTTCTAAGTTGAGCACCTTGGTGAAGCCACGCGCCTGAAGGTCTGCAGCGACAGAGGCCGATCGGTAGCCTACGGAACAGTAGACGATGATTTCAGTGTCTTTGCTGAGCCCCCTTTGCGCGATTAAATCGGATATGGCATCGGCACTTTCCAAGTTAAGCGCATTATCGAGGCGACTGACTCGAAACTCATCACTTTCACGCACATCGATGATAACCGGCAGAGTACCGTCTGATAACTCATAGCGCGTTAACAGTGTCTGGGTTGAAATCGCTTGCACGGCCGGAAATTCACGTTCAATTTTTTCGTCCACAGACTCCCAACTGACCCCGAATAGACCGAAGAAGAATGAAGAGACTGAGGCTCCAGCAATAAGATTGAACACTAATTATTTCCGCGTAGATGATGCTGTGATTTTTGTTTGAATCTACAGCTTAGGACCAGCAACAAAGGTAGTTTAATACAGTAGCGCAAAACGAGGCCCTTAGGCGGCGACGCGTTGCTCACTGAGCATTTGGCTAGCCGCGCCCATAAAGGCGTTGAGTGAAGAGGCTATGATGTCTTTGCTAATCGCGACGCCGCTGTAACGTCGGCCATCACACTTCAATTGAATGTAAGTCACTGCCTCTGCATCGGCACCTTGGCCGAGTGCGTGCTCACCATATTGCATGATTTCAAAATCGATCTTGATGGCTTCTTGCAGGCCGGTCACGAAGGCATTAAGTACGCCATCGCCTTCGCCACTAATCGAGAGCTCCTTGCCGAAGTATTCGATCTTGGCATTGAACGTCTCGCGTCCTTCCGCTTTCTCAATACTAAAGTCTTCAAGGCTAATCAACTTGTCGCTATTCAAATAATGTTGGTTGAACAGGTCCCAGATTTCATCTGCCTTTATCTCCTGTCCGCTTACCTCAGTAACCTGCTGCACAACGCGACTGAACTCTATCTGCAACCAACGCGGCAGTTCGAATCCAAACTTATTAGCGAGCACGTAGGCGATGCCTCCCTTCCCAGACTGGCTGTTCACGCGAATTACATCTTGATAGGTCCGACCTAAATCGCGCGGATCAATTGGTAGGTAGGCAATTTCCCAGGTCTCGCCCTCTTTATAGATATCGAGGCATTTTTTAATCGCATCCTGGTGTGATCCTGAGAAGGCGGTAAACACTAGGTCACCAGAATAAGGCTGGCGTGGGTGTACATCGATCTGTGTGCACTCGCGTACGACGGAAACGATCTTGTCCATGTTATGCAGATCCAATTGAGGATCGACACCTTGGCTGTATAGATTCATCGCCATCACGACGATGTCCATGTTGCCGGTGCGCTCGCCGTTTCCAAGTAGAGTTCCCTCCACTCTCTGCGCGCCACCCATGACGGCCAACTCGGCGGAGGCAACAGCACAACCGCGGTCATTGTGCGTGTGCAGACTAACGACAATCGCATCTCTGTTTTGAATATTGCGGCAGAACCATTCGATCTGGTCCGCATAGACGTTCGGTGTAGATACTTCAACCGTGGAAGGAAGATTGAAGATAATTGGCCTCTCGACAGTCGGCTTCCACACACTAGAGACGGCATCACAAACCTCAACAGCAAAATCGATTTCGGTGCCGGTAAAGCTCTCGGGAGAATATTGGAAGGTCCATTGTGTTTCCGGAGCAAGTTGCGCACAGCGTTTAACTTCCTGCGCACCAGCCACGGCGATCTCTACGATACCTGCCTTGTCTGTCTTGAAGACTTTTTCTCGCTGCACTACGGAGGTGGAATTATAGACGTGAAGGATAGCCTTCTTTGCGCCTTTCAGAGACTCGAAAGTTCGCTGTATTAAAGCGGGCCTCGCCTGAGTGAGAACTTGAATCGTTACGTCGTCAGGCACCTTACCCTCTTCGATAAGGCTACGAACAAAATCGAAGTCAGGCTGGGAGGCAGCAGGAAAACCCACTTCGATCTCCTTGAACCCTACTGAGACCAAGAGCTCGAACATCTTCTTCTTTTGCGCCACTGACATCGGCTCGATCAACGCCTGGTTTCCATCACGCAGATCAACGCTACACCACCTAGGTGCTTCGGTGATGACCTGATTCGGCCAATTTCTATCATTAATATCGATAGTCTGGAAAGGCTTGTACTTCGTATGATCGAACACGGTTATTCCTCACTTAATTTGAATTTGCTAACACCAGATTTGGCGTTTCTCTCTAACTCGGCTCACTTTGTCCTTTTGAGACTTGAGATCCAGGTGTTCAGTCTGTTTAACTAATCACCCTTAGTTTCAGGTAGCCTAGGATAGGGAAAGAGCCGTAGCATTTCTACGCCTAAATAGCCTAAAATTCATAAAATATTGGTGTTTTACACTAAATATAGTAATAAATTTGTATTTTAATTTCAATATATAGAATAATATCAATTTTCTTCACTAACGCAGCAAAAATGGTGTGCCAGCATGCGGATGGACAAGCTTGATAAGAGAATTTTACAAGAGCTACAAAACAATGGAGCAATCACCAATCTGGAGCTCTCAGAAAAAATCGGGCTCTCTGCTTCTCCCTGCGCGCGACGGGTAAAGCAGTTAGAGGAAAGTGGGATAATCAAAGGGCAAGTCACCCTGCTCGACGCCTCGAAGTTAGAACTTAAGCTCATCGCGCTTATTCAAATCAGCATGGACCGCCACACTCCCGACCGTTTCGAAATCTTCGAGGAGAAGGTGCGCACCTTTCCCGAAGTCACCGAGTGTCTATTGATTACTGGCCAGTCGGCTGACTATCAATTAAAGGTGGTGATACCCGACATGGAGTACTACCAAGAACTCTTACTCAACAAGATCACGAAGATAGAAGGAGTCACAGACGTACACTCGAGTTTCATACTAAGAGAAGTACACAGCACTACTGAACTCCCACTCAACCATATTACGAGCTAATACCAACTGGTAATATCTAACATCACCAGATTAAGACCGAACCTAAAGGAGATAACATCTTGCAAAAATCTATCGACTATTACCTTTCGCTAGTCTCTCCATGGTCCTACTTAGGACATGAGAGGCTAGTAAAAATAGCGAAGCAAAATGACGCTACAATCACTATATGGCCGGTGGATCTCTCAGTCATCTTTCCCAGCACTGGCGGCATACCGCTTCCGAAAAGATCTGAGCAGAGAAAGGCGTATCGAATGCAGGAACTGCGTCGCTGGCGCGACCACGCGCAGGTAGATCTTAATCTTGAGCCCAAGCACTTTCCCGTGAGCGATAAACTAGCCGCTACTATGGTCGTTAATCTTCGACAGCAAGATGCACACAAGGCAATTCATCTCGCCGGTGCCTGCCTGCGAGCATGCTGGCTGGAAGAGCGCGACATAAGTGATTCAGATACACTTCTAGCGATTGCCGCAGAGAATAATTTGAATGGTAGCGCGCTGCTTGCCGATAGCGCTAGAGCCATTGAAAAAAGAACACAAGACAGTGTTAAGGCTGCAGAGCTCGGCGTGTTTGGCGCGCCCAGCTATAGCTTCGATGAACAACTGTTTTGGGGACAAGACCGGCTAGACTTCCTAGAAAAAGAGCTGCAACGAGCGCGAGCAGAATAAGCGGAAAAACTGCGCGCTAAAAGAAGTGCTTAATCTTCTCCTTGTAAGAACGACTCATCTTCAACGAGGAACCACAGCTCAGGGTTAGATGAAATTCTCCGTTGATATGCGATGAAACCTTCTCAACCCTGCGCAAGTTAACGATTGTCGATCTATGTACTCTCTGAAATATTGAAGGATCTAGCTTCAACTCTAATTCCTTCATTGTCGTGCGCATGATATGCGTCGCGCCATCGACGTGCACGCACATGTAATCACCCGCCGCATCTACCCAGTCGATATCCTTGATTGGTACGAAGGTTATAGAAGAGCCATCCTTGATGGCTAGGCGGTCGGCGTGTTCTGTAGACTGATCTTCGGCGTCTAACAATTCGCCGATAGCTGTAGCCGACTTCCCGGTAAGACTTACCAATAAGTTCAAGAGTCGCTGCTTCTCGCTCGCGGCACCGACCTGAGATTGATGCTGCCACGCCTTCTCTATCGCCTCTGCTAGCCGCTCATTTTCCACCGGCTTTAAGAGATAATCGATAGCGTACATCTCGAATGCTTCGACCGCAAACTTATCGTAGGCGGTTACAAAGATGATCATCGGCACGATATCGGACTGAATTTCTCGGATCATTTCGACCCCTGTCTTGCCGGGCATCTGAATGTCAAGAAACACCAAATCTGGTTCTAGCTCCGCAATCGCCTTCAGCGCTTCGGATGCATTCTTGCAGCACTTAACGATCTCTACGTTATCGAATGCGCTAAGGCGCATCTCCAGGCCCTGCCTGGCCAGCTCTTCATCATCAACGATAATCGCCTTCATTTTATTCGAATCATTGTCTGTCATAGGGAATCTCAACCGTTACGATTAGGCCGCCAGAATCGGCATTACTGAATATCAATTTATGCTTGTGAGAATAAATCCCTTGCAGACGATTACGGATATTACTAATTCCTACGCCCGCAGAGAAGGTCGAGCCATCACTTTCGCCATCGAGCATCGGCAAGCCGGGGCCATCATCGGCAACCTGCAGCACGAGAGTCACTTCTCTCACGTGCGCACTAATTCGAATCGTTCCCCCGCTTTCCGACTGCGAGATTGCATACTTGATTGAGTTTTCGATCAGCGGTTGCAGCAACATGGTTGGCACCATCGCAAGCTCAGTCTTAGTTTCAATATCTATATCGAGACGTAGGCGCTCGGCGAAACGTACTTTCTCAATATCCAGATACAACTTAGATGTCTCCAGCTCATGCGCAAGACTCACTTTATCCAGCGGCGAATGATCAAGGGAATAGCGCAGAAATTTGCTCAACTTCATCAGCATCTCATTCGCCCGATCATTTGCAGACGACAAAACCAGGGTGGAGATGGCATTGAGAGTATTAAACAGAAAATGGGGATTGAGTTGATAACGTAACATCAATAACTGCGCTTCATGCGCTAGAGATTCAGAGCGCAAGCTCTTCTCTTTCTCCGCTTGGAATAGCTGGTAGTACTTAAAAATGAAATACAGCCCACTCCACAGAAGAATCATCGGTAAAGAACTGGTTATCAGATTGTCGAATAAACCCGTGGCACTCGCATCGCGCAGGCTAAGCACTTCGCCGAAAGGTATGAAGGATATGTAGTTTCGAATCGGCTGCCAAATCAAAGCGACCCCGAAGGAACCAAACCATGTCACAAGGACACGCACGATAAACCCGCGCTCCCAGACTAGTTTGTATATAGTTCGCAGGCCTGCCGTCAATAGGATTGCCGATACGGCGCTGACACTCGAAACGAGAGCTCGAGAGAAGATATATTCAGGTGGCACGAAGATGATATCTCGCAGCACCAGCATCAATACCCAGGTAGACCAGCCTAACAGCTGGAAAACCCAGAACTGTTTGCTGCGAATAAAGTCTAGAGTATTGCCGCTCATTACAGACACCTGAGATAGTGAGGAATTTTTGCCTTAAGAAAGACAGCGCGAAAACAACGCTCGCCCGGTACGAGTCTACGTTGCTTTCGCCGAAGCAAAATGCTCAAACTTGATTCGCCGCTAGAACACTCTACAAACTGACGAATCGCCGTGCAGTAAAGCTGGCTTAGTGTAGCAAGTTAGCTACGGCGTCGCGCTCTTCCTTTAACTCTGCCTCTGATTTGTCCATCAGAGTCTGGCTTACTTCACTAACTTGGAGCCCCTGAACGATTTCGTAATTGCCACCTTCACAGATTACTGGGAAAGAGTAGATGAGACCTTCTTCAACGCCATAGCTGCCATCGCTATGAATACCCATGCTAACAACCTTGCCAGAAGTACCAAGCGCCCAATCACGTATATGCTCGATTGCAGCATTGGCGGCTGAGGCAGCACTAGAAAGGCCACGCGCCTTAATGATGGCTGCGCCTCGCTGCTGAACAGTAGGAATGAATTCTTCTAAGGTCCACGCTTCATCGACAAGGTCTGTCGCCTTGCTGCCATCAACCGTTGCATGATTGATATCAGGGTACTGAGTTGCCGAGTGGTTTCCCCAGATAATCAACCCGTCAACATCTGTATTGTGTTTGCCAGCCTTGTTGGCGAGCTGCGCGATCGCACGGTTGTGATCCAAACGCATCATAGCGGTGAATTGTCCGGGCTGCAGATCAGGCGCATTACGGTAAGCAATGAGAGCATTAGTGTTCGCTGGATTTCCTACAACCAATACTTTAACCGAAGCACTGGCGTTGTCATTGATGGCTTTTCCTTGGGCAGAAAAGATAGCCGCATTGGCCTCTAGCAGATCCTTTCGCTCCATACCCGGACCACGAGGCCGAGCACCAACCAGTAAACAGTAATCAGCATCTTTGAAGGCGACATTAGGATCATCCGACTGAACGATTCCAGCAACCAATGGGAATGCACAATCCTCAATCTCCATAACCGTTCCCGCCAATGCTTCTAAGGCAGGGGTAATTTCCAGCAGCTGCAATATCACGGGCTGGTCATTGCCTAGCATTTCGCCTGCGGCAATTCGAAATAAGAGGGAATAACTGATCTGTCCTGCTGCTCCTGTTACAGCAACTCGCACGGGTGCTTTCATTTTTCGATTCAATCCTTCTAGTTGGCGATAGAGTTTTAGTTACTATCTGGTTGCTAACGACTTTCTGTTATTAATGAATAGATGCTAGATTTCAAATTCTTAGGGCCGCGCAGTATAGCAGAATCTGCCGAAAAATGAGAGATAAGCAGCCAGTGCGCAGCTACTTTCTAGGGCGTTTGATATCTGCCTAGGCGCGGTCACGAGAGTGATGAATAAACATCGCGTCTCCATAGCTGTAAAAACGGTATTTCTGCTCTACCGCCTCATAATAGGCGCCTAGCAGCATGTCTTTTTCGGAAAATGCGCTAACCAACATCAACAACGTGGATTCCGATAGGTGAAAATTCGTCACCATTGCATCCACTACCTGAAAGTCATAACCCGGGTAGATGAAGATGTCGGTTTCACCATGAAACGGCGCCAATGGCGAATCCTTAGCAGCACTCTCAAGACTTCGCACCGTTGTTGTACCAACGGCAATAACGCGACCTCCTCGCTCCTTGCAAGCAGCGACCTGGTGGCAAACTTTTTCATCGACGTCAACAAGCTCTTTATGCATCTTATGCTCGAGAACATTGTCCACCCGAATTGGCTGAAAGGTGCCCGCTCCAACATGCAAGGTAAGATAGGCTGTGTCCACACCCTTAGCGAGCATGGCCGCAAACAAGTCCTCGTCGAAATGCAATCCCGCCGTAGGAGCAGCTACAGCTCCCTCCTTCTCGGCATAGATAGTCTGATAGCGCTCGGCATCTATCTCCTCGTCGCTGCGTCTTATATAAGGCGGCAGCGGCATATGCCCTTCGCGCACAAGAAGCGCAGGAACATCGACATCCGCATCGAAGCTCAGCAGAAAGAAATCATTCTCTCTCCCTTCGACCTCCGCTCCGGGGATCGAGCCATTATCCGCCTTGAAGACTAAGCGAGTACCTGGTTTGGGAGATTTGCTGGCGCGTAGCTGCGCCATAAGCCTGTTTCCATCCAACATGCGCTCGATCAGTATTTCTACCTTGCCCCCAGTTTCCTTCTGTGCGAATAGGCGCGCAGGGATTACCCGGGTGTTGTTAAAGACTAAAAGATCCTCGGGCTCTAGAAAATCCAACAGTTGACCGAAACGGCGATGCTGGAGCTTTCCTGTAGATGCGTCCAAACACAATAGTCGGCTCGCACTGCGCTTTTCGGCAGGATAATTGGCTATTAGCTCCTGAGGAAGATCGTATTGGAAATCACTGATATGCATTACATTACGCAACTGTCTTGATCAATTTGGAAGGGTGGCAGCGTATAGAATAATCCTCGCTAGGGAAAGAGCTAGAGAATGCATCGGATTTTCCACCGATTGGAGCAAATTCATCTAAGCGAGAGAGTAATTGCAGGATCAGGCGCAATTGGTATAATGCTCGGCTGGTCTTGCTAGGCGGCATTTTTTATAAAGATATAAGAGGCGCCACTCTCATTGTCCTATGCCAACCAGAATTCGATTATTGCCAGTGTGGTGAAATTGGTAGACACGCCGGATTCAAAATCCGGTTCCTTCACGGGAGTGGCGGTTCAAGTCCGCCCACTGGTACCATTCGATAGTAACATCCCATCACTTGGCAAGAGATAATACTTGCTATAGCCCAGCAAATAAAGGCATCTGCTTGTCAGTCATATCTGACATGCTTGGCATGGAATCTCGAATTTCTTGATACTTTGAGCTCATTGTTTCCATTCCTGCCTGAGGAAACCTCTTACCTAATTCATCTGCCGGGAATTCGCATAAGTCTTGGCTGAAACCTAGAACCGGAACCAAAAATAGAGAAGATGTAAAACAGATCCTTAAAAGTCTAGTGCGATTCTCTTGGAGGGAGCGAAGAATTAAAAATTTCATAATTCATACCTTACAGAAAACCTTAAGCTGCGGCCTGGCTCTAACAATAGATCCAAATTGCTGTCACTTTTGAGCGGAGGACGTGGCGCAAAACACACCACGTCTTGTTCAATCTCAGCGTATTTAAGCCTTATAATTTGTTCCCGAAAACGTAAGTTCAGCTAGACTTAGCTCGCCTTCTAAGAGCAATTTTCCGTCTAAGCTGTCCCAGCCTTCCATAGCTACTTTCCAAACATTTCCTCCCGAAGCTTCCCAAGTACCGTCAAAGTATCCCATCAGGCGGTCTCCATTAGGAAGATACGCTTCGCCTTGCCAGCTGCAAGTTCCGTTCTTTGCGTTAGGATCATTCATGTCATGCTCTACTACTAGCGTTCCAAAACCAGCTCCATAGTGTTCTATATCTCCGTCAGTCTTCCAGTTTGAGACCGCTCTTAAGCCTTTCTCTCCTTTGCGCTCGTAGGAAGTATTCACATGATGTAAAACCCAATCTGCTATTTTTTCACTCATAATCATCGTCCTGTAAGTTAGTTAAACAATACTTTTAAAATCCACCTTGAGTGGTTCGGTTAGCCTACTATAACTATTAACCGCAGAGCTAGACCCTCCCCGCTCCTAAAAATCAGGGCCACCTGTTATATAGCAACTGATGGAACCTCTCCCGAGCAAGAAACGTGCCCTGTGGGTGAGCGTACTGACTGGTCGGTGTGTATAGGAGAAGTGGTGATTTCTTCATTGGTGTTCTCCTGATTGATTAGCTTAATCTTCTACATCAACCTCTTCACAGCGTGGGTTACCTTCATCATCTACTTCGCAGTAAATCATGTCGCCTTCACCGTTGTACAAGAACAAACTTTTATCCGGAAAGCCAATTACTGTGCGGCTTCCTCCAGCTGATGAAGTAGCAACCTGCACACCACCACCAGTCTCAATCTCAATTTGAATTTCCTGCTCTTCTTCCTGTGCAAAGACAGGTGACGCAACCAGCGCAATCAATAGACATAGCTTTTTCATGTTCATTCTCCTTCTAAAATTGGCTCAAGCAAATCTAGGCGGCAACTATAACCATAAGCTGTGTGCGTTGGAACTACCCGTCCCTCAAATAAGCCCCCTAAGGCTGCAGAGGGCAGATGTAATGGCTGTTGGGGCTTCCTCAACATAAGTTAGCCCCCACTT
>Ga0308018_10000845_pt1 | contig 14604 bp, 10 predicted proteins | sample Neamet282_FD_203130 | JGI IMG/M metagenome (GOLD analysis project Ga0308018, IMG submission 203130) | Marine microbial communities from water near the shore, Antarctic Ocean - #282 | ecosystem: Environmental > Aquatic > Marine > Unclassified | place: Southern Ocean | collected 2014-10-01
GGCGCGCAGCTTGAACGATGATGCCCAAATTTTTCCAGCTCAAGGGCTACAAAAAATGCGGGTGGCACTGATGACTGGTTGTGCACAGCGGGCTTTGAATACGGATATCAACGATGCCACTATCCGCCTCTTGACCCGGCATGGCGCAGAGGTTGTGGTGCTAAAACAGGGCTGTTGCGGGGCGTTGACCCATCATATGGGCAAGGTTGATGAAAGCCACAGAACTGCCGCTGTGAATATTGAGGCCTTTGCCGCTGAAGACGCAGCACACGGCTTGGACGCGGTAGTAATCAACACCTCTGGCTGCGGCACCACAGTGAAAGACTACGGCCACATGTTTGCAGGCGCTCCTTTGGAGGAGGAAGCCAAGCGCGTTGCCGCTTTGGCACGGGATGTCAGTGAAGTTTTAATGGATCTGAATTTGCCAATATTGCCTGATCAAGGCTTACGAGTAGCCTATCATGCTGCTTGCTCTTTGCAGCACGGTCAACAAATCAAAGCTTACCCCAAGGATCTTTTGCGCCGTGTTGGATTTAAAGTATTGGAACCGGCAGATAGCCACTTATGCTGTGGATCAGCAGGCACTTATAACTTGATGCAGCCAGAGATCTCCAGCCAGTTGAAGGCTCGTAAAATTGAGACATTGGAGGCAAAAACTCCTGATGTGATTTCTGCGGGTAACCTCGGCTGTATGATCCAAATTGGTAGCGGTACGGATATTCCGATTATGCACACAGTCGAATTACTAGACTGGGCGACAGGCGGGCCAAAGCCAGCGTCTTTATCTGGCTCTTCAGGTCCAGGAAAAGTTCCTATCCTACGTTGAAGTATACATAATTGGATGGTTTGGGTTTCCTTTCCATACCATTTATACCTTATGTTGATTTTATGCGAATATTTACGTCTCTCATCGTCCTTCTGTTCTGTCTTGCTCAGGTTGCTGTGGCCCAAAACGCTGTATCTAAACTGAGCAAGGCTGATCAAGCCACGCTTTGGTTAGCGGTTGGACGATTGAACGTGGCAAATGGTGGCTTTTGCACGGCTACGTTAATAGGGCGATTGCACGTCCTAACCGCAGCGCATTGCATATATGATGCTGAGACTGGAGCACAGGTGGATGTTGGACGCTTGGAATTCCGAGCTGGCTGGCAGAATGGCCAAGCAAAGGCTTATCGTAAAGTTGGTTCGATTGAAGTACATCCTGATTTTTCATTTATAGGGCAAACTGGCTTGCAACGTGCATCCAGTGACCTAGCCATTTTGCGATTACTTACATCGGTCCAACATCCTGATATAAAGCCATTTTCTGTAGCGCAAATGCCATTAGAAGGCGACCCTGTTTCGGTTGTGTCTTACGCTCACGATCGCAGCGAACGCCCAAGGTTTCATGACGGCTGTAAAATTTTGGGTCGTAAGGAAAACGTACAGGTGTTCGATTGTGAAGTGGATTATGGATCTTCTGGCGCCCCAGTCTTCAGGCTGGATTTAGGAGTGCCGATGATTGTTTCGGTGATCTCATTTAAGTCAACCTACTTGGGCCAGCCAATTTCTCTTGGTGCATCGGCGATTGAGAAAATTGTGATTTTAAGCGATGGGGCATTGAGCGGCAGCTCTGACCCAACAGCCTCACGTGGTGCTAGCTTTTTGCGACCCTAAAGCTTGATTACATCATCTTAGAGCATCTTTACTCTAGAGCCCGACCCCACCGTAAAAAAACATATTGCACCGAGGCATTGCGACCTGTGCTTTCGACTGGCGGTTTCATCTTGACGATTATGTTCGCGTCACTGGATTCAGCCATGTGGATGGCATGTTGCAGATTTATTTGATCCGCAAAGTGCCAGCAGCACTGAAATCTCAAAGCATCAAAGTCCAATCAAAAGCACCGTTTTATGTGGAAGCGGCTACCACATAACTTTATTGAATTCTCCTTGAGTTCAAGGAAAAAGACTAGGAAATACCTACTTTTTTCCTTACATGGCTGCGTTGGTTACACCGACATGCAAATATATTTCATCTCAAGATATTCATCCATACCATGATGGCTGCCCTCACGACCAAGGCCTGATTGCTTGATACCGCCAAAAGGTGCAACTTCGGTTGAAATTATTCCAGTATTGACGCCAATGATGCCATATTCCAAAGCCTCAGCCACTTTATAAACTCGGCTGAGGTCTTTGGCATAGAAATACGCAGCGAGTCCGAAGATTGTATCATTGGCCATGGCTATAACGTCATCTTCGTCTTCAAACTCAAATAATGGTGCCATAGGGCCGAAGGTTTCTTCCTGACTGACCTGCATCTCTTGGGTTACGCCAGTCAAAATTGTTGGTTGGAAGAATGTTCCACCCAAATCATGGGGCTTTCCACCGGTTGCCAGCACCGCGCCCTTTGCCAGTGCGTCTTTGATATGTTCTTGCACCTTGGCCAGTGCAGGCTTTGAGATCAATGGCCCCAAATCAGCTCCCTCGAAGCCATCGCCTACCTTCATGGCTTCTACAGCTTTTTTGAATCGAGCGGTGAAATCGTTATATACTCCTGATTGGACATAAATGCGGTTCGCGCAGACGCAGGTTTGACCGTTGTTGCGGAATTTACAGGCCATTGCGCCAATTACAGCTTCATCAAGATCTGCATCGTTGAATACGATAAAGGGGGCATTTCCACCTAGTTCCATCGAGCATTTTTTGATTTGATCAGCAGCTTGTCCCAGTAGAATACGGCCCACACGGGTCGAACCTGTGAAGGTAATTTTGCGAACTTTGGGATTTTCGCAAAATTCCTTGCCTGAGGCTGATGCGTCGTTAGATGGCACAATTTGCAAAATACCAGCTGGGAGGCCGGCACGTTCAGCCAGAACACCTAAGGCTAAAGCGGATAAAGGGGTCAGCTCGGAGGGGCGGGCCACAAAAGCGCAGCCAGCAGCTAGTGCTGGTGCGGCTTTGCGTGTGATCATTGCGTTAGGAAAGTTCCAAGGGGTGATCGATGCTGCAACGCCAATTGGTTGTTTGATCACTGTGATCCGCTTGTCGGCCTGATGACCAGGAATAGTTTCACCATAATTACGCTTGGCTTCCTCTGCGAAGAACTCAACAAACGATGAACCGTAAGCAATTTCTCCCATCGCTTCAGCCAGTGGCTTACCCATTTCAGCCGTCAGGATCTTAGCTAAATCAGCTTGATTTTCCATCATCAAATTGTACCAAGCTCGCAGAATATTGGAACGTTCCTTGGCGGAAATAGCAGCCCATTTCTTTTGTGCTGCTGCGGCGCTAGAAATTGCTTTGGCTAGATCGGTCCGTGACAGATCTGCAACTTGTGCGATCACATCGCCACGCGCTGGGTTTTTAACATCAAAAGTTGCTCCATTTTCAGAATCAACCCATTGGTTGTTGATGAAGGCCTTTGTTTGCAGCAGACTAGGGTCTGATAACATGGATTTTAGGTCTGTGGATGAATCTAGCATTTTTGCCTCCCTTGATGTGAGATGTGAGATCATTCGACCGCTCATTTGTCCAGAGGAGAAGTGCTTTGAACCTTGATGATGACTATGCCAATGCGGCCTACATACCCAATGCAGAAAGCTTTCTGGAATATTGGGATGAGGCCGCGCGCAACTACCGTGAGGCTGAATATACTCTGGGTCGAGCGCAGTTGAACCAGCCCTATGGTGTGCATCCAGATCAGGCCTTTGATCTGTTTTACCCTTCTGGGAAGCCTGAGGGATTGGTGGTCTTTGTCCATGGTGGATATTGGTTGCGCTTTGGACGCAGAGATTTCTCGCATTTAGCACAGGGTGCCACCTTGCGCGATTGGGCGGTTGCTATACCGAGCTATCCGCTGGCACCGGCTGCATCCATTCCTGAAATTACACAATCTATTGTGGCAGCCATTACTGCAGCCGCCGGACGTATTTCTGGGCCCATTTGTTTGGTTGGACATTCTGCTGGTGGTCATTTGGTGGCGCGGATGGGACAGAATGATGTAGTTTTCCCAAGCGTGGTGCGCGATCGTATTCGAAAAATCATACCAATTTCACCGGTTGCAGATCTGTTGCCCCTTTTGCAAACGGAGATGAACGCAACGCTTAAGCTCACGGCCACAAGTGCCAAAGCTGAAAGCCCTGCCAGTCAGCCGAAGCCAGATAAAATTGATGTTCATGTTTGGGTGGGTGCCGAGGAACGGCCCGCCTTTTTGGCGCAGGCACAACTTTTGGCGGATAGATGGCAGGCTTCTCTGACTATCGAAATTGCAAAGCACCATTTTAATGTTATCGCTGGCCTAGAAGACCCTAAAAGTGAGTTGATGGCAGTATTACTGGAAGGATAAGGGCGTTTAGGGGCGGTGGCGCAGTGCAACAAAAGATCCAATATAGCTTAACCTGTCTGTGCCTGTGGTATCCAGGTCAGCCTTGGCATGTTCAAATATAATTACGCAGGTGGTGTTGAGACCCAGATTGTCCTCAATGTTGGTACAATCAGATTTTGAGAACCAATGATTGAGGCGTGGAGTGGGGTTTTCGTTACAGATGACTTCCACCCGGCTCGGAATGAAGTCGTGGCCTGCACATTCGTACAGATGTGAAAACACCGATTGCTGACGGTCAAAGTGTCCTGCAAAGACATCTGCGGTTTGTCCGCTTGAATTGGGCTGATTCAAATGCAGCGTCCACCATCTACTTCGAGAGCTACTCCGGTGATCATACTTGCCTCATCACTGCATAAAAAGCTCGCCGCATTACCCATATCCTGTGGCGTGGAAAAGCGATTGAGTGGGATGGTCGCCAAAAATTTAGTACGCATCTCTGGAGTGTCCTCGCCCATGAAGCTGGCCAATAGTGGAGTTTCACCAGCTACTGGGTTTAGCGCGTTCACGCGAATATTGTGAGGAGCTAGCTCCACTGCCATCGCTTTTGTCGCTGTGATCATCCAGCCTTTAGATGCATTGTACCAATTCAAGTTAGGTCGTGGTGATACCCCCGCGGTGGAAGCAATGTTGAGAATAGTACCAGAGTTTTGCTGTTTCAAAAGTGGCACGATATGGCGAGCGGTAAGGTAGACTGACTTTGCATTGACCGCAAACACTCGATCGAATTCATCCTCAGCCACATCTTCCATAGGGGTTGGCAAGTGAGTTATTCCGGCGTTGTTCACCAATATATCAATATGGCCCCAATGTGCCCACGCTGCTGTAATCATCGCTTGCACAGAGTCATTGTCAGCCACATCCACATGCTGTGCTAAGCCTCCTACCAATTCTGCGGTCTGTTGTGCCGTATCTATATTCAGATCCGCTGCCATTACCTGCGCACCTTCTTGGGCAAACTTTTGTGAGATGCCGGCGCCAAATCCGGAGCCTGCTCCGGTTATAATCGCTGTTTTACCTTTTAGTCGCATTCTAACCTCCGAGTTGTCGTAAATATGATGGTCAAATCATGCAAAATTGGCAATACTAAACCTGCATTCAGCGATGGTGTCGCTGGCAAGTGGCACACTTCACCTGCGCAAAATAGATCCTGAACGCCGGGATTTTTTTTGATGAGGTCTCGACATGACCCGAACACAAAGCCCAGATTCCCACGGTTTCCACTACGGACCGAAAGTGGCTTCGCGCATTACAAGCCTGAAGTAGTATTCCTACTGTTCCACTAGTAATATATGGTACTATTCTTTAAAGTTCACGTGTGGAATATGAACAATATACCTCACAAATAGGCCACCCCACGCTATGATTCCATTGCTCGCCTTTCCGCTCCCACTTTTGATTGCGCTGATTTCAGGGCGTAGAGCTGGGTTGCGCGATCCTCAGGGAGTGGGAGAATTCTGGCGGGAAGGGGCCGTTGCGCTGGCTTGGGCGTCGGTTTCAATCTTCTTATGGCATTGCCTTTGGATTACATCAATCTTGCCTGCGCCCTGGCAGGATACTTTGGTATCGGGTGCCATTTGGACAGTAAGGACTGGCGCAGTATGGGCCCCATTATTGGTAATTTTCTATGTGCTTTATGCTATTAAGGCTCGGCGTACCTTGTGATGGTTGAGATTAATTATTTCATTGATATTATACTTCCAATAGCTACTTTTTTTGCGGTGGCCTGGTGCCTGCCCACGTTCTTGGCGCGGTTTGTGTCAATGACTTTTAAGGGCTTAATTATGAATGGGATTTTTTCTATAGGGGTCCTCATTGTCCTAGGCGCTTCGTATATGTGGTGGGTAGGTGGAATTGATGCTGGCGAGGGATCTATACTCTCGGCGCTTTGGCACAGTCTGCGCTTTGCATTAATCTGGGCACCGGTTCTGGTTTTAGCTTTGATTGTGCAACCGCAAAGATGGAGGCCTGATTTATGATTTCTCCAATAAAATTGGTTGCGATGCTTGAAAAGGAGAGGGAGCAATGCTCACTAAACTGAAATGGATTTTTTGTCTTTTGCTTTTTGTGATGGTCTTTGGGCTTTTGCATTATAATTTGCCCCAACGCGACATTGTCAGGATCACGGGTACGGAAGTACTGCGCAAAGACTTCTCTGGGTGGACACGTATATTTTATGCCACGCCTGATACAGGAGATGCACTGTCGTTCAATCGGGATTTACGGCTGCTCAATTCGGTGCAGCCGAACGGAAAGGTGAGTGTCTATCGTAATGAGGACACTGGCTTTGGTTGGCCCCCTTATTTCAAGTTGGATAGCTCAAACTTACAAGCTGAGACTGAAGACGCTATTTCTGATAGGGACAAACCGGAATGGTATGTCGTGCGCCATTATGGTTGGCGCAACACATTTCTGTCGATCTATCCCAACGCAGTGAGTATCAAACCTATATCTGGGCCAAATGTGCAACTGATCCCCTGGTTGAATATCATATTTCTGACCGTATTAGCTGCCTTTTTATGGGCGATCTATGTGCGGGTTCGTGGGTTTTGGAGCAGAAGAATAAGCCCGATGATCGAAAATGTTGACGCTGCCACTGAAAAATCTACTGGCCGCATTATTGGCTGGTTTCGAAATAAATAGAGCAAGTATCCTTTATGTCATTACTCGCCGTAAGGGATCCAAATAGTTTTGATCTCAGTACCTGCATCAAGCCAGCTTAGGTGATCTTCAGGTGCAGCACCGGCCCAAACGCGTTTGATGTTGCTGCTAGCTTTCGCCTTGACTGCTTTGGTTATGGCTTTACCTGACAAACACCAAACACTGTCAATATCCATGTGTGCCCCAAGATGGGAGGCCAAATTGGCTTGGCCCCCTGTCAAGATATTCACTGTACCGGCTGGGACGTCCGAAGCCTCTAAGATATGATAGAAGTCTGTTGCGGCCAAAGGGTAGGGCTGGCTTGCAAAAAGTGTGACAGTGTTGCCTGTGGACAAAGCGGCGGCCATTGGTGTTACTAAGCCCAACAGGGGTGTAGCATCTGGGCACAGTGCCGCAATCCTGCCTACAGGTTCGCGCATCGCCAAAGCAACACCCTGAATGGGTACAGATTTTGCGCGGCCTTCAAACTTATCGGCCCAAGCCGCGTAGGTGAACAGAATATCAATCGCTGCCTCAACTTCAGATTTCCCACTCGTGGTGCCAGTCATCGTATCCAAACGTGCGGCAAAGCCTTCGGTTTGTGCCGCAAGATTTTCTGCAATATAGTACAGAATTTGCGCTCGAAGATGACCCGAGCTTTTACCCCAGCTCGAGGCTAATTGCGACTGCACCGCGTTACGGATGTCTTTGCGACTTGCGATGGGGGCATGGCCTAACAGCTGGCCTTTGGGCCCGTAAACTGCTTGGCTATATCCGCTATCAGGACGGGCTTGTTTACCACCAATATAAAGCTTGGCAGTCCGGTCTACCAGCTCTGTGATGGCGCCGTTACCCGTGAACGCAGCAATAGTTGCAGGACACTTTATGGGTGTGGTGACTTTGCTATATGCTTGCAAACCCTCCCAGCCACCCTCACGGCCAAACCCGCTTTCGCGCACGCCGCCAAAGCCGGTTGCTGCATCAAACAAATTGGTGGCATTGACCCAAACGACACCAGCTGCCAGTTTCGGTGCGACGTCGAGTGCTAGGTTGATGTTCTCCGTCCAAACGGTAGCTGCGAGCCCGTATTTAGTGTTGTTGGCAATCTCTATGGCTTCGCTTTTGGTACGGAATGTGGTGGAAACTAAAACTGGACCAAAAATCTCTTCCTGCATCAACGTGTCGGCGGCATGTAGGCCAGTGATCAATGTTGGCGGATAGAAGCATCCCTCTGGTACTGGGGTATTCGCATGGTAGATTTCGCCAGCATTATTAGCTGCAATCAGATTTTGAATTTGCACTAATTGGATGGGGTCTACGATCGCACCGACGTCGATTGATTTATCCAACGGGTCACCTATTATTAGCTTGTCCATGCGCGCTTTGAGACGGCGGTAAAAATCATCAGCAATGGCCTCATGGACTAACAGGCGCGAGCCAGCGCAGCAGACTTGGCCTTGATTGAACCAAATTGCGTCGACCAAACCTTCAATAGCACTGTCAATATCGGCGTCATCAAACACGATATAGGGCGATTTCCCACCCAGCTCTAGGGTGAGAGATTTGCCGCTGGTTGCGGTCGCATTCTGGATTTTGCGTCCCACAGCGGTGGAGCCTGTGAAGGCAATCTTGTCGACCTCTGATGCGACGAGCGCTTCGCCCGTATTACCGTCGCCGGTTATAATGTTTACTACACCGGGCGGTACGCCTGCTTGCGTGCAGATATCGGCAAAGAGCATGGCGGTCATCGGTGTGTATTCTGCGGGTTTCAAAACCACTGTGTTGCCCATGGCTAAAGCTGGGGCGATCTTCCAAGCTAACATCAGAAGCGGAAAATTCCATGGGATGATTTGACCGCAAACGCCCAAGGCCACGCGATCTGATAGGGCGGTTGGCATCAGCTGTGCATGACCCGCATGGTGATAAAAGTGGCGAATGGCCAGAGGGATATCAATGTCCCTGCTTTCGCGAATAGGCTTGCCATTATCCAAGGACTCCATGACCGACAAGAGTCGTGAATGTTTTTGCATCAATCGTGAGATGGCATAGAGCACGCGTGCCCGAGCCGGGCCACCTGATGCCTCCCACAAGGGTTGTGCCTTGCGTGCTGCTGCAACTGCGGTGGCAACCTCATTAGCAGAGCTAATTGTCATCCCGGCCAGTTTTTCACCTGTGGCGGGATTGCAGACTAACAAGTCCTCGCGAAAGGGCCCCCATTTGCCATTGATATAGGGCCCAGAAATTCCACCATGATCTGCAATCCATTTAAGCGCTATTGTACTATCTTCGGGGGCTGTACCGTAATCCATTGTTTCGAAAATTGTTTCAATGCTCATGGGGTTATCCGATCGGGTGGCGGTGATTGGCAGAATAGGAGCCAGTGAGGTGATGCTCGAGTTGGCGTTCAATGTCGCCCAAAAGCGACGATGCACCAAAGCGGAAAAGGTCTGGGCGGAGCCAACGGTCCCCAAGCTCTTCCTTTATCAAGGCTAGATATGTGATTGCGTCCTTGGCTTTGGAAATCCCACCTGCAGGTTTATACCCCACGCGGAATCCGGTGCGGCTGTGATAGGCACGAATGGCCCGCAGCATTACTAATGTGACAGGCAGGGTCGCATTTACACTTTCTTTGCCGGTGGAGGTTTTGATGAAATCAGCCCCCGCCATCATACAAATCAAACTGGCGCGCCCCACGTTACGCAGGCTGCCCAACTCGCCAGTGGCCAGAATGGCTTTGACATGTGCATCGCCGCACGCGGTACGGAAGGCAGCCATCTCATCATAGAGGGCTTGCCAGTTTTGGGTAAGAACGTGGCGGCGTGAAATAACAATATCGATTTCGGATGCCCCCACTTTCACGCTTTCACGAATTTCTTCTATGCGCAGATGTAACGGCGAAAGTCCTGCAGGAAAACCAGTACTGACGGCAGCTACAGGAATGCCAGTCCCATGCAGGGCAGTCACCGCAGTGGCGATCATATCGTGATAGACGCAGACCGCGCCTGTTGTTAGATATGGTAGGCCAATTTGATCCAGAATATCTTGCCGTGCCGGTTGAAGGGCCTTGGCGCAGAGTCGTTTGACCCTGCCTGAGGTGTCGTCTCCTGAAAGGGTGGTCAGATCGATGCAGCTTATTGCGCGGGCAAGCCATGCGGCTTGATGATCTTTTTTGACAGACCGTCTACCGGGCAAGCTGGCACAGCGTCGCTCAATGGCAGAGGTGTTGGCTTGCATCGAAAGTGCCCAATCCAAATCGAGCGCTGTGCCCAAATTTCGGGGTTCTGTAGTTTGTGGCAGTTGTGCAATTGACGTTGTTTTCTGTTCCATTCAACTTGTGTGCATGGGATTGCCCGACAGTTCAAGTATTCTAACACGTGACAATCATACTTTACCGAGATAATTGCGAGAAAACTATGTAAAGGTGAGACCATGTCTTTTAACCGTACTATAAAAATAGCCCCTTCAATTTTATCCGCAGATTTTGCAAATTTTGGTGAGGAGATCCGCTGTGTAGAGGCTCAGGGTGCAGATTGGATCCACGTTGACGTGATGGACGGGCATTTTGTGCCTAATATCACCTTTGGTCCTAGCACCTGTGCCGCCATTCGACCGCATATTTCAACTATTATGGATGTTCACCTGATGATCGCACCCGTTGATCTATATGTTGAGGCTTTTGCAGAAGCAGGCGCCGATGTGATTACCGCACATGTTGAAGCAGGCGCACATATTCACCGCTCATTGCAGGCAATTCGTGCTAATGGTGCAAAAGCTGGCGTGGCGCTCAATCCCGGCACACCAGCTAGCGCCGTTACGCATTTGCTTGATATTGCTGACCTAGTTTGCGTCATGACCGTGAACCCAGGCTTTGGTGGCCAATCCTTTATCCCGTTGGAAAGCAAAGTCGCTGAGCTGCGCGCAATGATTGGTGACAGGCCTATCCATATCGAGATTGACGGTGGCGTGACACCTTTGACTGCCCCGGGCCTTGTGAATGCGGGTGCAGATGTGTTGGTGGCAGGATCGGCAGTTTTCAAAGGAGGCTCGGTTTCCAACCCTGCTGCCTATGGACTGAATATCAATGCAATCCGCGCGGCTGTTGCTTAAATACCCGAAAGTTTTGGATTTTACGTAATAGTAAAACTATCTGTGGTGGCAGTATCTCTTTGAAAAAAAGTCTGGTTTAGAGCAATATTTTTCTAGCTATTTTTGGTCAAGGCTCTTGACGGTAGCCATGTTTGCAGCGTTCCTGCTGCAAACCGGTTGGGAGTAGACTATGGCATGGGAGTTTTGGGTCGATCGCGGTGGTACATTCACTGATATTGTAGCGCAAGATCCAGCGGGGTATCTTCACAGTCATAAGCTTTTGTCTGAAAACCCCGAGCAGTATCAAGATGCAGCTGTGCAGGGCATCTCCAACATTTTAGGCGATGTACCCATTTCACGGGCAGACATCGGCGCGGTGAAGATGGGCACAACTGTGGCGACCAACGCGCTATTGGAGCGCAAAGGGGCTGCTGTTTTGCTGATGATTACCGAAGGGTTTGGCGATCTGTTGGAAATTGGCTATCAGACAAGGCCGGATCTGTTTGCCAGGCATATCAAACGGCCTGAATTGCTGTATCAATCCGTTGTGGAAGTGTCTGAGCGCTTGGATGCGCAGGGGCAGATCCTGACCGGACTGGATATGGCGCAGGCCCGGGTGGACATGCAAACGGCGCGGGTGGCGGGTGTGAAGTCCATCGCAATCGCCCTGTTGCATGCCTATCTCAATCCCACTCATGAACAACAATTGGCAGAGTTGGCCCGCGACCTTGGATTTGAACAGGTTTCAACCTCTCATGAGGTGTCGGGGCTATCCAAATTGGTGGGCCGCGGTGATACAACCGTGGTGGATGCCTACCTGTCGCCGATACTGCGGCGCTATGTGGAACAAGTGGCTGATGCGTTGAACGTCGGTAAAAACTGCAAGGCATTGATGTTCATGCAATCTAATGGTGGCCTGACTGATGCGCGAAAATTCCAAGGAAAAGACGCCATTTTGTCGGGGCCTGCTGGTGGAATTGTTGGTATGGTGCAAACGGGTCAGCAGGCTGGGTTTGACCGCTTGATTGGTTTCGATATGGGTGGCACTTCCACTGATGTTAGCCATTTTGCCGGGAAGTTTGAGCGTAGTTTTGAGACTGAAGTCGCTGGGGTGCGCATGCGCGCGCCGATGATGGATATTCATACTGTGGCGGCTGGTGGTGGCTCGATTTGCAGCTACCGAGACGGCAGATTCCAAGTGGGCCCTGAAAGTGCAGGCGCTGATCCGGGTCCGGCCAGCTATCGTCGCGGTGGGCCTTTGACAGTCACAGATTGTAACCTACTTTTGGGTGCCCTCTCTGCGGACTATTTTCCTGCTGTGTTTGGATCTTCTGGGGATATGCCTTTGGATCAAGATTCCGCTCGACAGCGCATCCAAGATTTGGCGGCGCAAAATGATCTGCAAGAGTCACTGGAAGACATGGCACAGGGATTTCTTGAAATTGCAGTCCAAAATATGGCTAATGCCATCAAGAAAATTAGTGTTGAGCGCGGCCATGATATCACCACCTATACCCTGCAAAGCTTTGGGGGCGCAGGAGGCCAGCATGCCTGTTTGGTTGCGGAAGCTCTGGGCATGTCTCGGGTGATGGTGCATCCATTTGCCGGGGTACTTTCTGCCTATGGCATGGGGCTCGCAGATGTACGGTGCCTGCGCGAGGGACAGCTTGATTGTGATCTGGAGGATGACGCACAGGTGCAAGCAGCCTTGGGCACTCTGCAAGCGGCCGCTCTGCAAGAACTAGCAGGACAAGGCATTGCACACCCGCGCATCGAGATAATGGCGCATCTGCGCTATGAAGGCTCGCACCAAGCTTTGGAGGTGTCCTATGGCCCAGCCTTACAAATGACTGAGGACTTTGAATCTGCTCATATGGCTCGGTTCGGCTTTTCCTCACCGGATCGAAAGCTGCAGTTTGAGATGCTGAGTATTGAGGCCATTGGCGAGATGGAGGGTACGGCTAATCCGGTGCAAACCTTTGGTGATGGGGCGCCGATAGGACAAGGTCAGCTCTACCGCCAAGGATGGCATGACACGCAGGTCTATGACCGAACCAAGCTGCAGTCCGATCAAGTGATCAATGGCCCGGCGGTTGTACTTGAACCAACTGGCACAAATGTTGTGGAAGCCGGATGGCAAGCGCAGCAAGATAAGTTTGGTAATTTGATCCTTGAACATGTGGCTCGCTCGGCGCGCGATTTGGCCAGTACCGAAGCAGATCCAATTCTGTTGGAGGTTATGTCGAACCGCTTCATGTCGATTGCGGATCAAATGGGCGCCACTTTGGCCAACACAAGCTGGTCTGTGAATATCAAAGAGCGGTTTGATTTTTCCTGTGCTATTTTTGATGGGCAGGGGGATTTGGTGGCGAATGCTCCGCATGTACCGGTGCATCTGGGCTCAATGTCAGATAGTATCAAAACCGTGATGCAGCAAAATGCAGAGATCGTTGAGGGGGATGCATATATGCTCAACTCGCCCTATAATGGCGGCACGCATTTGCCGGATGTGACAGTTGTCACCCCGGTCTTTGTTGAGGGCAAAGCGACCTATTGGTTGGGCTCGCGCGGGCATCATGCAGATATTGGTGGGCGCACACCTGGATCTGCACCACCGGATAGCACACATATCGAACAAGAAGGCGTGTTGATTGATAACGTACAATTGGTCCAAGCGGGGCGTCTGTGCGAAGATGAAGCTATCAAGACACTGTCGTCTGGCAAATACCCTTGTCGTAATATTTTGCAAAATATGGCCGATCTGAAAGCTCAGGTAGCAGCTAATGAAACAGGACGGCGTGAATTGCTGCGGATGGTCGCTGGCTATGGTCAGCCCGCTGTGACCGCCTACATGGCGCATGTGCAAGACAATGCCGAAGAAAGTGTACGCGAGGTCATCGCCGGATTAGAAGATGGCAATTTTTTATATAAAATGGATACTGGCCAGCAAGTGCAGGTGGCAATTACGGTCGACCGTGATACCCGCTCAGCGCGGGTGGATTTCACTGGCACCAGCGCTCAACATGTGGGTAATTACAACGCACCATTTGCCGTCTCGCGGGCTGTGGTGCTCTATGTGTTTCGATTGATGGTTGGCAAAAATATTCCGCTGAATGAGGGCTGTCTCAAACCCTTAGATATCATTGTGCCAGAAAACTCTATGCTCAATCCGCAATACCCGGCGGCGGTGATTGCGGGTAATACAGAGGTGAGCCAAGCGGCCTGCAATGCTTTGATTGGAGCCCTCGGCATCATGGCTGGCAGCCAAGGAACGATGAATAATTTTGTCTGGGGCAATGAGACCTTTCAGAATTATGAGACCATTGCGGGTGGCTCAGGGGCGGGACCAAGCTTTAACGGCTGTGATGCGGTGCAAACCCATATGACCAACACCAAGATGACTGACCCAGAAATTTTGGAAAAACGCTTTCCGGTTCGGTTGCGAACTTTCGCCATTCGCAGTGGATCTGGTGGAGCGGGGGCCTTTAGCGGTGGGCACGGAGCATTGCGACG
>Ga0308018_10000853_pt1 | contig 14516 bp, 9 predicted proteins | sample Neamet282_FD_203130 | JGI IMG/M metagenome (GOLD analysis project Ga0308018, IMG submission 203130) | Marine microbial communities from water near the shore, Antarctic Ocean - #282 | ecosystem: Environmental > Aquatic > Marine > Unclassified | place: Southern Ocean | collected 2014-10-01
AAAGACGCTTATGCGCAACAAGTGTTGGCCAACTACAATGCTGACATCATGGTGGTTGTGGCTTATGGGTTACTGCTCCCTCAGGTGGTTTTGGACACTCCTCGCTTAGGCTGTATTAATGTGCACGGATCATTACTACCTCGTTGGCGTGGCGCTGCGCCTATTCAACGGGCAATATTAGCAGGTGATGCCATGTCTGGCGTCACCGTGATGCAAATGGAAGCAGGCCTAGATACCGGCCCTATGTTACTTAAAGCGCAGATCCCCATCGCACCAATTGACTCCAGCGCCAGCTTGTATGAAAAGTTAGCAGTGCTTGGCTGTAATAGCCTTGTGGATGCTTTAGACAGCCTACAAAGTGCCGGACTTACAGCGCAAGTTCAAGATAACGCCGCAGCTAATTATGCCGCCAAGTTAACCAAAACCGAAGGTGCCATTGACTGGCACCAAAGTGCACAGCAAATCAGTCTACAAGTACGCGGCCTTAACCCATGGCCTGTAGCCTACAGCGATTGGCACGACAGCCGCCTGCGAATCTGGATGGCCCACGCAATAGACACCTCTAGCAACCAACCAGCAGGCAGTTTAGTAGCGCTGGATAAAACGGGTTTAGAAGTGGCTTGTGGTACCGGACACCTTAAAATCACCCAATTACAATGGCCAGGCGGCAAAGCCCTAATTCAAAGCGAACTAATGAACTTAAAACAAAAGATGACTCTTGGCGAAGCTTTTACCAGCCTTATGGTGGAAAAATAACATGGCAAACCCACGTTTACTGGCGGCCCAAGCCCTCACCTCTGTATTGGAGCACAACGGCTCTTTAGCCTCTAGCTTACCTAAGGCCTTAGAAGCAGCAGAGCATGGTGACCGAGCTCTCATTCAGCAGTTGTGCTACGGCACCTGCAGGCATTTCCCACAATTGGAACTCATTGCAGAGCAGTTGTTACATAAGCCGATGAAAGCCGAAGATCAGGATATTTATGCCTTGATTCTTATGGGTTTATACCAAATAAAAGCGATGCGAACACCAGACCATGCTGCTGTAGATGCTACAGTGCAAGCCGCTAAGGCTAGTGGCAAACGCTGGGCAGACAAGCTGATCAACGGTGTATTACGTTCTTACATCCGTGGTGGTGAAGACTTAGCAGAAGTGCTGAATGAGCACGATGCCTATCGTTACAATCACCCACAATGGCTCATCTCAAAACTCAGTAACCACTGGCCTGATCATTGGCAAGACATTTTGGCTGCTAATGACCCACAAGGGGCCCTCACATTGCGCGTTAATACTCGCAAGATTAGCCGTGAGGATTACTTAGTGGCCTTGACCGAAGCGGGTCATCCTGCCCATACTTGCCAATATAGCCATGTTGGCGTGCAGCTAGAGAAAGCCAGCGATGTAATCCAATTACCCGGCTTTGAAGAAGGCTGGTTTAGTGTACAAGATGAAGCGCCACAACTGTGTGCACAATTGCTAGAGCTAGAAGCAGGCCACCGTGTGTTAGATGCGTGTGCTGCCCCGGGTGGTAAAACCTGCCATTTACTAGAAGCGGAAGATGTCACTGTTGTTGCCGTTGAGTTGGAAGAACGACGTATTGGCCGCATGAAAGACAACCTATTCCGCATGGACTTACAGGCAGAAATCATCTGCGCTGATGCCAGCGAGCCCGACCAATGGTGGAATGGTGAAGCCTTTGACCGAATCCTGCTTGATGCGCCTTGCTCTGCTACTGGTGTGATTCGACGCAACCCTGATATCAAAATCTTACGCACTAACGAAGACATTTTGGAATTGGCCAAATTGCAGCTAAAGTTGCTGAATAATTTATGGCCTTTATTGAAGCCCGGTGGATATTTACTTTATGCTACCTGCTCTGTCTTGCGCCAAGAAAACGACCGCCTTGTGACGCGTTTTTTAAAGCAACAAGTACAGGCAGAGCACTGTGTCATTGATGCAGATTGGGGCATTGAACTGGACATAGGTCGCCAGCTATTGCCTAATCCAGCGAGCCATGACGGCTTTTACTATGCCAAACTCCACAAACCGCTCTAATAGTTACGGCCATGATGGTAGATTCTGCCATGTGTTCTGCTATTATGAAGCTTATCAACCGCTCTTGAGGCATTTTGCTTTAGTATGAAAATCATCATTCTTGGTGCAGGTCAGGTTGGCCGTACCCTTGCTGAAAACTTGGCCAACGAGGCCAATGATGTGACTATGGTCGACCAGGATGCGGGCCGCTTAAAAGACCTACAAGATCGTCTTGATATTCGTACTGTGCGTGGACGTGCATCGCTTCCCAATATTTTAGCCAGTGCCGGTGCTGAAGACGCCGATATGCTAGTGGCGGTAACTAACAGCGACGAAGTTAACATGGTAGCCTGTCAAATTGCTAAAACCATGTTCCAAACGCCTACCATTATTAGCCGTATCCGCGAACACCAATATTTGTTAGAGCGTGAAGCCTTATTTAAAGAGGAGCCAAGGGCTTTTCCTATCGACGTCATCATTAGTCCAGAAAAGCTGGTCACCTCACACATTCAGCGATTGATAGAAAACCCAACGGCGTTACAGGTGCTCGATTTTGCCAAAGGTAAAGTTCAGCTGGTAGCCATAACTGCATCCCATGGTGGCCCATTAGTAGGCAAACCCGTATCTGATTTACGTAGCCACATGCCTAACATTGACACCCGCGTTGCGGCGATTTTCCGTAACGACAAAGCCATAGTTCCTTCCGGAAAAACCCATATTCACGTTGATGATGAAGTGTTTTTTATCGCTGCTAAACCCGACATCAGTAAGGTTATGAGTGAACTTCGTCGACTAGAGAAGCCTTATAAACGGATTATGATTGCGGGCGGCGGTAATATTGGCGCCCGGTTAGCCCGAAATTTACGCAAACGTTTTCGGGTTAAAGTCATTGAGCGCGGATTAGAGCGCTGTGAGCACCTGGCTGACATCCTAGACGATGTCATTATCCTACATGGCAGTGCTTCCGACAGGGACTTATTGGTTGAAGAAAATATTGAATCTACAGATGTTTTTTGTGCCTTAACTAACGATGATGAAGCCAATATTATGGCATCGATGTTGGCTAAACGTTTAGGCGTGCGCACTGTAATGACCTTAATAAATAATCCAGCCTATATGGACCTCATAGAGGATGGCACCATAGACATCGCCATCTCTCCTCAACAAACCACCATCAGTAGCCTGCTAACCCACGTACGTCGTGGCGACATCGTTAACGTTCACTCGTTACGGCGCGGCGCTGCAGAGGCTATTGAAGTGGTTGCCCATGGAGATCCAAAAACGTCTAAGGTGATTGGGCGAAGTGTTGCCGACATTCCCCTGCCACAAGGCACCAGTTTTGGCGCCATTGTTCGTGGAGAAAAAGTACTCATTGCACACCATGATACTGTCATCGCAAATGACGACCACTGCATCCTATTCTTGACAGATAGACACATGATCAACGATGTTGAGCGGCTATTTGCCGTGACTCTTGGATTCTTTTAGGCCTTAATATGCACTTTCGTGTTACTTTAAAAATCATTGGTATGCTGTTAATGGCGTTTAGCGCATCCATGCTGCCATCATTACTTATTGCCCTAAGCTTACCTGGTGACGGCACTGCATGGACTTTTGGCATCTCTTTTTGTATCACCTTTATTGCTGGATTTTTGTTATGGCTACCGTTCTCTAAACAGAATAAGGTTCTGCGTACTCGAGATGGTTTTGTTATTGTGGTGATGTTTTGGTCTATTCTAGGTCTGTTTGGTGCCTTACCCTTTTACTTCTCCGTACCCCTGTCTACTCTTGACCCAAATTGGAGTTATGTAGACGCCTTATTTGAATCCATTTCTGGCCTTACCACTACCGGCGCTACGGTCATTGCTCAACTTGACGCTCTGCCTAAATCACTATTATTTTATCGCCAATTCTTACAATGGTTTGGCGGCATGGGTATTATCGTATTGGCTGTGGCCATTCTACCTATGCTAGGTATTGGCGGCGCACAGCTGTATCGCGCAGAGGCACCAGGGCCAGTGAAAGACTCCAAACTCACTCCCAGAATTACAGAAACAGCAAAGCAACTTTGGTATATTTACTTAACTCTTACGATCACTTGCGCTTTAGCCTACTGGTTTGCAGGCATGAGTGCCTTTGATGCGATTACCCATAGTTTTTCTACAGTTGCCATTGGCGGTTTCTCCACTCACGATGCTAGCTTGGGTTATTTTAATAGCGAGGCCATAGAAACCATTGCCATCATCTTTATGTTACTGGCTGCAGTCAATTTTGCCCTCCACTTCCACACCGCCCGCACCATAAGGCAAAAGAACTATAAAGCGAGCTTATTACACTACTGGAAAGATGAGGAGCTGCGTTTCTTTTTAAGCGCAATTGCTATCATTGGCCTCATTACGGTGGGTACTTTGTGGCTCACTAACAACATGAGCTTTAACGACAGTTTCCGTCAGGGTTTGTTTCAAGTCGTTTCTATCGCCACCACGACAGGCTTCGCAACTGCTGATTTTTCGCAGTGGCCTGCCATACTTTCATTCTTGTTGTTTACCGCTGCCTTCATGGGTGGCTGTGCTGGCTCTACTGCGGGTGGTATGAAGGTAGTGCGTGTCCTTATCTTACTTAAACAGGGGTTACGAGAAATACAACGGCTCATACACCCTAACGCCATTATTCACGTCAAGTTGGGTTCTAGCCCAATCCCAGATCGAGTGGCAGACGCTGTGTGGGGATTTTTCGCCGTATATACACTCGTCTTCATCATTATGATGATTGCTTTATTAGGCACAGGGCTAGATCAGGTTACCGCTTGGTCAGCAGTAGGCGCTACCCTCAATAACCTTGGCCCAGGTTTAGGCGACGTCGCCGTTAATTACGGTGAAATTAATACCACAGCTAAGTGGATCCTATGTTTCTCTATGCTCTTAGGTCGTCTAGAAGTCTTTACCTTATTGGTGTTGTTCACCCCGATGTTCTGGCGTGACTAGGTCGTTATATTAGCTGGTTTTTCCCAACCTATTCACAGACTTATCCACAGGAATATTAAGCCATGCCAGAGCGCTGGAACCAACGTTATTCTGCACCTTCTGAGTTGCCCGAAGTGAGTTACGGCTTACAAAACAACAGTCATTTATTACCCAAAACCGGTACTGGTTTAGACTTAGCGTGTGGTTTAGGACAAAACTCAATATTCCTTACAAAACATGGCCTTAGCATGCATGGGTGGGACTATTCATCGGCCGGAATAGAACAAATGGAACGCCATTGCGGCATACAAAAAGTTGAAGTAAATCAACGGTGTATAGATCTTACAAATACACCGTGGCCAAGCCAGACTTTTGACCTCATTTGCGTGACTGCTTTCCTAGACCGAACACTTTGTCCACAGATTGTCTCCCACCTTAACCCAGGTGGCATTTTGGTCTATCAAACGTTTAATCAAGTCACTGATATTGAAGGTGAAAACCTCAATAAACCACGGCGTCAGCAGTTTTTACTAGGGGCAGGAGAACTATTAAAATTATTTGCGGAGCTAGAACCTTTGTTGTACCACGATGAGCAAGAATTAGCACAACTAGGCCACCCTTTGGCTGGTAAAGCGTTATTGATCGCTCGTAAACATGCAGTCACTGGTGATGAAAACAGTGAGTCATGCTGACGATATGAGAGATACTTAGCTGGTTTATTTTAAGGTATGTTTGAAGCGGCGGTATTCCCATTGGTATTGTTCGGGCGAGCTTCGAACCAACCTTTCTACTGATGTATTGATTACTTGTACCTTGGCAGCCAGTACTTCAGCATCGCCGCCACAGCCATTTTGGGCCGTGCACAAGTCTGAGATGTCCTCTAGCTCAATAGAAAATCCTTCACTGTTAGGCAAACGCCGTGCGAAACCCAAAATAATACGAGTGTTTTTAGTGTTGGTCAACTGAGCTGCTAATGTCATGGTATAGGCCGGCTGTCCAAACCATTGACTAATAATGCCCGCTGTTGGGGGTGGCTCTTGGTCTGGCAATATTAAATTGACCTCGCCTTTAAGAAGCGATCGTTTCAACTGCATGACCCCTTTCGCCGTTGCAGGCGCCAGTTTCATACCCGCATTGGTTCTTGCTTGATGTATCAATTGATCAAGGCCAGGCAACTTAGCCGCCTTATAAAGGGCCGTAACCTTAGCTTGATGTGCAGCCCAATTGGCAAACAGTTCCCAGTTACCTAAATGGGGAGTCAATAACACCACTCCCCCTGTTTCTTGGGCCTGCTGCAAACACTCCCCGCCTGTGACAGAGATAATGCGATCTAACCCACGTTGGCTGGGCTGCGTCCAGTTATGGCCCATCTCTAGTGCAGCGTATATAGTATGCAATGCACTTTGGCGCACTAATTTGGCTTGTTGCCGATTAGTGAGGTTTGGCCAGCAGCGCTGGATGTTGATCCGCGTCTGTTTAAGGCTTTGATTAGGCATAACCACCATAACCGCCAATATTACCTTAGATATACTGTGCAGCCACGACAAGGGCAGCTTTCCTAATATACGTAACAGGCCTACAGCGAGGCTAGATTTCAAGTTTTCAGACATAAAGTGGTCAAAGATTCATTCTCAAGTCGGAGATTTGGCTGCATTAGCTAATGATACCTCGTAAATGGCCCATAAACGAGGGACTAGGGTGCTTTTAGGTACATGCCAGCTGCTTACTGCTAGTGTATAATGTGCGGCTTAAATCTTGCTCTTGGCCTTGCGCTGAAGCAACTCTTTCTTTTACTTAATGCGTGGGTTTAGTCGTGGATAAAACAACCGATACCAGCACTTTCCAAGGCCTCATTTTTGCCTTGCAACAATACTGGTCTGCTCAAGGCTGCAATATCATGCAGCCACTCGATATGGAGGTCGGTGCTGGCACCTTTCATCCAGCGACCTTTCTGAAGGCCATTGGCCCGGAAAGCTGGCGTGCAGCATACGTGCAACCAAGCCGTCGTCCCACCGATGGCCGCTATGGCGAAAACCCTAACCGCTTACAACACTATTTTCAGTTTCAGGTGGTTATAAAGCCATCGCCAACGAACTTTCAAGAGTTGTACTTAGAGTGTCTAGATTACCTTGGTATAGATACTCTGGTGCATGATGTCCGTTTTGTCGAAGACAACTGGGAATCCCCTACCTTGGGCGCATGGGGCTTAGGCTGGGAAATCTGGCTTAACGGCATGGAAGTGTCACAGTTCACCTATTTTCAGCAGGCCGGTGGCCTTGAGTGTTTCCCAGTAATGGGCGAAATCACCATCGGACTAGAGCGCATTGCTATGTACCTACAGAACGTGGACAGCGTCTACGATTTAGTTTGGAGCAGAGCGGCTGACGGCACTACCGTGAGTTATGGTGATATCTTCCACCAACAGGAAGTTGAGATGTCCACCTACAACTTCGAGCACGCTGACGTTGATATGCTTTTTACCAATTTCGACCACTACGAGACTGAATGTGCCCGTATGGTTGCCGCTAAACTGCCTCTGCCTGCTTACGAATTTGTGCTTAAAGCGTCCCATGTATTCAACTTACTTGACGCACGCCACGCCATCTCGGTCACCGAAAGACAGCGTTACATTTTACGAGTTCGTACCCTGGCCCGCCAAGTTGCATTGGAATATTATGCAGCGCGCAAAGCGCTGGGTTTCCCCCTTGCCAGCCAGGAATTAAAGGACGAGTTATTGCGGGACGAGGAGCAAAGTTCATGAGCCACGCCGACTTTTTGTTTGAATTAGGTACTGAAGAGTTACCACCCAAGTCTTTAATGACCTTGTCTAAAGCTCTAGAAACTAGCATTACCGGGCAACTAAAGGACCTAGGTTTGGCCTATGGCCAAGTGACGCCCTACGCGACCCCTCGGCGCTTAACGGTAATTATTGAAGCTTTAGAAGTTCAGCAGGCCGACCGTCACGAAAGCCGTCGCGGCCCTTCGATTAAAGCCCCAGAAAAAGCAGTTTCTGGTTTTGCCCGGTCCTGTAACGTTTCACTAGACGATTTAACAATTGTTGATACTGACAAAGGGCAATATTACGAATTTGATCGGCAGGTTAAAGGCGCCAAAACCTTAGACCTTTTGGCAGCTGTAATCGACCAAGCCTTAGCTAACCTGCCTATCGCCAAACGTATGCGATGGGGATCATCACGTAATGAATTTGTACGCCCAGTGCAGTGGTTTATTCTTTCCCTGGGCAACCAGCTTGTGGATACCCAGTTGTTTGATTTGAACAATGATCACACCAGTCGCGGGCATCGCTTTCACAGCCAAGACGCCATTACTATAGATTCAGCCTTAACTTATGCCGAACAACTACGCAGCCAAGGCCATGTTATTGTCAGCTTTGATGAACGTAAGGCTGTGATTCGTAAGCAAATAGCAGAACAAGCGCAAACACTTGGTGCAACAGCGGTAGTTGATGAAAAGTTACTCGACGAAGTGACTGGTCTGGTGGAGTGGCCGGTGTGTTTAACGGGTCGCTTTGATGAAGCCTTTTTGGAAGTTCCTGCTCAAGCGTTAATTTCTTCCATGAAAGAGCATCAAAAATACTTCCATTTTGTAGATGATAAGGGCGACATTTTACCGCTATTCCTTACCGTGAGTAACATTATTAGCAAGGAACCAGGCCGTGTTATTGCTGGCAATGAACGGGTAATTCGCCCACGACTTGCTGATGCAGTGTTCTTCTTTGAAACAGATAAGAAGACGACTTTGGAGAGCCGGAACGACGCCTTGGGTAATGTCGTTTTTCAAGCCAAGCTAGGCACTGTGCTCGACAAAACCCAGCGGGTAGCTGAATTATCGAGCGGTATTGCTGGCCTAATCGGTGCAGACAGCGCTCTGGCGGGTCGTGCAGCCACCTTATCTAAAGCTGATCTTAATACTGATATGGTACTAGAGTTTAGCGACTTACAGGGCCTTATGGGCCATGTTTACGCGCTTAATGATGGCGAGGACGCTGCGGTTGCAGTTGCCCTAGAACAGCACTATTGGCCTAAATTTTCTGGGGATCGTTTACCAGAATCCTCTATCGCTAGTGCAGTTGCTATAGCCGATAGACTAGACACCCTCGTTGGACTATTTGGTATCGGCCAACCCCCTACTGGCAGCAAGGACCCTTATGCCCTCCGCCGTGCCACCGTGGGGCTATTACGAATCATCATTGAACAGGGCTTAGAACTCGATCTTGCTGCCTTGCTTAATACCTCTTATGCTTTACATAAGGAACTTGCGATACCCCTTGAGAAAGTTAAACCACAGCTATTGAGCTTTGTTTTTGACCGTTTGCGTGCTTATTATGAAGATCAAAATGTTGCCATTGATATTTACTTATCGGTTATGGAAAATAAATCCAATTCACTTCTAGATTTTGACCGCCGTGTTCAGGCAGTGAGTGAGTTTATGAAACTTGATGCTGCGCCAGCTCTTTCTGCAAGTAACAAACGGGTGACTAACATCCTTAATAAGAATGGCAGAGGCAACGCTTCTTTTGACCCAGCATTGTTAGCAGAAGCAGCCGAGATTATATTGGCAGATTCATTGGAAAAAGTTAAGCGGACCAACATGACCGTTATTGCTCAAGGAAACTATCACGATGCGCTACAAGGCCTTGCACAATTGGCTGGCCCGCTTGATCAATTTTTCTCGGACATCATGGTAATGACTGACGACGACTCTCTCAAAAATAACCGTTTGGCATTGTTGTCAGGGCTTCAGATTGAACTAAGTCGTGTTGCTGACATTAGCTTGCTAGCTCATTAGGGCTGATCTCCCAGCCTTCATTTTGCCTAAGTGTTTCACGTGAAACACTTAGGCAAACGTTTCCGTAAAGCTTCTTATTTACCTACAGCCCATAAAAAAGCCTCCACATGGAGGCTTTTTTTGATCTAACAGTTCCTAATCAATCCCATTAGAAGTCTAAGTTTGCGACACGTAAGGCATTTTCTTCGATAAACAGTCGACGAGGCTCAACCTCATCACCCATAAGCGTAGTGAACATCTGATCCGCGGCAATGGCATCATCTATGGTGACGCACAACATACGGCGTTGCTCCGGGTCCATAGTAGTCTCCCACAATTGACCTGGGTTCATTTCACCCAACCCCTTGTACCGCTGAACGGCAAGACCACGACGCGCTTCCTTCATCAACCAAGCTAAACCAAGAGCAAAGCTTTGCGTTGAAAATATTTTTTCACCACGCTGGAAGTAACCATCCTGTTCTAGCAAGCCAGATAACGACGCATTAAGAGCCACGATAGAGCGGTATTCACCAGAACTAAAGAAGTCGAAGCTGATCATATAGTCTTCGTCGATACCGTGAGTTGTGATGGTAATCATTGGCAAGTAGCCGTCCCGCTCGGGATTTCCACGTACCTGACCATCGTACATAGCACCACTTACTTCTTGCCCATCTAAGCACTCCAAAATGGAATCCAGCCAAGCTGCAACCTTATCTTGATCGTGCAACTCTTCAACAGTTAATACTGGAGCATAAATCATTTGATTTAAAATGACGGCAGGAATAATTCGCTCTACTCGCTTTACAGTGGCCATTACCTGGCGATACTGAACCGCTAAGCTTTCCAAACCTGTGCCCGAAATTGCCGGTGCATTGTTACTAGTATGTAAAGATGCACCGTCCATTGCTCCTTGTAATAAAAATCCATCAAGTGCTGGGTCATCTTTTAGATACTGCTCCTGCTTGCCTTTCTTCACTTTATAAAGAGGTGGCTGGGCAATAAACAGATGTCCGTTTTCTATAACTTTAGGTAGATGACGGAAGAAAAAGGTAAGCAACAAGGTTCGAATGTGGGCACCATCGACATCGGCATCCGTCATAATAATCACACTGTGGTAGCGTAACTTTTCAATATTAAATTCGTCTCGGCCAATACCACATCCTAAAGCTGTGATTAAGGTACCTACCTCTACGGAAGAAAGCATCTTGTCAAAACGAGCCTTCTCTACGTTAAGGATTTTACCCTTTAATGGAAGGATAGCTTGTGTCCGGCGATTACGCCCTTGCTTAGCAGAACCTCCTGCAGAGTCTCCCTCCACTAGGTAAATTTCAGAAAGCCCCGGATCTTTTTCCTGACAGTCTGCTAGCTTACCAGGCAGACCGGCAATATCTAAAACACCTTTTCGGCGAGTCATGTCACGCGCCCTTCTGGCCGCTTCTCTTGCTCTTGCAGCATCAATCATTTTGCCGACAATAACGCGAGCTTCTTGTGGGTGCTCTTGCAAAAACTCGGACAAACAACGGCCTAACTCCTGCTCTACAGCAGACTTAACTTCAGATGAAACTAGCTTGTCTTTAGTTTGAGATGAAAACTTTGGGTCTGGCACTTTAACAGAAATGATAGCCGTTAAACCCTCTCGTGCGTCATCTCCAGAAGTGGCAACCTTAGATTTTTTCTGGGCAGATTCTGCCTCAATATAGTTATTTAGCGTACGAGTGAGGGCCGAACGAAAACCACTTAGATGAGTACCGCCATCGCGTTGAGGAATATTGTTTGTAAAGCAGTGAATGCTTTCTTGGAAGGAGTCGTTCCACTGTAATGCGACCTCTACACCAACACCGTCGGCGTGCATTGTGTTGAAATGCATACACTTGTTGATTGGTGTCTTGTTGGCATTTAAATACTCAACAAAAGCAGAAACGCCACCTTCATAACAGAAAAGCTCTTCACGTCCGGACCGCTCGTCTTTAAGGCGAATGGCTACACCTGAATTTAGGAATGACAGCTCTCGCAAACGCTTTGCCAAAATATCAAAATGGAACATGATGTTAGTAAAGGTATCTGGCGACGCTGTAAAGGTACATGTGGTGCCCGTACCTTCGGTTGTGCCTACCACTGCCAAAGGCGCCTGAGGCACTCCATGGTGGTATATTTGCTCGTGCACTTGGCCGTTTCGACGAATGGTGAGTTTAAGCTCTGTAGACAGGGCGTTTACCACACTTACACCAACGCCGTGTAAACCACCAGAAACCTTATAGCTATTATCGTCAAACTTACCACCAGCGTGCAACACCGTCATAATTACTTCGGCTGCTGAGACACCCTCTTCCTTGTGAATGTCGACAGGAATACCACGCCCATCATCCACTACGGTAACCGTATCGTCAGACTGAATGGTTACACTAACTTCACTACAATGACCGGCTAGAGCCTCATCGATACAGTTATCGACAATTTCAAACACCATGTGGTGTAAACCAGTACCGTCGTCCGTATCCCCAATATACATACCTGGGCGCTTACGCACTGCGTCCAATCCCTTAAGGACTTTGATACTGGACGAATCGTACACTCTCTCTTCGCTCATTAATTACTCCGAAGTCAATTTCTTAAATAGTGGCAGCCAGTCGTAAATTGAAGATCATTCCTGGCTTACTTGTCCGTGTTTCACGTGAAACATCTTTATTTTCGCTTCTTCTGGCCAACAATCTGTTAGCTCATTTGGCCCAACACTAGTGACAAATACCTGAGTACCTAGATTCACCAACTGCTGGCATATCTCTCGCCTGTGGGACCAATCCAATTCAGCTGCAAGGTCGTCAACCAAAAATACACACTTACGCCCCTCAACCTCACTTAACAACTTGCCCTGGGCAAGCTTAAGCGCAACAACAACCAACTTTTGCTGCCCGCGAGACAAACGCTCTACAGCATTGACCCCATACAAGGTTAACTTGAGATCTGCCCGCTGAGGTCCTCGCTGGGTATAACCTAACTGTAAGTCTCGTTCTAAGGTTTCCTCAAGGATGTCGGCATAATTACGACTAGCAGACCATCCAGAATAAAAACCCAGCTTTAAGTCAGGCAAATCTACCAAGCCAGACAAAAGCTCGAAGAATACTGGCTCAAGGAGCTTCAAATAAGCCTCTCTGAGGCCATTTAGCCGCTCAGCGACCTCAACCAACGCGGGATCAAAACTAGCCCTTACATCAGCTCTCATTGTACCACATTTCAAGGCGCTGTTACGTTGTTTTAGAAGCCTCTGAGCCTGTTTCCACAGGCCAAAAAAACTCGCATTGTGATGGTATACGCCCCAGTCGAGATACTGCCTACGAACACTAGGGCCAGCTTCGATTAAACGAGCACTGTTGGGGTCAATTAACTGAATGGGCAATAAGCTCGCAAGCTCTGCAACAGAGGAGAGATTTTCGCCGTTGAGGCGCACACTATGATCACCATCAAGGCGGCGATTCATACCTAAAGAATCCGTCACGCCTTGTGAATTTTTTACCTTGGCAAACAGCAGACAGTCTGTGTGACCCTGGGCGATGACGGAAGCTAGCTTTAGGCTACGAAATGAACGCCCTAGGCCAAGCATGTGAATAGACTCTAAAACACTGGTCTTGCCGCTCGCATTAAGCCCATAAAGAAGATTTATCCCTTCATCAAAGTGAAGATCAACATGAAGCAAATTACGCAACCGCTGGATGCTTAGCTGTTGAACAGACATACGCTATCAAGCCTGTGGATAAAGACTAGAACAAAGTGTGCATAACTTGTAGCCATCAGACTGTCCGGACACTAAGAAATAGGATGTATTTCAGCCTAGTTACAGGCGCATAGGCATGATGACATACTGCGCGGCACCGTTGCCGCCGTCAGCCAATAACGCGCTAGAGTTTGAATCACTCAAGGTTATTTTCACCTGATCACTATGTAGTACGTTAAGCACATCAAGCACATAACCAACGTTAAACCCAATTTCAATTTGAGCGCCCTGATAGTCTACCATAAGGCTTTCTTCAGCTTCTTCTTGCTCTGGGTTATTCGCCACAACCTGCAAGTTGGTGTCACTTACAGTCATGCGTACACCACGGTATTTTTCGTTCGATAGTATGGCTGCACGACTCAAAACACCACGCATAGCCAAACGATCAACAAGCACAATCTTGTCGCCATTACGCGGCAATACGCGCTCATAATCTGGAAACTTCCCGTCAACAAGCTTAGACGTAAATATAAATTCATTGGTGAAAGCGCGAATATGACTAGCGCCAATAACCAGCCGAACTGTCGCATCTTCTTCCGTCATTAAGCGAGCCAATTCCAATACGCCCTTACGCGGAACAATCAATTGCTGTGCGGCTTGATCTGGCAAGCCAACAGGCATAAAACTCGTTGCCAAGCGGTGGCCATCAGTAGCAACAGTTCGCAACTGACTGTCTTTAATTTCAAACAACATGCCGTTTAGATAATAGCGCACATCTTGCTGAGCCATGGCAAAACCAGTTTGATCGACAAGCTGCTTGAGGGCCATTTGAGGCACCTCAAATTCGAACGATTCAGGGCTATCTTCTACGTTGGGAAAGTCTGTGGCCGGCAATGTGGATAACTTAAATTTACTGCGGGCAGAACGCACTAAAACATGCTCTTCATTTTGCATCACTTCGATCATGGCGTGATCGGGTAGAGACTTACAAATGTCCATCAGCTTACGGGCCGGTATAGTCACA
>Ga0308018_10000861_pt1 | contig 14467 bp, 1 predicted proteins | sample Neamet282_FD_203130 | JGI IMG/M metagenome (GOLD analysis project Ga0308018, IMG submission 203130) | Marine microbial communities from water near the shore, Antarctic Ocean - #282 | ecosystem: Environmental > Aquatic > Marine > Unclassified | place: Southern Ocean | collected 2014-10-01
GAAGCATTCAAAGAACATGTACCCCAATCCTCATAAGCGGTGCTAAGCCTGCGATGCAGTGCATACAGTCCGTATGAGGTGAATGAACAATGTTGGGAACAAAGAAAACCACACAAAAGTCTGTCCTCGGTGGAATCGGAATGGCACTGTTATTGTGTCTGCTCATGGCGTTAATGCCTATGAGTGGATTCGTAACAAATAACGCTGGCGAAATTGATTTCGTCAACGCTACTGAAGAGTCTCAAGACTACTTCAAGTTGCCAGATACCATTGAAGACACAGACTATGAATACGACCAAGCCCTTGAACTCAAGGGAATGAGAGACCAAATGACCAAAACTTACATCACAGAAGATGGAAAGATTACGCAACTAATTGCTAGTGAGCCAATCAACTACCTTCAAGATGATGGAGTATGGGATGAAATTGACCTGAACGTCGTTGCGACAGCAAACGGCTGGGAAGTCGCCAAGAACACCTTCACAGCAGAATTTGCTGCAGAAGTTGCTGGTGGAGTCCAAGTTCAAACCAGTCAATTCGTCGACCCGATCTACACTGGTATCAACCCAACAGTTGTAACCATTGATGAATCTGGTGAGGCGCCAATGCCACTAATGCTTGCTCCATCTAACGATGGACCAACAGTCGGTGGAAATGTTATCCGATACCCAATAGCAGAAGGATATGACTTGGATTACACAGTCGAGTCAACACAACTGAAGCAGAACCTCGTAATTCGCGAGCGCCCTGTCCTTCAGCCTAATGCAGCATGGTTAGGAATTTCTGAAGCAGTTAAACTGCCAGTCGGATATTCCTTGTATATTGGTGACACACTCCTTGGTGAGGAAATCACACAAACTCAAGAAGCATTACAAGTACGTCATACAGAAACTGGAGAACTACTAGTTGAGTTCCCAATTCCTGTGATTGTAGAAGAAGGTGCAGATACCCCATATGTTGCAACATACTTTGTTCAATCATATGGTTCTTTGATTATCTTGACTACAGCAGTTGACACAGACTGGTTACTTTCAGAAGACAGAGTCTTCCCACTTGCTATCGACCCTACAATTAAGGTCACATCCAGCACCGGTGGATATTGTAATGTAAGCGGATCTTACTGTTACTCAAGTTCATATCGCTACCTTTACAAATATTACAGCCAAATCAGACAACTACCATGGCATAAGTATGTTTTCAACAGCAACCACGTACCACTAACTGGTGCTACTGTTGATTCTATCTCATGGAAGCAATATGTTTCATATGGATCTGGAAGCAGTACTATTACTGCAACTGTGATGGAAGCATGCGGTACAGATTCAAGATGGGGCTATTCAGTTACCACAGCAACATGTTCAGGAGCGCTCAGCCCCTCGAACATAGGCAGTGGTAGCGGTGGTGTAGCTCAGAGAAAGATGATTTCATCTATCTGGAATTCTGCAGCAGTTGACACATATTCTCCAGGAACTGGTTGGAAGACTGCAGACATTTGTGTTAATGCAACAACTTGTTCTTCGAGCACATCCGCAGGCTACATTACTTCAGCCCAAAACAATTCCGGAACTATCGGAATGGGTGCAAGGATCACTTCATCAGTATACATGCGCACCTATGCGTATACTGCAGGTTCAAGTAACTCCTACCTCCAGATAACTACTTCTGGTGGTTCTGATACTGACGCTCCCACATCTGCCTTCACTCCATATTCTGGACTTACATCATATGCAGAGGGCGCACGAACTTTCTTCACCACAATTTCAGATTCGTCTGGTGTTGATACAACATCCGCTAATGGACCAACTCTACATTATACATTGAATAATGGGACAGCGGGTAGTGTTTCTGCTTCAAGTATTGGAACCTGTACTTCAAGTTGCAGGTTTAAAGCTACAACACCTTCAGTTGATGCTGGAGATTACCTGGAATACTACTGGAAGTTCCAAGACCTTAACCAAGGAAGTAACGGCGCTAACGTTGGATATGACCCTGCATTAACGGGTGTACAAACAACTCCAACACCTTTCTACTTCGCAGTAGAAGATGTTGCAGATGCTGGAACAGACCAGAAGTTTACCGTCTCTACTACGGACGTCAGCGGTGGAGGATACAATTATCCAACAGTTCTTGACCGTCAAATGACATACTTCGATGGAAGTGACGAATATATCTTTGAATTCGACACTACAAGTTGCGGTACTGGAAGCCAATCATGTTTCTATACAACTTCTTACTACTTCTATGCTAACTGGTTAACACAATGGACAACTACTCCGTCAACCGGCTCCAATGGAATGGGTGGAACAAGATCAGGTATTGATATGCATCACAAGGACGATGGTGGATATTTGACAATCGGTGCAAAGAACGGACCTCAATACAACCTAATTATGTTGTATGATAGTTCTTCTAACGCATGGGCAATGGTTGGACTCGGCGATAAGGCTACATCCAGCACTTCTCTAGAAATTAGCAACCCACTATCAGGTGGTACTGCTGCAACCAAAGCCTCTAGCTATGGAAACAGCGCTGCCTATAAAATCGCTATCCCAGGCGGTATTACTGGTTCATTTGGAAAGTTTAATTTCAATGCTACTGGAAGTTCAACTTCTGCTAACATGCTTTGTGTAACTGACAATGGTGCTTACTACTTCTACAGAACTAGTTCTGCTTCTGGTGGAAGCTGTTCAGCTGCGTATTACTACTTCGGAAGATATAACTCTATTACCACTTACAAGTGGTCCGGATTCGCACTGTCATTAGGATACTATGGCGCACAAGCGTCTACAGGTTCTATCACGTACAAGGTTGGTTTGGTTGCACCTCAGCCAGATACCTTCGCACCTATTATGGAGCACTCAGCATTATCTGATTCCCATAGTAAGGACAGAACTATCGCAGTAACCATTACTGATGCTGGAGACCCACCATCTGGGTTGAATGTAAGCACAGTTGCCGGTGTTGGACCGACTTTGTACTATCGTGCAGTTGGAGCAACTACTTGGACATCTATTTTGCTAACTCAAGAATCAGGCAAGACACGAACAGAATGTGCTGGTGTCGGATGTACTTGGAGTGCAGATATCCCAACTCTAGCGCGTGGCGATGAAATTGAATACCGCATTACTGCACGAGATACTAGTATCGCATCTTCTGGTATAAACACGGTTAATTCTTCAACAAACACATTCGAAGTTGGCGATCCTAACAAGATGATGATTATTGAATGGAGAGATATGGGGTATACCTCAAGTTACCTATGTACCTATCAAGTTGTAATGTATGACGTTACTAACGAAATTGAATTCAAGTACGATACTGGTTGTGGAGTATACTACGACCGCATGATAACTGGATACCAAGACAGTACTCGTACAAAGGGAGAATCTCTGCGTGTGGGAAGTAATAGTTACAAAGGAGGAGCAAATATCTTCTCCAATAACTTCCGTATTTCAACATCGGCAACTTCCTTTGGTCACGAGAACTTTGACCTTGGAATCAAGAACTTAGTAAATGCGCAAGCAGCAATTACAGGTTCTTCGAATGGTAATCCGTCAGCATACTATTGTGCATACCGTTTCAGTAGTTACAAGTCTCAATGTGCAGCAAACATTGACATCCCTGAGGACTTTGCAATCGAATATTTCGGTACAGAGTTCAATGGAACTGACAGCAATGACAGAATCCATCTCAGCCGTCATGGTGTAATGCAGTTAATCAACTCGGGTAGTACAAGCTCATACAGAACTATAGGCTCTTATTACGCTACTCCAGGTGAAGTTCCAAGCACGAGCACTTATGCTAAGGCAAATACCATCGCTCCAAACTGGGGCGGATATGGGTCTTACTACTGCTACAAGACTTCCACAGTTGACTGTGGTGTATATTACCGAGTAATGCCATTCGAAGGAAAGGGAACTGATATTGAATCGGATATTACCACTGATCAAGTATGGGATATAGCTGCTAGCCCAATTAGAATTAATCCTTCTAATGATTACTTGTCAATTTCAGCGAATGTTGAGATTCATCCTGGTGTAGTCATTCAAGTGGCATCCGGAAAAGGTATTTCCTTTGATGGCGCTTGTGACACATTTACTGCGACTGGAAATGTTACTAACCATGTTTTGTTTGAAGGTCAAGCAGGATCAACATGGTCTGGACTAGCGTTCACAAACTCCTGTTCTACAGGAACTGATAACCGCCACAAGTTTGCATATGTTGATTTCGCTAACACCTCGGATGCAGCTATTGCAGCAGGTAGCCGTCACGGTACTGCAACAACACCGGCATCTAACGCAAACGTTGGAAACTTCACAATGGACCACATTACCTTCAAGAATGTCGTTTCAGCCTTCGAGCATGGAAGCGGACAAGGTACTGTAGTTACAATGAGTGATTTCAGTGTTGAAGGAAATGCAACTGCTAACACAGCATGTTTCAACTTCGCAGAAGACACAGTTGCTACATTAACTGAAGGTACAATGAAGGATTGTAACACCGCAGGAACCTCCTGGGGTGGAGCGATTGTTATCGCAGATGGTGCATCAACAACCGGTTCAACTGGCGGTTCACTATTCTTAGAGAACACAACGATTACCAATTCTTACGTCAACTTGATCGATGTAGATTTGTCAATGGTTACTGTATCTAACGTTACTGCAAACTCAGCAAGCCCGCAAATAGGAAGCGCAATTGCCTCCTCCGCAGGCGTCGGTTCTGAAGTTGTTCTTTTCAACTTCGATGCTGATGACTATGCCTCATCATCAATCAACGCTATTGGCTTGATAAACATCAACGATGTAGACTTAGGAACTGCTAACTTTGCTATGACCCCTGGTGGCTCATCGAGTACTGCGGCTGGACCTTCTGGTGCTAATGCAGTTATCGATACGCTAACATCCGGAGATCTTCAGATGAGCCGAATGCACCCAAGCCTCTTCACAGATATTACTGCTGGAGATATTGGAATGTACGGAAACGCAATCACAACAGATGTACTTGACTTGAATAACTTTGATATTGGTACATGGCAACTAACTGGCTGTGGATGGAATGTTAACATGGATGCAATTAATGCAGACCTTGTCTACAGTTCATGTTCAAGCAGTGCTGCACCTAACACAGTTGTAGTTTCTGGTGCTACTATCACCCACACAAACTCAGTTACATCTGCTCTATATGCACGTAACACAATGATGACTGTTGGTGAGACTGCAATTACTAGTACAACTGCTGGTACAGGAACCATTTACCTTGCTAAGGCAAGCACTAAAGCTAGGATTACCTTGGTCAATGTGACTCAGAATGGAAACGATTGTGCAAACAATACCGGAGACAGTGCAAACTGTAACTGGGATGCTTCATCTTCCGCAACTATCTGGTTTGGTGGAACTGCACAAGCAAGCACTTTCAGACTGATAAATACTGGTACGGTCCCGAGTCCAATTTGGACGAAATCTTGGAAATCTGGTCATACCGTTGTTGCTTCAGTAGTTGACAGTAGTGGAAGCGCACTCTTCGATGTTGGCTCCCACATTACTGATACCAATGGAGTTGCAGATATTTGGGTTGTCACAGGTGACTCAAATGGAAACACCTATTCTGATCACAACATCCGTGCTTTCGGTTCTGCAGGACAAAATGAAACGTTGCATACCGACACTTGGTATCCAGCAACTGGAGTCTTCAACATTGGAAGCAGCATCGAATTGATGCTAACACCTGCTCCAGTTAATTTTGATCAAGCAGGAATGGATTGTGCATGGTTGGCTGCTAACGCAACTCATGCTGCTATGCAGACCTTCCCAGGTTCAGGCATCTATGAATTCGATAGTACTACTATCACAATTTCCGCAGACATATTACTTGATGGATGTACTATCAAGTTACTAAGTTCGGTAATGAATGTTAGGAGTACAGCAACTTCTTCACCGGTAATTTCTATTAACGCTACAGGTAGGTTGATTGTAACAATTATCTCTAGCAGCCCTGCAATTGGGACTCTCAAAGCTGAGAACTCAAATTATGGACTACACCTTGATATCAGAGATCGCGGAACACTAGAAATCGATGGTGGTATTGTACGTGATGTTGCACAAGACGTAACATCAAAATCTGCAATTCTAATTGGCGATGGAGCAACATTGATTATGATTAATGGAGCAACAATCTTTGGTGCATCAGCATCAACAGATGACATGGCTACAGTCAAGGTAGATGGTGGTACAATCAATGTTGATGATTCTTCAATTATCAACAATGGTAACACTGGAACAGCTCTTTGGGTTGAACAATCTAATGGAAACATCAACAACATTATTGTGAAGAACGCTGCTGTAGGTATTCAAGCTTACAACGGCGCTCCTCAAGTCAATGGATTTACTTCAACTGACAACACAATTGGTGTAGATGTCTACGGTGGTATGTCACTTCCTACAATTTACCGTTCTACTCTATTGAGTGGTAAGGCAACTGGTTGGGAAACATACGAAATCGACTTGTCATCATACCTCGGAACAGGTGACTACTTGCAAGTAGGTGCAAACAGTATCTATGGTGGCGGTAACGCTCACCCTCTATACAACTACGCATCGAGTAAGTACTACATGATGACCGACCGTTATAACATTCAGTTGACCGATGATGCAGTTCCTCCAAACACTTGGAATATTACTGCTGGTGATGATCTTGGATACTATCCATACAGTTCAGCTGACCCAGCGTCAGGTGTTGGATATGCAGCAGCATATGATGGCGGTACCGGTGGTGCACCATCCTATGACTGTAACTATTATGGTTATTCATATGGTCCAAACGCACCAACTACCCAAGATGGCTACATGTATTACCTTTGGTACTATTGGCCAGGCGGTCCTGGAACAGTTCCAAGTTACCCTGCTTACTACAATTATCCTCCACAGTTTGGATTTGATTGGGAAAACATCGAAGATGTGACTCCAACAGGTAACGCAGCATACTATCCATACCATTACTGGGGATACTACTACAACTCATATCATGGTGGCGCAGAAGGAACTACCTTTGCACCTCCAGAAGGTTACAATGGATTGTTTGGAAGTTACAACATCTGTCTTGACTATGCATATTCATATTACATGGATGCAGGAGAAGGCGCACGTTTGACTTACCCAATTATAGATATCTCTGCAAGCAACATTAGCAAGGTCACTCTTTTGATGGATGTTTTGCACAACCGTGCAGACAACTACAAAGACCGTTTGGATTTCGTTGCTCGTAGTGGCAACGATCCTGCTGAACTAGGAAACTATGTCCGTGAATCTGGTACTGCTCTATTCAAGAATGGAACAATCACCGGTGCAGACACAGGTGTCGAAGTCGGTGGCGCATTCGCTGCTGCTCACTTTGACAATGTAAGTGTTACAAGCCCTGTTAATTCAGGAATGGAAATTGTAGGGCAAACTGCAGCAACTTCTACTGGACTTGGAGTCTCTGGCGGTACATATGGTGTACTTGCTGGAACTTCAGCGTCTGGTAGTATCGATCTGCTAGATTTGGACCTTAATGGACAAACATCTGCTGGTATATACTATGTCAAGGATATTAGTGGAGAATTATCTGGAAATATTACTAACTCTGCTGGAGCCGCATTCAAGTATGGTCCACTGTCTGCAAGGGATGTTTCCTTTGATACAGTGTCCATCCAAAACAATGCAATCGGTGTTGAAACAGCTGGAACTGGAGCTATCACAATGCAGGACGTCATAATGGGTAATACCGTTGATGTCTCAATTACTGGTACTGCTGCAGTTGACTTTATCGAAGGAACAGTTAATGTGAATTCGGTTTTAGTTACTGGAAGTGGATTGTTTACCCGACTGCGTGAATTGGAAGTTACTCTAACTGCAGATTTAGGAGCAGTTTCTGGCGCTACAGTTAATTTATTAGACTCTAGTGGCAGTACTTCTGGAACTGGAACAACTGATGTCAACGGTATAGTAGATGGATTAACATTCACTACTTCAACCGTAGATAGCAGTGGTCTTGCAATTGAAAATCTAAGCGGTTACCAAGTTTCAACTGTGGCTAAGGTGAGTTATTCCTACACATCTTCTACAAACAACACAATGGATTTCCGCTACGCATTTGAGGCAGCAACATTGTCTGATACCAGTGGAAACACAGAAGCAGTTGATCTGGTTGACAGAATTACAGACCGTGTTTGTTACGGATACTCTAATTCCGCATATGTGATGGTTGCTCGATGTACTGGATATTTGTCCACTGCAGGTTCCCGCTCAATGGATACTAATGGAGATGGAACAAATGACGGTACTGAGTACGGATACTACGGTGGAATCGCTAAGGATCTGTCTAACAAGACCATAATGGTCGATGTACCATTTATGTACATCAACGGTGGCGATGATTACAACTTTAACGGTTCAACCATCCTTGCAACTGGTGGTTACGCACCTTACGATACACAACGTTGGTATCCTAAATCCCCATATGGATCATCTTTCTACATGACTGATGGTTCTATGTATTCTATGATGGTTAACCCTACTTCTGGAAGCGCAATGGGAATTGAACTTGGATACCAATACTACTCTTTGAATTTGATTATTGATAATTCGACTTTGAGTGGTATTGCATCTATTGCTACAGCAAATGGTTACAAATCAGCTTGGTCTAATAACAATTGGGAAGTAGAAGAGGTCACTATTACGAACTCTGATATTACCCATTACCGTGGATATACCAGTTTGAATAATGCGATACTCTTTACAGATATCTGTATTATTCTCGGTGGTGGCGATGGTGGATTAATTAGTAACAACACCTTCAACGATTGTGGTGTTGGTGTAATGGCACAAAGATCGCCATACTACAGTTACCACACTGCTGACTACTACGGTGCTGACAACCTAACTGTTAGTGGAAACACTTTCAATGATGGTGGAGAGATTGCTGACGTATGGATTTACAGAAACGCTCATGCAGATGATGCAACCATTACTGATAACACATTCAACAGTGATGGTGGACGTGGAGTTGCAATTTCAGTGTACACTGGTAATAACAAGCGAATCGAAATCTCTGATAACACCATTAACGGTGCAGAGACTGGAATCTATGTTAACAATATTGCAGACTTCAGTATCGATAATAACACGATATTTGGTGTCGGTGATTCAGCTAATGCTGGTATTGAGGTTCTCGGTGGACAAGGCGATGTTACCAATAACACACTCATTGATGCAGATGGTGGAATTATATTGAGCGAAATGTCTCAACCTCCTGCACCTTCCTCATCATTGTGTACTATTCGTTCATATGAATATAGTTATGACAAGACTTGTACCGTTACTCTTTCATCCGGTAAAACTCTATCAATTGATCTATCTACAGATAGCTGGGGTGGAGAAGTTGGATTGGAGATTACCAAGCCAGATGGAACAACAGATACTTGGGCTGCAGGTTCATTTGCATCCAACACTGGATACACACCTCTTGTTACCTATACTGATGCTGGAAATTACACAATCAAGGTAACTGACACATATGGTGACGGTGGTACAAACATGTACGCACTTGAAGCAGCTGGTGGTGGAGGATACACAGGACCTTCAGTTTCTGGAAACTCAATCGACCTAAGTGCTGGTCGTACTGCACCGAATGCAATTGGTATTGCTGCAATTGACTGTTCATCAGTCGTAATTAACTCTGCAACAAACAGTATCACACTGTCTGACAATGCCATAGTTATCGAGAATTGTGCTTACAATGACAACGGGTCTGTACTAAGTGGCGATGGCGCATCTCTAACCACTGGAATTAATTCCGCTGATGGAGTGAACACTGTATCTTTGTCTGGAACTGCAATATCAGGTTACGACACAGGTGTTGAGATGCCATCCGGTACTCTCAACCTAATGGGCGATGCATCAATTTCTGGTGCTTCCTATGGTGTCCACGCAATGAGCACAACTGTAACAGCAATTCAAGCAGCTGTTGACGGTGGCTCCGCAGGAACTGGACTATATGCTGAAAACTCACCAGATGTTTGGGTATACCCACTTAACGCATCCGGTGATGTTGGTGTACATGTTGTCAACTCACCATTCCGTTGGGATGGTGGCTCAGTTGATGCTACTACCGCATTAAAGGTCGACGATTCAGTAGGAACTGTTGAGAACATTACTTGGACTTCATCAACACAAATTGATGCAGGTTCAAGCGCATACATTACCTCTATTGGTAATTCTCTCAACGCATCTAGATTGGTTGTTGACTCAACTGCAACTATCGATGAAGCAAATCTCTTCTCAATGGCAAGCACTCATCTGACTGCTACTCCATCGAACGAGGTTTCACTTCTGATCAAGTCCACTGACGGTACACGTGCTTCATACGTGTCCACAAGTTTCCAACCAGAGAATATGGTTGTTGACGGTGACGACAGTGACTGGAACGGTGGAAACGCTCTGAATCCATCTGGCTATGCAATGCCAGGTCTGATGAGCGGCAACAGTACCAATGAGATGTCTATGACCTATATCGAAGGTGACAATCTATACTTCGGATTGACTGGCGAGGACTTAACCAACTCTGACCTACTGATTTACATCAGTACTGATGGAAGTGGATCCACAACCGGATACAATGGACTGGGCGGTGCTCATACACTACCTATGCCTGCGAACTATGTTCTTTGGGCAGATAGTGAAACATCCTATGGCCTGTACTCATATGGTTTCCTTGGATGGGGACCTACTACATTGAGTCTGGATGCTGTATCAGTAGACTTCTCTGGCGACTTCGCTGAGATATCTATTCCATTCAGCCGCATGGGTGGAACACCAAGCCAAATTGATGTTGTTGCAATAGTACAAGGAGAGAGCACCGCTGATGTCAGCACTGTTCACCCGACTCAATCAATTAACAGCACAAATACATTGCAATCCTTTAGTGATTACATCACTATTGAATTGACTCACAATGATTTGCTAACTGGCGTAATTGCTGATGAAGTACTAGTATACCGTACATACAAAGGATCTAGCACACCAAGTGTTGCAAAGGACTACGATGTAATGATCAAGACCTCTGCAGACTGTGCATATGACTGGGCTGTTAGCGAAGATATCTCATTGGCAGCTAATGTTAACCTCGCTATCGACATGGCACGAGCTTGTCCTGTTATCGGAGCTACACTCGCTGACATAACCGTTGACGAGGACTCTGGTGTTTACACATTCAGCCTAACTAACATGGCTGATGACGTACAAGATGGTGAAGAAAACATGTCCTGGACCTCAGTTGATAGTAACCTTGTTGCACACGACAATGTCCTAGTTGATTGGAACCAAAATGGTCATCAAGTAACTATTACACCTCTTGATAACCAATTCGGAACAATGACCTATAGCTTCGAAGTAACTGATAGCAATGGATTGACTGATTCTAAGAACATCACATTCGCTGTTGATAACATCAACGACGCACCAGTGATTTGTAACATTGTAGAATCAGACTGTATGCCTCTCTTCTCAGAGGATGTATTGTTCAACAATATCCTTCCTGAAGGATTCGGTTCTCATATCAAGTCCTTGGGAGATGTAAGCAATGCAACACGTTCTTACATCCGTGACATGGCTAATGAGCAATCACCAGTAAGACAAGTCTACACATGGGGTGCATCAGTACCTGAAACATGTATTGCCTTCACTGCTGAAGTCAACGCGGTCAACGAATTGGTTCTAACCGAGAACACAAACAACGAACTAGGTGGCACCTGTACGGTTTCTCTAACTCTATCTGACGATGGAGCAGAGAATCAAGCGGCTAACGTGTACGATGTTGAATTCTCAGTATCACCTGTTAACGACGCTCCGGTTATTCTTAACTGGAATGCATCAATGACAGATGATGAAGGAAGAACTATTTCAGTGAACCCAGACAATGGATCTGTCAACACAGTGCCTTGGAAGCTTTCAGTAATGGAAGACGACACAAGTACAGAGAACTTGACATTCAGTCTTGCTTCAATGAAGAACGATGTCGACCACACAGACGCAGATTTGTCTTGGCAAATTGAGCCTACAGACCAGTGTGCTTACGGTAACTATTTCGAAGCGGTAATTGTTGGTGACAACTTAGTCTTGGACCTTGTTGCAGATGCAACTACTAACGGCTATGACTGGGAAGTTGACTACTTGAACGATAACGGTATCCACCAAATCGGACCAACTGGATCTGACTACTGTCAAATCCGTTTGGTATTGCGTGACACAGGCGCTGCTCCATCGTATGTTCCTAATTACGATACAGCATTAATGCCAATTGCAGATTACCAGCAAGGTGTTGCTACGCAAGAGATTGGTATCCGTGTCGAAAGAGTACGTGAGCTTGTTGCAGATTACGGATTTAGTGCAGACACTGGATTCAACTTCAATGGAGTCAACAACATCATGACTGGAACCTATGTTCCAGTTACAGTTGATGTTACTGCTGGAGGAGATGAAGGACCTTACACCTACGACCGCATGTTGGCGATTACCTACCATACAGACGGTCACTCTGAAATCGAGCAAACACGCTATTACACTGTACCTGCATATGGATCAACAGTCAAGATTACTGAGGATGTTTATATCACAAAGGATACAACAAACGTTTGGATCGAGATGGATGTTAAGACATGTTTGCCTTCCTCAACTACGAGTAATGCTTGTGACTTGTTAGCATCTATTACTGACAGATTCCAGACCGACAGCCCTGCTTCCCACCGTTCTAACAATCAAGGACAACAAGGAGCAGATTGGTCTAAGCCTGGACAATACGGTAGTAATGCTACACAAACTTCAGAACGTCGACCTCTACTTGAAGACAGCAATTGGTGTAACAACATGATGTCCAGTCAAGATACTGCGGCAACGTGTGCGCACGCTAACCAGCCATCTTCAACCTTTGAGGCAAGTGGACAGAATCTACCAAATGTAGTCGGAACAATCGGCGCTGGTGCAGTTCCATCCTTCGCTCCTAGCATTATTGCTGTGAGCCTTGCTGGTGTCTTCGTCGGTGCTCTTGCAATGTCAGGACGCCGTGAAGAGGACGAGGAAGCAATGGAAGTGTCTATCGTAGACGATGAACGTGCTGTATCCCCTGTTATCGCAACCATTCTAATGGTCGCTATCACAGTGGTTTTGTCCGGTGTCATTTACGTGTGGGCTTCAAGTCTTGCTGAAACTGATGTCAAGGGTGTCCCTAGAGTCACCTTCGACATTGAGGATATCAACGGTGCAGATGCAGACCAAGGTCACTGGAGAATCTCAGTGACACAATCTGAAACTGATTTGGCTACCCAAGCTGTTGAAGTTCGTGTGTTCTATGTGGATGCAAGTGGGACTCCACAGGTATTCACAGCAAATTTGGCTGATACTGCTGATGTTTACGGGTTTAACCCGGCAAACAGTGACGCTTTCGTTACATTCGTTGACCAAGTGAATAAGGAAGGAACCAAGTCGATTTCTACCTTCAACACTGGCGATGAAGTCTACGTACGAACCCATGGACCAGATGGTACACCTTTGACCGATGTCACGATCACCATGTCATATGCTCCGGCAAATGCACAAGGTGCTCTACTCCGCTCCTGGAGCGGACTGGCATACGACCTCAAGGCTTGAACTTAGGTAAGTGTAAGACAATGCAATTGGGGCTAGGGGGCTGCGGCCCTCTACCCCTTTGCTTTCGAGAAAACATCGTCTCTTCGGAGACGGTAAAACAAATGCGAACGCTGGGCGGGGTTCTTTGAACCTCCCCAGTTTTTCGTTCCCTTTTCTTCTTCAATATTTCTTCAGTGTAATTTGCAAATGTTGCGAAGCCTTTCAAGCAAGAGCCTTCCAGTATGTGTTGGGGAGCCTGATGTCTACAAGTCCTAGCAATTCAGTTGAGAGCAAAATACCCGCCTGTGTTGTTTTTGATTGCGATGGCGTCTTGGTCGATGCGGTTTCCTCATGGAGAACTCTTCACGACCATTTTGGCACTGATAATCTCGTAAACTTACAGCGTTTTATCAATGGTGAATTGAGCGATGTTGAATTCATGCGCTCTGATATACAATTATGGAAAAACATTCAAGATCCAATCTTTAAGGATGATTTATTCCGAGCCTATTCTGGTGTTAAGTTGATGCCAGGGGCAAGAGAACTTGTCGCTGATTTGAAGGAGAATGGCGTATATGTGGCTATTGTGTCCGCAGGTGTGGACCTTTTCGTTTCAACAATTGCATCAATGTTAAAGGTAGATGATTGGATTGCCAATGGCTTTGAATTTGCTGCTGATGATTCCTTGATGAATGAAGGGATTTGTCGATTGCATGCAGGTGGTAAGGGGGACATTGTCAAGAAATTGTGCAAGCTCAATAATATCGCCTCATCTGAAGTAGTTTCAGTTGGTGATTCGGAAATGGATTTGA
>Ga0308018_10000873_pt1 | contig 14349 bp, 11 predicted proteins | sample Neamet282_FD_203130 | JGI IMG/M metagenome (GOLD analysis project Ga0308018, IMG submission 203130) | Marine microbial communities from water near the shore, Antarctic Ocean - #282 | ecosystem: Environmental > Aquatic > Marine > Unclassified | place: Southern Ocean | collected 2014-10-01
CGAGTCGCCGCCAAAACACAGGCAGGTAGCCGGATTGCCCTTGCCAAAGGACTTCGACGTAGAGCGAAGTCAGGCCACGCCCGAGCGCTGCCAGGATCCCGATCGTGAGGAGGACCGTGATGAGCAGTCTGCCGCCACGCAGCGTGGCAAGCAGGTCAGTTGATTTAGCGGCCATTACGGGCGCAATCCTGGGCCGAACATCATAGGGGTACCGAAAGCAGACGAAAGTGGATTAGGGAAGGGAAACGTCGTACTGGGAGAGCCATTCCGCGACCTCAGAACGAATTTCATCGAGTCGCTCCTGCGTACGAGCCTCGAAGCGAGCAACGATTACCGGCTGCGTGTTCGAGGTGCGTAGCAGCGCCCATCCGTCGTCGAACTGCACGCGCGCACCATCGACCTCAATGACGTCGTGCGTCGTTTTGTAGTGCGTGACAGCCTTCTCAACGATGTTCCATTTCTGCTCTTCCGTGACGTCGATCCGAATTTCGGCCGTGGACACGTACTTCGGGAATCTATCGACCATCTCGGCGAGCGATCGTTCGGTATGGCTGAGCAGGGAGATCAAACGACAGGCATCGTACAGCGCGTCATCAAAGCCGAAGTAGTCGTCCGCTACCATGATATGACCAGAAAGCTCGCCTGCGAGAAGCGCACCGGTCTCCTTCATTTTGACCTTTTGCAACGAGTGGCCGGTCTTCCACATGATGGGCTCACCCCCAGCCGCCTCGAACACTTCGGGTAACGCCTGACTGCACTTCACGTCGAATACGAGCTTTTGACCCGGGCCATGCTTCTTCAGTAGATCGAGCCCGAAGATCAGCAGGATGAGGTCCCCTCGTACGATGTCGCCGTTCGCGTCCACGGCTCCGATGCGGTCCGCATCTCCATCGAAAGCGACGCCGAGGTCATGAGGCGTCTCGCGGACGGTGCGAATGATGTCCTCGAGATTCTCATCAACCGTTGGATCCGGGTGGTGGTTGGGGAACGTGCCGTCGGATTCACAGAACAACGGCGTGATCTCCACACCTAGCGCCGCGAAAAGCTGCTCAGCCACTAGAGCGCCGCTCCCGTTTCCACAGTCCACGGCAACCTTCATCGGCCGTCCGAGTGTGAATCGGCCAGCGATGTCGTCGACGTACCTGTCCAAGACTTCAATGGCCTCGACGTCACCGGCACCTGAGTCGATGTCAGCAGATTGAATGCGCTGAAGCAGGCCCTGAATCGCGTCACCGTAGAGCGCCGCGCGACGGCATGTCATCTTGATGCCGTTCCACTCGGGTGGATTGTGTGATCCGGTGATCTGGACTGCGGCGTCGGTTTCGTAGATGAACTCAGCCCAATAGAGGACCGGGGTTGGCACCATTCCGATGTCGAGAACATCTGCTCCAGCCGCCCGAATCCCGGCGATCATTCCTGCAGCCAGCCCCGGTGAGGAAGAACGATTGTCGTGGCCGACTGCGATACGTGGCCGCCCAAGTCCCGTTTCTGCTCTGACGTGGGACGCGAGGGCGCGCCCCACCGCCTCGGTGACAGTCTCGTCGAGGTCCTGGCCCACAATGCCGCGGATGTCGTACTGCCGGAAGATCTGTGGATTCATTGTGTTGGTTCGGTGGTGACGGGAAGGAATACTCCGCCTAGACGCCCGGCCTCGATCGCGCGAAGTGCGCGGGCCTACCAAAACATAGAGGCGGGTACCGCCGGTTCGAGAACTCTGCCCCCCGAACCAGTAGTGACTATTGCCCCAACCCGAGCATGGTCCCGCTCATTGCGCCGAGGCCCTCTACGCTGCTCTTGGCGAAGTCCAGCGCTGGACCAGGGAAGAAACCCAGGTAAACCACCACGAAAACTGAGGCGATCAGGGCGACGCGCATCGGGAACGGCACCACAAACAGGTTGTGCTGATCTTCGCTGGCGGAGCGTTTCATCCACATGAACCAGGCGAGCCGCAAATAGTACCAGTACGATGCGATGGTGGAGAGTACGAGGACGACCGACAGGTACCAGAGCTGTGCATCCGCCGCGCCTTGCAGTAGGTACATCTTGCCCATGAAGCCACCCGTTCCCGGGAAGCCCGCGAGCGAGAGCAGGAAGATCGTGAGGATGACGCCCATCACCGGCTGTGCCCAACCGAATCCGGCGTAGTCCTCGATCTGGAGCCGCTCCTCACCGTGCTGCGCCACGGCGATCACGATCGCAAAAGCGCCGATATTCATGATCGTATAGACTAACAGGTAGAACAGGAGCGCGGCCGCCGCGGTCTCGTTCGCCGCTGTGATCGCGACGAGGAGATACCCGCCATGCGCGATGCTAGAATAGGCCAGCATCCGCTTCACGTTCGATTGCACGAGTGCGATCAGGTTGGCGCTGATCATCGTGATGGCAGCAAGCCACCACATGATCGGATACCAGGAATCGTAGGCTCCGTCGAAGCCGACGAAAAACACCCTGAGAAACGCGACGAAAGCCGCAGCCTTCACCGCCGCTGACATCCAAGCCGTGACGGGTGCAGGTGCGCCTTCGTACACATCTGGCGTCCACATGTGGAACGGTACTGCCGACACCTTGAAGCCAAAGCCGACCGTCAGGAACGCGATACCGATCGTGAGGAGTGTGCCAGTTCCCGCACCCGACGAAACACTCTGGCCGATGGCGGCAATGTTCGTGCTCCCTGTGGCGCCGTACACGAGCGCAATTCCGTACAGAAAGAATCCGGTCGAGAAAGCTCCGAGCAGGAAGTACTTGAGGCCCGCCTCCGCCGACTTCCTGTCCCTCCGATTGAAGGCAGCCAATGCGTACACCGCGATCGACATGACCTCGAGACCGAGGAAGATGACGATTAGGTCACGCGCGCCGGCCATGAACATCATCCCTGCCGTGGCGAGCAGGATCAGGCCGTAGAATTCACCGGCCTGCAGCCGCTGCCGATACACATAGGCGAAAGAGACCAGAATGGTGAGAGCGGCCGCCACAAGGAAAATCCAGTTAGCGAAGAGTCGGAACCCATCGATGGCGATCATCGAGGTCCGGCCGACTTCGGTGACCCCGTAAAGCCATCCGTTCGCAAGAGCTGCAAGCAGGACCCCCGCGAGGGCTAGCCAACCGAGATCGGCGGCCCCACCAAAGCTCGGGTCATTCGAATCTTGTTCCATTCCCGGCTTGTGCTTCCCGGATACGCCGGCAACGAGCACACCCATCCCCCACACGCAGAGGATCACCTCCGGCATGAGCGCGAAAAAAAAGTGGAGCTGACGGCTGAAGTCTAGTTCCATGGTGATTCGGCCTATTCGTCGCCGTCGGCGATGACATCTGCTGCGTCATCGCTCGTGGGATCTGCAGTCGGGTCGTCGGACACTGCGTTCGCATCGGACGAGCCCATTTCAATGAGGGCGGAAGTGGTTTCGCCCGGGAGGTCGAGGCCCTGCTCTTCAAGAAGCGACACCTGGGCGTTGGCTGACTCGACCCGCTCGATCACGGCGCGCACGCTGGGCTCCATGCGTTCGAGAACCGGGGTCGGATTCCAGCCGAGGATGATCATGAGGGCACAAAGAGGCGCGAGGATGACCATCTCTCGCCGGCTGAGGTCTTCGATCTTCCGATTCTCTTCCGACTCAAGCTTGTTGAAGAAAACCGTCTGCACCATCGGTAGCATGTAGTAAGCTGCGAAGATCACGCCCGTGGTCGCGAGAAAAGCCAGCACCGGGTGCGTTTCGAAGGCACCGAGCAGCACGAGGAACTCACCAACGAATCCGCTGGTCCCCGGCAGGCCGATGGATGCGAGTGCCGTGATCAGGAAGGCTGTTGCAAACCAGGGAGCGACGCGGGCGATACCACCGAATTCGGATATCGTCCTCGTATGCCTGCGCTCATACAACATGCCGAGCAATAGAAACAAGGCACCCGTGCTGATTCCGTGAGAGATCATGACGAGCAAGCCGCCCTGTAGACCGTTCACAGTCAGCGCGAATATCCCAAGCACGACGAACCCCATGTGGGCTACAGACGTGTAGGCTACCAGTTTCTTCGCATCCGGCTGGACAGCTGCGACCCAAGCCGTATAGAGGATTCCGATGACCGCGAGCACCATCATAGTCGTCACGACCGTGGGGTGCTGCGCCGCGAGCGGGAAGAGCGGGAGTAGGAACCGGAGAAATCCATATGTCCCCATTTTCAGCAATACAGCTGCCAGAATAACGGACCCAGGGGTCGGCGCTTCGACGTGGGCGTCAGGCAGCCATGTGTGAAAAGGGAATAGTGGGACCTTTACGCTGAAAGCCAATGCGAAGGCGGCAAAGAGCCACAGTTGCTCCGTGCCAGTGAGTGGTACCTGGAGAAGGTCCGCGTAGGCGAAGGTAGGGAAACCAAGGAGCGTCTTGGCCTTCCAGAAAAGGAAGAGGATCCCGACCAGCATCAGCAATGAGCCGAAGGCCGTGTAGAGGAAGAACTTGATGGCCGCGTAGATCCGGCGGTCACCGCCCCATACACCGATCATGAAGTACATCGGCACGAGGGTAAGCTCGAAGAATACGTAGAACAGGAATACGTCTGTCGCCGAGAAGACACCTATGACGGCGGCTTCGAGCAGGAGCATGAGTGCGTAAAAAGCACGCTGCTTCTCGCCGATGTAGTTGAACGAACCCAGGATCGCGATGGAGGTGCTGAACGTCGTCAGCATCACCATGAACAGGCTGATCCCGTCGATACCCAGTGAGTAGTTCACACCCCACCCTAAAATCCAGGAGGTGGAACTCTCCATCTGCATGCCCACGTGTGCCGGGTCGAAAGCCCACCACAACCCAAGGCTTAGCACGAAGACCCCGATGGACCACCAGAACGCGACGGTCTTCGCCTGGCCTTCTTCAGCCCACAGGACGAGACCGATGCCGAGAACCGGAAGCCAGATCAGCGCGTGAAGTGCCCAGCCCGCGTATCCGATCGAATCAAGTAGTGAAGTCATGGTCAGCGTCCCCTAAAACAGGCTGGCGCCGAGGACGAACAACACCCCAACGGTGAGGATGAACGCATAGGTGTTAACGGATCCTGTCTGGAACATGCTCACGGCCCACCCAATCCCCTTCGCCAACCACCCGACCGCGTTCACAGTGCCGTCGATGATGCCCGCGTCGATGACCTTCCAGCAGAACCGGGAGGCAGAGATGATCGGCTGGACGACAAAGCGATCGTATGCCTCGTCCACGTAGTATTTATTGTAAAGGAGTGCACTGATTCCGGTGAGTTCGGTCTTGTCTTGAGCGGCCGGGACAATCTCCTGCTTCCCGACGAACAGGATCGAGAGGAAGACCACGACGCCGGCGGCGACCGTGGAAATCACTGCCCAGACCACTTCTCCACCTCCAAACGGCGCACTCTCAGACACACTGCCAAGATTCACTTCCTGGATGTGATGGGCCTGAGCGGTGAGCGGCTCGAGCCAGTGATGCAGCCACTCGGTCATCGGAAGAAAGCCCATACCGCCGAGGAACGAGTTCTGAATCGCCTCGGGGACGTTGATCCACCCGCCGAAAATCGAAAGCACGGCGAGGATCGCGAGCGGGATCCACATGACTGGCGGGGCCCCATGCAGGTGCTTGGCCTCTTCTTCGCCTGTACGGTTCGTTCCGTGGAAAGTCATGACCATCATGCGGGTCATGTAGAACGCGGTCAGCATCGCGGCAGCGAGAGCAAGAATCCAATAGACCGTATAGAGGGTTGGATATGGGGCGTTCGCTGCGCCACCAAAGGCTGCGGTCTGCCAGATAATTTCATCTTTCGAGAAAAATCCGGCAAACGGCCAGATGCCGGCGATCGCGAATGTCGCGATCCACATTGTGGTCCATGTGATGGGCAAGAAGACCTTGAGCCCACCCATGTTGCGCATGTCCTGTGCGTCTTCGTGGTTGTGCGTGTTGTGATACGCCTCATGCATTGAGTGAATCACAGCACCAGCCCCCATGAATAGAAGCGCCTTGAAGAAGGCGTGGGTCATGAGGTGGAAGACGCCCGCGGTGTACGCTCCCACTCCCACGGCGATGAACATGAATCCGAGCTGCGAGACCGTAGAGTAGGCAAGAACCTTCTTGATATCGTTCTGCTTGAGCGCGATGGTCGCCGCAAACAGCGCAGTCAGAACACCGATTCCTGCGACCACGGCACTCGTAACAGGCGAAAGTGCGAACAGCACCGACGACCGGACCACGAGATAGACGCCTGCGGTGACCATTGTCGCCGCGTGGATCAGGGCTGAGACCGGAGTCGGGCCTGCCATCGCGTCGGGCAGCCAGACGTACAACGGCATCTGCGCACTCTTTCCGACCGCGCCCAGGAAGAAGAAGAGCGTGATCGCCGTGACCAGACCACCCGCATACTCGAGTGTTTGTGCCTCATGGAAGACCTGGATGAAGTCGACCGTGCCGAACGCTTTGTAAAGCAAGAACATCGCGATGAGGAAGCCGACGTCGCCGATGCGATTTACGATGAACGCCTTCTTGCCGGCGTCCGCCTTTTCCCGGTCACTGAACCAATAGCCGATCAGGAGATAGGAACAGAGCCCCACTCCTTCCCAGCCGACGAACATCAGCGCGTAGCTAGATCCCATGACGAGGACGAGCATGAAGAAGACGAAAAGATTCAGATATGCGAAATACCGCGGATATCCGGAATCTTCCTTCATGTAGCCGACGCTAAAGATGTGAATCAGCGTTCCGACGCCCGTGACGACCATCATCATGATAATCGAGAGCTGATCGAGCTGGATCGCGGCGTTCACCGTGAAAGTGCCTGTGGCGATCCAGGTCCAATACTCAATGACCACAGGTGCTTCGAGGTGTGCCCCCAGCATCCGCGTGAAGTTCACGGCGGTGATCAGGAAGGCCAGCGCCATGACACCGGGGCCGATCCATGTGGGAAGCGTGTGCGTCGCAGGCCTCGACGACGAGTCTCCGAGGTCGAGTTCCCCACCGGCACGCACCGCATTTGCGGAGTCGCGGCCGTGCTGAAGGGCGAGCCACCCATTGGCCAGAAAGCCGAGTAGTGGCAACAAGATCACGAAGCCCGGGAAGAAAGGCTCGAAATGCGCGCCCTCGCCCGCGGCCTGTCCGCCTCCCTGCAGAAGGGCGATCAGCGAAGTCGTCATGCCGGTCACCATTTCAAGACGTTGAAGCTGTCCACATTCACCGTCTCATAGTGACGGAAAATCGAGATGATGATTGCGAGTCCGACCGCCGCCTCAGCAGCGGCCACCGTCATCACGAAAAACACAAAGATCTGGCCGTCGATGCCCCATACGCGCGAGAATGCGACGAAGCTCAAATTCACCGCGTTGAGCTGTAGCTCAATGCAGAGGAACATGATGATCGCGTTTCGGCGCACGAGGACACCAAAGGTCCCGATGACGAAAAGGATCGCGCTGAGTACGAGCGCCTCGGTGACCATCAGACGTCCCTCTTTGCGAGCACGAGTGCGCCCACGATGGCTACGAGCAACAGGATTCCCGTGATCTCGAATGGCACCACGTAGGTCGTGTAAAGTGTTTCAGCAATCGCACCTACGGCGCCATGTTCGGCGATCGCTGCGTCGATCGCGACTCCGCCGGAGCCCGCCGTCATACCGGCACCTCCGAGGCGGGTGGCCAGGATGCCGGCGATCCCGCCGATGATGCCGAACGAAAGTACGGCGAACGCCCCTCCCTTCAGGTCCTTCTGGTAGTCATGCCCGAGGTTCAGGAGCATGATCACAAACAGGAAGAGCACCATAATGGCGCCCGCGTATACGATAATTTGGATCGCGGCGAGGAAGTGGGCCTCGAGCAGGACGAACGTCGCAGCCATGGCCCCAAGCGTTGTCACCATGAAGAGGAGACTTCCCACAGGGCTTTTTGCCATCACGACGCCGATCGCGCCACCGATTGCGAGTCCCGCGAAGAGGTAGAACAGGAAGATCATGTCCGGCCGTTACTCCGAGTCGGGATCCGAGGGATCCCAGAGAAGTGTGGACGGGTGGTCTTGCTCCATGAGTCGATCCAGGTCGTAGACGAATCGGTCTCGCGTGTATTCGGCATTCTCGAAATGCTGGCCCACATGAATCGCTTCAACAGGGCACACTTCCTGGCACATGCCGCAAAAAATACAGCGAAATTCGTCGATCTCGTAGACGATCGGGTAACGATTCCCTTGGTCGTCTTCACCTCCGACGAGGCGGATGCAGTTTGCTGGGCATACCGTCGGGCACAGGCCACAAGCCACGCACTTTGGTCGACCGTCCGCATGGGTTTCCATGACGTGCGTGCCGCGCCATCGGGGGCTCAGGTCCGTCTGCTCCTCCGGGTACTGCTGTGTGATTTTGTTGGGATTGACCATGTGTTTAAAGGTCAACGCCATTCCGCTCAGCGCGGCTCGCAGATACGACGTTGTATCCGGGTCCGGCCGGTGCATCACTTTGACAGAAATCGTCATTTGATCAGTCTCCGGCAGTGGCTGGCTCAGGCTGCTTGGAGGCTTCTCGCGCCGCCATTGCCTGAGGAATCGTCTTGATCTCGACCAATTGAGCACGCTGAGCTGCCCCACCCGTGATTGTGCGACCACGGTCGAGGAAGAACATGAAAGCGAACGTGGCGGCGCCACTCACTGCGGTCAGCACCAGGCCGTAAGTGAAGCCATATGTCATACCCACTTCTTCAATGACCAGGATCGTCATTGCGACGAGCATGACGTAGGCGAGTGAGGTCGGCAGCATGACCTTCCAGCCCAACGCCATCACCTGGTCATAACGGAACCGAGGTAGCGTCCACCGAATCCAAATGTAGAGCAGCAGGAAGAGTCCTGTCTTCGCCGCGAAGCCTCCGAACGTCGCCAGTGTCTTCAGCAGACTGGGCTGTGCGAGGATCACGCTGCCGTCCGCTGCGAAGCCTCTGATGAGCTGCCCGTTGAGCCAAAACGCATCATCCCAGGTCCCGGGCAAGTCCCATCCGCCGAGAAACAGCGTCGCCATGAGGGCGGAAGCCGTCACCATGTGGCCGAACTCGGAGATCATGAAAGCCGAGAACTTCATGGCCGAGTACTCGGTGTGATAGCCTGTGACAAGCTCGGACTCCGCCTCTGGCATATCGAACGGAAGTCGGTTGGTCTCCGCAAACGCTGAGATCACGAACAGAATGAACGCGAATGAAAGCGGGAACGCGTACCACATTCCAAGCTGTTGTTGCTTCCAGATGATCTCGGTCAGGGTCACGTTCCCAGACATCATGAGGACTGCGATCAATGACAGACCGAGCGCGACTTCGTAGCTGACCATCTGGGCCGAAGCCCGCAGCCCGCCAAGGAACGCATACTTGTTGTTCGATGCCCACCCGCCCAGCACGACCCCATATACGGCGAGAGAGCTGAAGGCCAGCACGTAGAGGATGCCGATGGGAACGTCCGCGATGACCATGTCGACCACACCCCATGGCGTTGGCAACGGAGCGGCGATCGGAATGACCGCGAAGGTCATCAGCGAAGGGACCAGCACTAGAATTGGTGCGAGCACGAAGAAAAAACGCGAGGCCGTAGCCGGCAGCGTTTCCTCCTTGAGGATGTTCTTCACGCCGTCCGCGAGCGGCTGAAGAAGCCCGAACGGACCGACACGGTTCGGTCCGCGGCGATCCTGGATAAAGGCCGAGACTCGTCGCTCGGCAAGCGTCGCGTACGCCACCACCACAATCACGAGACCAAAAATGGTAGTGTTCTTCAGCACCATGGCGATGATCGCCGGCAGGCCCTCGATCGGTTGCAAGCCCATACCCCTCAGTCTCCCGTCAAGGAAACGGATTCGTTGATGACGGCCCCGCGGGACCCAACATCGTCGTAGCTGATGCCGCTAAATGCGGGCACCTGCTTTCCGACAGAAGCGAACGCGTCAGCCGCGCAGCGGAAGATGTCCCCACTGGACCGCTCAGCGCTCAACGCTCCGAGAATGAGCCACGCCGGGCGTGACATGCCGGGGGCCTGAAGCGCGCCGTCAAAGTGCTGCACCCGGCCCTCAAAGTTCGTGAAGGTGCCTTCCGATTCAGCGTGGCTCGTCACGGGAAGAACGTAGTCCGCGTTCGACGCTGCAGGGCTGTCATGGGTTCCGAGGTAAATATAGAGGCCAGCGTTCTCACCGAAGTCCACCGGCTGATCCGGTAGTGAATCGCCGAGAACGATGACGATGCCGTCATGCCCGGCGACCGACTCGAGCCCTCCGGATGCGTCATCCGCACCAACCCTTGTCATGTTCATGAGGTCGGCCGCGGTAGCGTTCGGCGAGAGGTCCTTCCGTCGCACCAACTGCGGGAAGCCCTTCAGCGGAACTTCATCTCCTGCTGCAGAAGAGCGATACACGATGTCACCCCCGCCAAGGGCGTCCACCACACTCGAGAGGGCGGCCAGGTCCTCGTTGGAGGAAAAGGGCGAGGCGACTGCCTTGACCGACACGTTGTCGAGGCCATCTACCCTGTCGAGGAGGCCCTTGAGGGCGTCCTTCCAACCTGATGCCTCCGATAAGGAATCGACTCGTGCGAGCGGCTCATCCAGTCGGTTGCCTTGATTCATCCATTCATAGTTGTGGCGCCCGTAATCGCAAATCCACCAGGCGTTTACGTCAAGGTTCTCACGTGGCTTGATTCGCTGAACCAGGTTGTCTCGGGAATGCAGGTCGATGTTGCAACCTTGCGAGCAGCTCGTGCAGACCGACGGAGTGTGCGTCAGGTCCCATGCCCGGGCTTTGTGCAAAAAGTCTTTGGAGACCAGCGCGCCGACCGGGCAAATGTCGACGATGTTGCCGTGCCAGTTCGTGCCTTCGAGTCCCTCGTCAAAGAACGTGTCGATCACCGAGCGATTGCCTCGCTCAACCACCGTCAGTCGATGGTCTTGCTCGACCTCACTCATGAAGCGGACACAGCGCGTGCACATCACGCATCGGTCACCGTAGAACAGGATATCCCCACCGAAATCGTCGCGGCCGAAAACCCGCTTGGGTTCGCGCCCACGTCCGTGCTCACGACCCTCTGCGTGGACGTAATCCTGAAGATCGCACTCGCCCGACATGTCGCAGATCGGGCAATCGAGCGGGTGATTGACGAGGTAGAACTCGAGCACGCCCTGGCGGTTGCTCTTCGCCTGCTCGGACTGAGTGTTGACGACCTGACCGTCCATGACGGTGGTGACACACCCTGGCATCGGCTTCGGCGCACCCTCCACCTCTACCAGGCAGAGGCGGCACATCGCCGGAGAGGACATCCCGGGATGGTAGCAGTAATGGGGCACCTCCGACCCGATCGTCTTGGCGGCTTCGAGAATCGTGGTTCCCCGCGGAACCGAGACCTCGTGGCCATCGATCGTGAGATTGACCATCGCGGCCATCACGCAGCCCCCACTCTTTCACCGCGACGGATCAACGACAGGTACTCATCTCTGAATTTCTCGATGGACGATTGTACTGGAGCCGCGACGGAGTCACTAAGCACACAAATCGTGGTTCCGACCATCTGTTGCGTCATCTGCATGAGCGTATCTAGATCGCCCTCGGTGCCACGGCCATCCTCGATGCGCCGAAGAATCTGGGCAGTCCAAGCCGAACCTTCGCGACACGGTGTGCACTGGCCGCATGACTCATGTGCATAGAAGTCGACCATGCGTCGAACCTGCTTCACGATGTCGGCGGTCTCGTCCATCACGATGACGGAGGCGCAGCCGAGCATCGTGCCGACTTCGACACAGCCTTCGTAGTCGAGCGTGCACCGACCAGCTTCTTCGGCATTGATGATCGGGACTGAAGATCCCCCGGGAATCACCGCTTTGAGCGCATTGCCATCGCGCATCCCACCACACACTTCCTCGATCAATTTCATGAGCGGGAAGCCGAGGGGGAGCTCGTAATTGCCGGGCTTGTTCACGTGTCCGCTAACGCAGAAAAGCTTTGTACCAGGGCTCTTTTCTGTGCCGTACTGACGATACCACGCGCCGCCATTCGTCACGATGTGCGGTATCGCACAAAGGGTTTCGACGTTGTTGATGGTCGATGGCATGCCAAAGGCGCCCACAGCAGCCGGAAACGGTGGCTTCACGCGAGGCTCCCCACGGCGGCCTTCGAGTGAGTTCATTAGACCGGTCTCTTCACCGCAAATATAGGCACCAGCCCCCTGATGCACCGTGAGGTCGAGGTCATTACCCGAGCCCATGATGTCCTTGCCGAGGTACCCCTTGGCGTAGGCGTCCTCTACCGCTCGGGCTAGTACCTGATTGGCTTCGAAGAACTCGCCTCTGCAGTAGATATAGACATGCTGCGCTCCAATCGCGTAGGCGCCGATGAGGCACCCCTCGATGAGCTGGTGCGGATCCCACCGCATGAGCTCGCGATCCTTGAATGTGCCAGGCTCGGACTCATCTGCGTTGCAAAGCAGATAGTGTGGCCTTCCCGACTCCTTTGGCATGAACGACCACTTCACACCCGTCGGAAAGCCAGCTCCACCTCGGCCGCGCAGGCCCGATTCCTTCACCGTGTTCACCACGCCCTCCGAGCCCAATTCGAACGCCTTCTTCAGGGCCTGGTATCCGCCTCGCTCGACATAGGTGTCGATGCGACGCTGCATCGGGTCACCGAAGTACTTGCTGAGTACTTGGACTTCATGCTCGGAAACGTATGGGTAGGCCATCGACTACTCCCCCTGTCCCTTGAGGTGCTCACAAATCTTAGGCACCTCGGTACGGGTCACGTTCTCGAAATATCGCGAGTTGATCTGTACGCAGGTCGGATAGCCGCACGCTGCCAGGCATTCGGCCTCAATGACGGTGAACTCACCGTCTTCAGATGTCTCGCCCAATTCGGTATCGGTGTAGCGGAGGAACGCCTCTACGACCTCGTCGGCACCCGCCAGATTGCAGGAGATATTCGTGCAGACCTGAACGAGGTGTCGGCCCACAGGGCGCTTGTTGTACATCGTGTAGAACGTGGCCACCCCTCGTACATACGCCGGTGACAGTTCCAGTAGCTCCGCGACACGATCCATGGACTCGGGGCTAACATGCCCCCGCAGCTCCTGCGCCAAACCGAGCGCTGGCAAAAGAGCAGCCTGTTTGGTGGGATAGCGCGTAAGGATTTTCTCGAATCGCTCCTGATACTCACCCTCGAAAAGCGGTGCTTCCGGCTGCTTGTCTGCGAGCATGTATGGAAGGGTTCCCGCACCTGACGCATGTCCTCCGTGGGCGGGTCGATTTCCGACAAAGTCATCACCGCGGACCTGGTCTTCCGTGAGGTCGAATTCACCGGTGTTTCCGGCCCAGCCCGGGTTCTTGAAGGGGATATCGCTCATCTGTCGATCTCACCCAAGACGATGTCGAGACTGGCGTTGATCATGATTAGGTCAGACAAGAGGTGCCCTGTCGCGAGTTTCGGGATCACCGAAAGGTTCACGAATGACGGCGGACGAACGCGCCACCGCACTGGCTTTGTGCTCCCCTCTTCCGCAACCACGTACATGCCGAGCTCGCCCTTGGATGCCTCGATTGCCATATAGCAGTCACCCTCGGGGGCAGGAATGCCCTCGGTGATCAACTTGAAGTGATGAATCATGCTCTCCATGTCGGACATCGCATCCGTCTTGGAAGGCAGAGAGATGTTCGGGTCTTCCACGTTGATCGGCCCATCGGGCAAACGCTTCATTGCCTGACGCAGGAGACCCACGGACTGTGTCATCTCCTCCATCCGGCACAGGTAGCGATCATAGCAATCGCCGTGCTCACCGATCGGGACTTCGAAATCGTAGGTTTCGTAGTCGTAGTAAGGGCGATCCTTGCGAACATCGTAGGCCACGCCAGCGGCACGCAGATTCGGGCCTGTGAAGCCGTAGTTGATGGCGTCAGCGGCAGAAATCGATCCGATGCCTTGCGTTCGCCCGATATGGATCTGGTTCCCGGTAAGAAGGCGGTGCACCTCACCCAGGGTTTTAGGGAACTCATCCAGAAATTCGACGAGCTGATCAAGCCAGCCCTTCGGGAGATCAGCCATCATACCACCAACACGCGTTGCGGATGTGGTAATCCGGGCACCAGTTAGCGCCTCATGTAGCTGGTAGATCTTCTCGCGCTGCTGGAACGAATACAGGAAGGGGGTGAACGCGCCCACATCAATCGCAGTGGTCCCGAGCCAGAGGAGGTGCCCGAAGATTCGGTCCAGCTCCATGAGGATGACTCGGACGACCTTGCAGCGCTCCGTGACCTCAATGCCCATGAGCTTCTCGACGGACATGACGTACGCGCAGTTGTAGATCAGCGGCGCGAGGTAGTCCATCCGGTCAGTGAGCGGGACAATCTGGTTCCAAGTCCGGTACTCGCCGAG
>Ga0308018_10000880_pt1 | contig 14327 bp, 10 predicted proteins | sample Neamet282_FD_203130 | JGI IMG/M metagenome (GOLD analysis project Ga0308018, IMG submission 203130) | Marine microbial communities from water near the shore, Antarctic Ocean - #282 | ecosystem: Environmental > Aquatic > Marine > Unclassified | place: Southern Ocean | collected 2014-10-01
TCTTCTACATTATAAATAGGCATAGGAACAATAGACTCTAAAAGGTTGGTGTCGAATTCGTAAGGATTAGAAGTTAAATACTTGTTCAAATGCAGTCCAATAGTACGGTAATAAATATCTTCTAATTTATTTTTAGCTTCCAACACAAAAGCATCGTCTAGTGTATTAACAAAACTGAATTTTGTAAAGCCTACAGATTCAACAATTCGTTGCATACCCATTTTTACATTTGTACTTTTTGACTGAACAATATTTAACTGTGTAATACTGGTAGTGAATACTTTTGAAATCACTTTAGCCACATAGTCTACAGGAACAATATTTAAACCAGATTGCTGATTTAATGCCAAACGTATATTGCTATTTTCACTGAGTGGATTTTTATAAAAGAAGCGACCAACCAAATAGTACACCATGTACTTGGAGATAAAATATTGCGAACATTTGAAAATGTTACCCCCTAATACACTCGGACGTAATATTTGTATTTGCACACCAGATTTACTTTCTTCTGCTAGCAAAAATTTTTCGGTAGCATGTTTTGAGGCCTCGTAATGATTCCGGTAATTAGGAGTTTTATTATGGTAATTATTATCTATTAAACCCCCAATATCGCCAATACTAAATGCAGTACTTATATAGGTAAACTTACCTATATAAGCAGAGAAAGCATTGAATATGGTTTTGGTAAACTCAAGGTTTTCTTTGAATAACAAACCTCTTTGACTAGCATCGGTTGTGAGGTTAACACATCCAGCAGAATGAATAAAATAATTGTTTTTGGAAGCGAGTAAATAGGATGCAGGGTTCATAAAAACTTCAGGTTCTAGAACGACTACTTTCTCTACTAATGAAATTCTATTATCCGAGATGTATTTTGGAGCAGCCTTGTTATTTAGCACCTTTTTAAAACGATCTATTGCAGTTTCTGCACCTTTAGAGCGAATTAAAAGATAAATACTACATAGGTCTTTTTGTTGTAGGAGTTGGTAAACAATCTGAGAACCTAAAGTTCCAGTTACACCGGTAAGTATTACGTTCATCTAATTAGTTTTATGCAAAACTACTATTTATTATTCATTGCATACTAATTGACTTCTAATTATTCGACTAAACTTAAAGCATACAGAATAGGTTTACTAGGAGCTGCATCATTTTCGAAGGAAGCAAAACTCAAATGCAATAAATACAATCCGTCTATAATTACATTAGGAACATAAATAAGCTCTGTTATACAAGCATTAGTACGTGGATTTTCCGGGTAATTCCAAAAGGATTTATGAGCCAATAAAGCTCCTCCATCTTCCTCTCTATCTACCGAAGGGGTATCTATAAGTAATTGCTCTACTCCTTGTTCTCGCAACCAAATAGCCGCTTTAACATCTAAATAAATAGGATTTGTATTTGAGTAGTTTTTAATGAGTTTCTCAACATCATTTGGACTGGTACGAATAATTACAGCTTTAGGAACCTCATTACCCAAGGACTCTATTAATTGGTTTAGCTGAATTACTCCATCGCCATTTTCTAAAACATCAGGGACAACTGTAATAACTTTAGCAGTAAAAGCAAATTGCTTTAAAGCTTGGTTTATACTTAACTCTTCCTTACTTATATGTCCGTAACATTCGGTGTGTGTTCCGTGACCGTGTGGGTTAAAAAATATATTGTTAAAATTTACTGAAGAACCGTTATTAACCGAAGCTATCCAATCGCCCATTTGCACTGGATTTATTACTAAAGGGTCTACATACCATGCTCTTACACTCTTTTCGGAGGCGAACATAGGTATCGAAATATCGAGTGGTTTAGATAAGTCTGCCGTGTATGTTTTAGTTGCGTGTTCTAGTATAACCTTCATGCTAGCAAGATATAAAATTGAATCTTAAAATAGCAGATGATATGCCGTTTTACACATTGGATATTGATAATTATAATATATCTTCATAAGCTTGTTAGGCTATAATAAATACGATATTCTACATTATAGTTTGCGGAAAACAATTCACAAACAAATAGCTATTTAGACTCGATAAAGGCGCTAACAAAGAAAGGAAGAAATATTAACTAGAAACGTATAAACTCATACTGAGTTTATACATACGTTAGAATCCATTATAACCAAACAAAAAAAGACAATGAATTTAAAGCAAACATTATACATACTGATTCTGTTATTTATTGGATGCAAAAATGGAACTAACTCTGAAGATCCAGCTCACAAAAACAATAATATTGATATAGCGAATCAGTTTATTGATGCATTCTATTCATTTAATAAAGATTCTTTGAAATCATCTCTCTTATCTGCTGAAAAATCTCAACCCTCAATTTTGTATTATCAAAAATGGGCAGAATGTGGGAATTACGAAATACTAAAACGGTTTAAATGTGAGGAAAAGAATGATTCCCTAGTGATATGCTCTATTACGGTAAAAGATGACCTAATGAGTGCGCTTCAATTAGATTTAAATGTTACGGACACTTTCCATATAATAATCAAAGAAAGAAAAATCCGCTCTGTTCAAACATCCTCAAATGACCCTGATGTGTACTATAAAGCTGAAGAATGGATAAAACAGAACCGCCCAGAATTAATTGAGGAACCTTGTGTAGGAGCTTGGGAAGGAGGACCTACACCCTGTGATTGTATTAAAGCAACAATACAAGGACTGGTTGAATTTATGGCTATTGAAGAATCTCAAAAAACTCTTTAACGGCTTCTAACACAGTATAATAATTTATTGCTAGTACTCGCTTACTTACGAAAAACCCAGCGTACAACAATGGCTATACGTAATTCGGGCTAAAATACTCATCTTAAACGAATTGAATATTAACAACAACCATATTGGTAAACTAAAAGTGAAGTGCTTCTAATCCCGGACTACGCTTATACTTGACGGTTGACAATGAGTTAAACCTCTTAATTAGTATATGACACAACCAGCTTATGAGTTAGATTCTACCATAGTTGTTGTTAATATTGGATTCTTCTCAACGAAACCTTCTAGTACTTTAAAGAAATTCAAAATATCTTGTTTCGTATTTGTAGCATTTATGGTTACCAGTCTAATAAAGGTGTCTTCGTTAAACGAGCCAAATCCAACTACTGTAATTTGATGCTCATAGAGTGCTGTACAAAGTGTTGTTGGGTCTATATTCTTATAATTAAAACATATAGAGATTGAATCATCAAAACTGTATAAGGTATAATCACTATTACTACTCACATATTCTCTTGCTACATCTGCCAGCTCAAATTGTTGATCTACAATACGCTCAAGACCTTTTGTTCCAACAGATTTCCAAAGAGTCCAGAATTTTAAGGCATCATTTCTTCTTCCACATTGAAAGGAAGTTTTACCTAAATTAAAATCGTCTCCATCGGTTTGGTAAAGGTAATCTGCATCATTACTAAACGAATCGTGCAAATATTTTTTATCATTCACCAAAATAATAGAACAAGTCATTGGAGTCCCTATCATTTTATGCGCATTATAGCTAAAGGAATCAGATCGCTCTATTCCATCTACCAGGTGCTTATACTTGTCGCTAAAAATTACACTTCCACAATACGCACCATCTACGTGTAACCAAATATTATATTTCTCTGTAATGTCTGCAATTGCATTAATTGGATCGAAAGCACCCATTACGGTAGTACCTGCAGTGGAATTTACATAAGTAGGAACAAAACCATTACTGAGGTCTTCTATAATTTGTTCTTCCAATTTACTTGCGATCATTCGACCTTTAGAGTCTGCTGCGATATATCGAATATTATTTCTACCGATTCCAGCAAAACTAACATTCTTAGCATTCGAATAATGAGATTCTTTAGAAGTATAAACAATCAAGGATTTGGACATACCCTCTGTCCTACAATTAGGATCTTTAGCATCTCTAGCCATCACTAAGGCCATATAGTTACTCATTGAGCCTCCCGTAGGAAAAGTACCGTTACTATTGGAGCCATAACCAATCATATTACACGATTGTCGGATAATTTCTTGTTCAATTCCAACTTGTGGACCTGCGACTTTGTAAGTATACATACTGTTATTAAGCATAACAGCTAGTAAATCGCCCAAAACTGCTTTACCCTGTCTACCACCAAAAAGTTGGTTGAAGAATAAATTAGTAGCTGTTTTTGGAGTAGAAATAAGTACGTCTTTAAGTACATCTTTAAACTCCTCGTCAACCATTGCATTAACATTTAGAGAAAGGTCTAAAGAATCGTAGAGAGCATTTGCTTCAATTCGATTAGCAACAGGATGTTGCTTTTCTTCATTAATTAAGACTTCAACTAATTCGTTAAATAGACCTAAATCACTAATTATATCAGACATGAAATTTTACTTATTTTAATTTTTACGTACTAACGGCAGGTATTGTAGCTCATCGATTTAGGCACAAATTCACCTGAGTCAACGTCAAATGCATTACAAGTACGAATAGGCTTGGCATAGAGATGTAAAGTCATACTTCTAGTGTTAGAAGTATTTTCTAAACTATGAAACCCCATAAAATCAACCATATAAGTAATGTTCCCTGTAGTAGAAAGGAGGGAGTCAGTAGCAGTCAGTTTTCCTGCATCATCTACTTTGTAGATCTTCTCTCTAAACTCACCTTGAATAACTCTTACCCAACATTCCTCGCCACCATGATCGTGGATTGGTGTAATTTGACCTGGCTCCCAACAAAGTAAGATCAGTTCAAATTTCTCAGTATTTACAATACAATTTCTAGTGTACAAGTCATTAGACCATGAACAGTAATCTTCAAAAGCACTGTTAGGTATTTTAACCGAACGAATTATGTCGTTAAAGGTCGTCCTCTCCCCTTCTGAAAGAGCAGAAATTAAATCGTCTAATGAATGAAGTGTACGTGAGTTTTCGATGTTTGAATTCAAAATGGTCTATCGCTTTTCTTTGTTCATGAAATGTACAAATCCAAGGGTTATGCCCTAAATTCAACACATAATTCCGTGTGTTTTACCGAAATTATTGGAGTAGCAAATATAGTGAATTTTATGCATTTTTTAAGAGGTTTTATATAGTTTTATAGACAAAACGAATCCTATTTCAATTTTTTTACGCATTTTGTACGCTCTTATAAATTCATTACGCATAGAGTTTAAGATTTTAAACACCTATTATATTTCCAAATTACAAACTACATTATTTATGATCGATCAAGAATTCTTAATCAAGGTTTCAGTACTAGCGCTATACGTAGGTGTCTTGTTTTTAATTGGAATAATTGCCTCTCGCAGAATAAAAGGCATGAGTGATTATTATGTAGGAGGTAAAAATATGGGGTTCTGGGCAGTTGCTTTTTCTGCAAGAGCAACGGGAGAGTCTGGCTGGCTATTAATTGGACTTACAGGGATGGGTGCTATGGCAGGATACTCAAGCTATTGGGTTGTAATAGGAGAGCTTTTAGGTGTTTTTATTTCATGGCAATTTATGGCCAAAAGATTCAAAAGACGATCTGACAAATATGGAGCAATTACAATCCCCGACTACCTACAAAGTCATTTTAAATCAACTACAAATACACTCAGAATTATCTCTGCATCAATTCTAGTGCTCTTTATTGTAATATATGTAGCATCACAAATAGATGTTACAGGTCTTGCTTTTAATTCTATGCTCGGAATTGACTATAGATTAGGTGCATTGATTGGGTTTTTTATTGTGATTTCTTACATCTTTATAGGTGGATTTGTAGCTGCAGTTTGGTCAGATTTATTTCAAGGACTACTAATGTTTTTCGGATTGGTACTACTACCCATAGTCGTTTGGTTTTCTATGGATCATGGTACAGGTATTACAGAAGGACTTAAAGCGATAGACCCAAGCTTAACACAAATAATGGGAAGAAGTGATGATCAATGGATGAACCTATTTACAATTTTAGGTTTCTCTATGATTGGACTGGGTTTCCTAGGGTCTCCACAAGTGTATGTGCGGTTTATGTCTATAAAGAGCGAAAGAGAAATAGACAAAGGGAAATGGGTCGCTGTATTTTTTACACTTCTTACGGATGCAGCAGCTGTGACTATTGGTATTCTAGCACGTATATATTTCACAAAAAATGGAGATGACCCTGAATTAATTCTAGGAAATAATGGCGAAAACGTACTTAGTATGGTAACAGAGAACTTCTTGCCTACACTGCTAGTTGCTTTATTTATTGCCATTGTTTTATCGGCAATCATGTCTACAATAGACTCGCTATTAATACTAGCTTCTAGTGCTATTACAAGAGACTTTTATCAGAAAATATTTAGACCTCATTTGAAAGACAAAGAACTGACTAAGATTTCTAGAATTTCAACTATAATTATGGCATTTACAGCATTACTAATTGCTATGATAATGAATTATGTATCACCAGACAGGCAAATATTCTGGGTTATAATTTTTGGTTGGTCTGGAATTGCAGCTACTTTTTGTCCGGTAATTATTCTCACTCTTTTTTGGAAAGGTTATTCAGAAGTTGGTGCCATTGCATCAATGATTTCTGGGTTTGTATCAGTTATTCTTTTCAATTTTGTGTTTAAAGAAATCCCTGCTATTGGAGACTATTTCGTTGCACTTGATGTACTAGCTCCTTCATTTGCAGTTGCAATGATTGTGGGGTTCTTGGCATCTAAGATGTACCCTCCAAGAGCAGAAGCTATAAAAATGATTACCGAAATTGATAACGAATAGTAAGAAAAATACCGCTATTTTAAAAGCTAGTCATTGACAAAACATGTCCATTAAGAAAACTATGAGTAATAAATTAACAGCACGGACACTTCTACTGTGTTTACTGGTAGGACTATATAATAACGTAAACGCCCAGGAATGGAATAAATCGTTTACTGCAGGTAATTATGATTCAAGCGGTACTCTTCTTGGTGGCTCTGAAGTATTGCAGTTAATTGGGCACAAAAACAGGTTGTTTGCATCTATAGGTTACTGGGAAGATGAGAATAATACTTGGTACGGAGGAAGTAACAACAATATCGGCTGGGGGCAAATTATTAGATTGGACAATCCCAATGCTAATTGGCAAGAAGATTTATTTCTTGGAGCAAGCTTCCTTAGACCTGAAGTGTTAAAACAAATAGTCTTCACCAAAGATGGATTTGGCAATCTTCTAACTGTACCAGATACAATATTGATTGCGGCAGGTTACTCACCTAATTATATTACTAGTACAGTAACTGTAAAGAGTTTTGTTAGAAATGATTTGAACGGTACCTGGGGCGAGAGTCTGATAACTCATGGAAGCTTTCCAGCAGGAGAGAATTATTCAATCCGAGATATTGAAATTTATACTGACCAACAAACTGGCTTAGAATATGTTTTTGCATCTGTAGGAACACAAGGTATTTACAAAGGAAAGTACGACCCCCTGAATGCAGGTAAAATCACATGGATAAGTACACCTGAATATGGTCCTGTAAGCGTAAGATCTTTAGGTATTGTGGAGGCAAATAATACTTTATATTTTTCTTCAGGGAACAAACTTTACAAACGTATTGATGGATCAACACCTACCTATAGTATAACACACGATTTTAGTGACCTGAGTACAAGTATTAATTCTGCCGTAGGAGGTGTTAGGGGCTTAACAGTTACTAATAACCCGAGTGGAAGCAATGAAGCGCTACTGCTAATGTGGTGTCCTGATGGGCAATCTAGTGGGCTAATTTACCGTCTTGAACCTGATGATTCCGGAGGCTTTAACCGCATATATGAAACTAAATTATCGGTATTAGTTGAGGATTATTTGCCAGGATCAAATGCCAACTATGTGCTTGGTGCATATAATGAGTTTTATAGCTACACTGATCCATTAACTTCTGAGACGATACAATTGGTAGGGTTTGAAGTAAGTCTTTCGGGAGAAGGTTATCCAACTTGGAATGGATATTATAAAGGCGGGCTATTTGCTAAACGGAATTCAACTGGGCAATATTCTATAGAAGAAATAAATGGTGTTATTGGCACAAATGACAAAGCTTTAGTTGCCAATCGATGTTATGTAGTATCTCCATTTTTAAATGAAAACGCACTATATTTTGGTGGATTTGACCCCAATAGTAATACCTCGACAAACATGGCCTGGATATATAAAAAAGATTTTATGATGACGAGCATAGGTAAATTCGCTGAATATGAAAACAACTACACTATTAGTCCCAACCCAACTAGCAATTATCTTATTATTGACAGCAAATTAAATGAATCCTTTAAATATGAAATAGTTTCTCTAATAGGAAAAGTACTATATTCAGATTGGTGTAGTATAGGAAATCAATTTATTGATGTTTCTATGCTACCAGCAAGTATTTACATGATTAGAATAGGTAACGAATCGTTCAAATTCATTAAACTATAATAATCTAGCGACAACAAAATAAAGAGCATAAGCCTCTAACCTAAATTAACCCTTGTTAACGAGCTATTAAGACAAATCTATAGATAGAACTCTACATTTGTTCTTGTAATAGGGTTTAAGACAGGAGCTAAGTAAAAGGTAGATTCTTTTCGTTCTTTTCGTAGCATTTTTTCAATAATATCAATTGATTGTATTTTTTACTACTCACTGATCTTTTACAAACATTTAATCACAAAAAAAAGCCTTTCGATTTCTCGAAAGGCTTTTTATATATAGTAAAATCTATTTTTCTGATTTCAATGAAGCACCTAAGAATTCTCGGTTCATTAAGGCAATATTCTCTAAAGAAATTCCTTTAGGGCATTGTACTTCACAGTCTCCTGTATTGGTACAGTTACCAAATCCAAGCTCATCCATCTTCTCAACCATATTTAAAGCACGTTCCTGTGCTTCCACTTTACCTTGCGGTAAAAGTGCTAGGTGAGAAATTTTAGCTGATGTAAACAACATCGCAGAAGAGTTTTTACAGGTAGCTACACAAGCACCACAACCAATACAAGTAGCTGCATCGAATGCTTTGTCGGCATCAGCTTTTGGTACAGGTAAAGAGTTCGCATCTTGTGTATTTCCAGAAGTGTTTACAGAAACGTAACCACCAACTTGAATAATTGCATCAAAAGCAGTACGATCTACCACTAAATCTTTAATTACAGGGAAGGCTGCTGCTCTAAAAGGCTCAACATAAATGGTGTCACCATCTTTAAACGAACGCATGTGCAACTGACAGGTAGTAATTAAATCTTCGGGTCCGTGAGGCTCACCGTTAATATACATAGAACACATACCACAGATTCCTTCACGACAATCGTGATCGAAAGCTACAGGATCATCTCCTTTTACAATTAACTCCTCGTTTAATACATCCATCATTTCTAAGAAAGACATATCTGGAGAAATATCAGACATTTTGTATTCTACAATACGTCCTTTGTCTTCGGCACCATCCTGACGCCAAACTTTAAGTGTAATATTCATCCCAGCCATTATTTGTAGCTTCTTTGTTTCAACTCAATATTTTCGAACTTCAAGTCTTCTTTATGAAGCTCAGGTGTCTCGTTATCACCTTTATATTTCCATGCTGCAACGTAAGCATAATCGTCATCGTTACGCATAGCTTCACCTTCTGCAGTTCTGTGTTCCTCACGGAAGTGACCTCCACAAGATTCTTCACGGTTTAAAGCATCACGGCACATTAAATCACCTAATTCGATGAAATCTGCTACACGACCTGCTTTTTCCAATTCTTGGTTAAAACTGTGTTGAACTCCAGGAATTTTAACCTCTTTCCAGAACTCATCGCGGATAGCTTTGATCTCAACAATAGCCTCTTCAAGACCTTTTTTGTTTCGAGCCATACCACATTTCTCCCACATTACTTTACCAAGTTTTTTGTGGAAGTAGTCAACCGTTTTAGTTCCTTTATTATTCATAAAGAAGTCTAAACGATCTTGCACATTTTTCTCTGCTTGCTCAAATTCTGCATGCTCAGTAGAAATCTCTCCAGTACGGATATCATCTGCTAAGTAATTAGAAATTGTATAAGGCAATACAAAATAACCATCGGCTAAACCTTGCATTAATGCAGAAGCACCTAAACGGTTAGCACCATGGTCAGAGAAGTTAGCCTCTCCGGCTGCAAACAATCCAGGAACGGCTGTTTGCAAGTTATAATCAACCCAAACACCACCCATAGTGTAGTGAATAGCTGGGTAAATTTTCATTGGCATTTCGTACGGATTCTCAGCGGTAATCTTCTCGTACATCTGGAATAAATTTCCATAACGAGCAGCAACACCGTCTTTTCCGAAACGAGAGATAGCATCAGAAAAGTCTAAGAATACTGCTTGACCTGTTTTATTAACACCGAAACCGGCATCACAACGTTCTTTAGCAGCACGCGAAGCAACATCTCTAGGAACCAAGTTACCGAATGCAGGGTATCTTCTTTCCAAGTAATAATCTCTATCATCTTCTGCAATATCTAGGGCTGTTTTTTCGCCTTTAGCAATTGCTTGAGAATCTTCTTTTTTCTTAGGAACCCATATACGTCCATCATTACGTAGCGATTCCGACATCAAAGTTAACTTCGATTGGTGGTCTCCAGTAACAGGAATACAAGTAGGGTGAATTTGAACGTAACAAGAGTTGGCAAAATGAGCACCACTCTTATACGATTTCCATGCTGCAGTAACATTAGATCCCATTGCGTTTGTAGAAAGGAAGAAAACGTTTCCGTATCCACCAGAAGCTACAACCACTGCATGAGCTGAATGTCTTTCTACTGCACCAGTAATTAAATTACGAGCAATAATACCACGAGCCTTACCATCGATTTTTACAATTTCCATCATTTCATGACGGTTGTACATCGTTACGGTACCTTTATGAATTTGACGACTTAAAGCTTGGTAAGCACCAATCAATAATTGTTGTCCGGTTTGACCTTTTGCATAAAAAGTACGTTGCACCTGTACACCACCAAAAGAACGGTTGTCTAAAAGACCTCCATATTCACGAGCAAAAGGAACCCCTTGAGCTACACATTGGTCAATGATGTTAGCAGAAACCTCTGCCAAACGGTAAACGTTTGCTTCACGCGAACGGTAATCTCCACCTTTAATAGTATCGTAAAACAAACGATAAGTACTATCCCCATCGTTTTGGTAATTCTTAGCAGCGTTTATTCCCCCTTGTGCAGCAATAGAGTGTGCACGACGAGGAGAATCTTGGAAACAAAATGCTTTCACATTAAAGCCCATCTCTCCAAGAGAAGCAGCAGCAGCACCACCAGCCAAACCTGTACCAACAACAATAATGTCGATGTTTCTACGGTTTGAAGGGTTTACAAGCTTTGCTTCAGCTTTGTATTTAGTCCATTTATCAGCTAAAGGACCCTCTGGAATATTATCGAATAAATCTTTCATATCCTTATAGTTGAGTAAAGTAGAAATAGATTGGGAAAGAAATAAATCCTAAAGTCATTGCCACAGCAAATGCAGTACCTATCTTTTGTATTGTAGGCGTGTATTTTTTATGACGCAACCCAATAGATTGGAATGCAGACTGGAATCCGTGGTTTAGGTGTGTACCTAAAAGAAGCATCCCTACTACGTAAATTGCAGAGTACCAAGACTGACTAAATGCAGCCAATACCATCGTATACATATCTTTTATTGCAACACCCGAGCTATCAACAGTCATCTCTATAACACCAAACTTATAACCGTACCAAAACGACTGTAAGTGAATGATTAAGAATACTAAAATGATCGTACCTGTAAGTCCCATGTTTCTAGAATACCAAGAGCTTTTTTTATTGTCCATTGCATACTTTACTGGCTGTGCAGCTTTGTTTGCTTTAGTCAATATAATTGCATCTATAATATGCGTTAAAAAACCTGCTACCAATACAATTTCCATTATACGGATTAGCGGATTAGATGACATGAAACGTGTGTACTCGTTAAATTGTACAGGGTCTGTAAACAAGGCTACGTTACCTATAAGATGTATAACAAGAAAACTGCAAAGGAATAAGCCTGTAAGGGCCATTAAGTATTTCCTTCCCAGTGATGATGAAAACAATCCAGCGCTATTGCTCATGATGATTTCCTTTTCTAGGGTGGTTAATTTTTCTTTTAAACACGCAAATTTAACATACCTACCACAAGCACACAAACCAAGAAGCAATTAATAATGGTTCTATATAAGGCAAGGTTATTCGTTGATAATGATGAATTGTGAATTTTAAAATGATGACCATCACAACTGCCTTCTTAAATCTATAAATTTCTGTTTATTATTTTCTCCCCTTAATTTTAATCTAATGTTTGACTATTCATTTTAAAACACGAAATTTGAGCCTATGAATACGAGCCACAACTATTGCACGAGTCTTACGACTTACCAACGCTATAAAAGTCACGAAGTAAAAATTGGATCCATCGGAATAGGTGGAGATAATCCGATCCGTTTACAATCGATGACCACAACGAACACCATGGACACTGAAGCTACTGTGGCTCAATCTATTCGTATGATAGAGGCTGGATGTGAACTGGTTCGTATTACTGCTCCAAGTAAAAGAGAAGCCGAAAACTTACAGAACATAAAAGATGAGTTGGTAAAAAGAGGCTACAACACTCCATTAGTAGCTGATATTCATTTTACACCTGCAGCAGCAGAAGTCGCTGCACGAATTGTAGAAAAAGTTCGTGTAAACCCAGGAAACTATGCAGACAAGAAAAAATTTGAAGAAATAGAATATACAGAGGATAGTTATACAGCACAACTCGAAAGAATTGCCAAACGCTTTACACCATTAGTAGAAATTTGTAAGGAAGAAGGAACGGCTATGCGTATTGGAACCAATCATGGTTCTCTATCCGACAGAATATTGAGTAGATATGGCGATACCCCAACGGGGATGGTAGAATCTGCTTTAGAGTTTTTACGTATTTGTAAAGCATTAGACTACCACGATGTAATCATTTCGATGAAAGCTAGTAATACACAAGTAATGGTTCAAGCCTACAGATTGCTTATTAATAAAATGCAAGCTGAAGGAATGACCTACCCTTTACACTTAGGAGTTACCGAAGCAGGTGAAGGAGAAGATGGTAGAATAAAATCGGCGGTTGGAATTGGCGCTTTACTAGAAGATGGAATTGGCGACACTGTACGAGTCTCACTTACTGAAGAGCCAGAGTTTGAAATTCCTGTTGCTAAAAGTTTAGTGGATCGTTATTTAGATAGACTACCGCACGAGGCGATAGAACCCATTACAGAAAATCCAATAAACCCTTTTGAATACACTAAAAGAGATTCAACAGGAGTCGTAAATATTGGAGGGAAATTCGTTCCAATTGTAATGGCAGACTTCTGTTTGAAACAGAAAATTACACCTGCTAGTTTATTTGCCTTAGGATACACCTATTCTGTGCCTACAGACAAATGGACTATTGGCGATAGAGCTTGTGATTATATTTTTGCTGGAGACACTATAGTAGATTTTGCCATTCCAGGAACTTTAGGAATTGTTTACAATCACAAAACGTGGCTTAATAATAAAGGAGATCGCTGCTACCCTTTTGTAGATGCTAAAACATATTTGATAGCTGAGGAATTATCGACCAAACTAAACATCGTTTATGTGTGTTTAAGTGATTTAGATGAGCAACTACTAGTGAAACTAAAAAGTGATACTACTGCCGTTTTAATGATTGACACCTACAATAAGCATGGGATGGCTGAGCAACGTAAGTTGTTTGTAGAATTAATGAATGCCAACTGCAAGAACCCAGTTATTATAGGGAGAGCTTATGGAAATCTTTCTGAAGAAGAATTACAACTGCAAGCTTCTACAGATATGGGCGCATTGTTACTTGATGGTTTAGGTGATGGCGTTTTTATAGCCGCAGAAAATTGCGGCGGTGATCAGTTAATTATTCAAACGGCCTTTGGTATTTTACAAGCTACACGAACACGAATTTCTAAAACCGAATATATATCCTGTCCTAGTTGTGGACGTACCTTGTTCGATTTACAAGAAACAACTGCAAAAATACGTTCTAAAACGAGTCATTTAAAGGGCTTAAAAATAGGAATTATGGGTTGTATCGTAAATGGACCAGGAGAAATGGCCGATGCCGATTATGGTTACGTTGGTACAGGAGTTGGGAAAATTACGCTTTACAAAGAGAAAGAAGTAGTACAAAGAAATATCCCTGCCGAAGATGCGGTGAACGCTTTGATTGATTTAATAAAAACACATGGTGATTGGATTGAAGCTAAAATATAGCTTTTAAAAAACCTAAAGATTACTATCTTTAAGCTATGGAAAAAATTCGCTGCGACTGGTCTAC
>Ga0308018_10000882_pt1 | contig 14316 bp, 1 predicted proteins | sample Neamet282_FD_203130 | JGI IMG/M metagenome (GOLD analysis project Ga0308018, IMG submission 203130) | Marine microbial communities from water near the shore, Antarctic Ocean - #282 | ecosystem: Environmental > Aquatic > Marine > Unclassified | place: Southern Ocean | collected 2014-10-01
ACGACGCTGATGAGTGGCCCACGAGGGCACTTTCCCTCGAGAGGAGGAGGGCGTCTGCACCTATTTTTTACGTAAGCTTACATGTACTCTAGAGTAAGTAAGTAGCCAAATCTGCGTCTTATAATAATAATAATCGTTCATATAATTATTAATTAGGTGTTACTTATGCACACGCGCGATCTGGCCGGGTTTTTAATTTGTGCGGCGCAGGGCGGCCGCCAAACCGTCCGGGCGGGCCTGGAACATAATCTTCTGTAGCTCACTCGCCGTTGTCGCCAAAGCGTGCCTTCAGACCGGTCTTGAGGGTAGACAGCTTTTGGGTGACCATTTCTTCGCGTTGCGCCTTCTTCTCTTGCACCTTCTCGTCGAGACGAGCGTTCGCATACTGTGCGGTCGAACGCGCTGGCGCGGTGTCCGTGTTTGCGCCAAGCGCGCGGGCCTGCATACGCGCCTCCAACCGGGCAGCAGCATTGCGGCGGCGCACCTGCTGCATTGCGGCCTCCATCTGCTCGTCGCTTTCAAAACGCGCGCCCAAAGCTTCAGCTTCGACTTCCAGCCACTTGCTGTCGCCATCGCCGGCCTGGCTGGCTACCGCTTTCACTAGGGCATCAAGCACTTGCACGAGACGGTCCGCGCAGCCATCCAGGGACAGCGAGCTGACTCCTTCTGGGCTAAGAGGCTCAAACAAGCGAGCCCCACTGTCAGCTGAGGGCTGGGGCGACTGCGTGCGGATTAGCGGTGGGAGCGTTGCACGGGTCGGCGGATGGCGGATGGGCGGCAGGGCTGCCGGCGGTGGCGACATCTCCGGCAGGGGCAGAGAAATCAGCTCTGCGGCAGGCTCCATCGGATTCTTCGGCGTACCGATCGGCTTCTTCTCCAGTGCACCGTCCTCGTCAATCACTGCGACGCTGGAACTTCGCCTCGCCATCTGTTTGAACATCAGTGTGCCCACCAGGGCGCCAGCGATCCCGGCGAACGCAGCAAACAGAATAGTATTGCCGGCCTCCTTAGGTGGTGTCGGGTTCGCGGCAGCGTACACCGGGTTCACCGCCACCACCACATTGCTGATTTCTTTGACATCAATCGTGAGGGCAGACCAGCCACCAGCCGGAGGTGCGCCGCCAGCTGCTTGGATCTGGACCTTCAGTTCCGTCGAGAAACTTGAAAGCTCAGTGACGTTCTGCTTCAGAGCGGTTGCCTTGGCCTGTATCGCAGTCGCCGCGGCTTGCTGCACTGTTGTGACGGTAAATTTCACATCGATACCCCCGATCGCCAACTGGCGCCGCGCAGCAGCAAGCGTGCCCGCCGGCACCACACTGGTGATGGCCACTGCCTCGGGCTGCGTGTCGAGCTTGGTCGAAACTGCTACGCGGAACCCTGTCCGGGCGTTCTGGTCAAACGATTCAGTGGTGTAGCTGGACAACGCGACGGTCGCCTTCACCTTAAAGATTTCCGGCGGTATTGGTGTCGGCGCAGGCGTTGGAGATGGCGTCGGAGATGGCGTCGGAGACGGGGTGGGTGCAGCCGTAGGTGCGGGGGTTGGGCTAGCCGTTGGTACTGGTGTCGGTGAGGGCGTCGGCGACGCCGTGGGCGACGGCGTCGGCGATGGCGTGGGTGACGCCGTCGGTGCAGGTGTTGGCGACGCCGTGGGTGAAGGCGTGGGTGATGGCGTGGGCGATGGTGTGGGTGATGGCGTCGGCGATGGTGTCGGTGGCAAACAAAGCTTGTTTCGCAGCTCCAGGTGCGCGGCGCAGCCCGTGCACTGGGTGGCGCTGTCTGTGCACGTGGCGCAGGGCGATTTGCAGGCCTCGCAGAACAGGGCTGCAGTACTGTAGAGCCCTGTTGGACATTGAGCCACGCACTTGTTTCCATGTGCGAAGTGCCCCGCTGCGGTGGTTGCACTTCCGCCACTACTGCTGTAAGACTGTGCCAATCCAGTCAGCACGCGGCTGCCGAACTGGAGTTCATCGTTCTCCTCCGAAACCCACGCATCAGGGACCTCCACTGGTGCTGACGATGCAGTCAGGCGGCGGCGGCCTGCCTTGGGGGGGCAGCTTGTGCAATTCGTCGCGACCCCAGCGCAAGTCAGGCACGAAGAGTGGCATGCGGTACAAACACCTGCACTAGCATTGGCGCAACCCAACATGTACTGCCCCGCGGGGCAGCTGCTGCTGCATGTGCCACACGTTCGCTGGCCGGAGGAGGGTTGGAATCGCCCGCTCTCGCACGCAGTGCAGGCTCCCGTTCCACCTGCAGAACCCGGGTTGCAGTTGGCTGCACATGCCTGGGTGTTGCAAACGAGCTGTTCTGCGAGTATCGGGCACCCCATAGCTTGGGCGAACCCCGATGAGGCGGGCTGCACTTCGATGACGCGAGTGCGCGTTTGCAACCCACCGTCGCACGGCTTTGAGCAAGGCGACCACTGCCCCCACTGAGCAACACGGCAGTCCCGCTTGCAGTGCGAACGTTCGCCAACGAAGTCGGTGCATTCAAACATCGGCTCGATTGTGCAGTTACTGCGACAGCCGTCTCCTGACATCGTGTTATTGTCGTCACAAGCCTCTTTTGTCGTCAGGATTCCGTCGCCGCACGTGTGCACAATGGGAACGAAAGCAATCGCGGTCGGCACACTCGCATTCGAAGCGTTCAATACTGGATTCCTGGAACCAATCAGTGGATACGAGCCGTTCGCAAGCGTCTCCACTACCGCACCAGCAAACGTAACATCGACAAGCTCCACCTGGGGCAGGTTTTGCTCCGCGGAAAGGCGCTGCGTTTGGCGATGGAAAACTAAGAGCCACGTGCGCAAGCCCGACTGCATCGAGACAAAGCTTTCAGAGCTGGACACCGTTGACAGGTTATTCAGTGCATCTGTGACTTGCGCTCCAGACGCACTGGCACTGAGCGGCGCAGTGGACGCACCCGCGAATCGCAGTGCCAGTGTTCCCGATGCACTCGTCGGAAATTGCACGCGTTGCTGCTCGAACACTTCGCCTTGAACCGGCCGCCCTGCCACCAGCTGCTCGACCGTCGCTGTGACGTTCGGCTGAAGCTGCACAACAGGGACCAGACTGAACAGGGGCATGGCGCCAAGGTTTGGTGGGCTGCCCGTCAAGCTAAACGATACAATCCAAGTGACCACGGTTCCTTCGGCAGTCACATTCACGCTGCGCACCACCCCAATGTCTCCCACGGTCGGCAGCGCCATCAGTGCAGTGCGCATCGTGCCCGCTGTTGTGCTCAGATTCAGAGTGGCTGCTGTTGTTTCACCGTTGAAGGATACGTTGAAAAAGGCGCCAGCTGGTAGCTGCTCCTGTGGACCGCGTACAACGATAGCCTGCCGAGCACCTTCTGGCTGCTCCGCCGCAGGCGCAACGTACGGCGGGGGGGGGACGGTCATCTCAATTCCGAGGATATCAAAGCCCACATCGAGCTTGCCAGAGGCGGCTTTCTCCTTGAAAGTGCTAACGACCGACATCAGCTCGGCAAATGCGTCGGACAGCACTCCAGACGGAGTCGGCGCTGGCGTAGGTAAGATTGGGCAGGCGCTGGCGCCGCATACCTGTGTGCCGAACAATGGGGGGCAGAGTGCACCACCTGCGCTTCTTGCCACAGAGACGCTCCGGGTCCGAGTGCGCACGGCAGACGGTCCGCACGTAGCGGCACAGCTGCCCCACGACGACCACAATCCTACAGCACAGTCAATGGGGCAAAGCGCGTGCGCGCATGTTTCTAGCTCGACCAGCACCGTCGGACACGGCGTCCCGGCCCCAGCGGCCGGCACCAAGACAGTTTGGGACCGCGTGCGGTTACCACCGCCACATGAAGTGGAGCACGCCCCCCAGGCACCCCATTGCGAAAGGACGCAGTTCTGCGTCCCATCTGGGCACTCACCCGTGCTGCAAGTCTCGCTCTGCGAAAGTACATCGCAGGGAAAACCCCCGAACATAGCTGTAACCAGTGCTGTGCGAGATCGAGACCTTGTTCCTCCAGCACAGGTGACAGAGCATGCGCCCCAGGCCCCCCACACACTCAACTGGCAATCGCGTGGGCAGTTCACCTCCGGGCAAGTGGCGTTATCGACCAAAACCGGGCACTCGATCCCGCCGTTCTGACGATGAACGGTGATCGTGCGACTGCGTGCTTGGGTGCCGTTTGGCCCGCAGCTGATTGAACAGGAGGACCACGAGCCCCAAACCGATACCGCGCAGTCCGTCACATTCACACGGCACGTTTGCACGTTCGTTACATTCCCGTAGGTGCCGTTCGTGTTCAGCGCAATGCTGGGCACGTAATTGGATCCACAGATGCAGTCCGACTCCACGCAGTCACCACCGCCACCACAGCTGTCCGCGATGCACACGGCTCGTGCAATCGTGCAGTTTGGCAGCGCCCACCCGGTCGCGCAAATGCACGACCCTTGCCGGCAGAGGCCAGTGCCGTTTCCACAGAAGACGTCCCGGCATGGGTCCTCCTCGGCCACTTCGAAGTCCACCTTCGATGCAGCACCAGACAAGGACCGGCCACCGTCAACAGCGGATGCAAGGCGCCGACCGTTACCAGGCACAATATCAACGATGACAATGCGGTCTGGGTTCACCATCAGTACGGACGCCATGTTTCTGACAAATGTCCCCTTATGCTTCTCACCACCCTCGCCAAAAAACTGCTCGATAGTGATTGCGACGGTGAGGGACACTTGGACCACTTCACGTGTCACGATGTTCAAGGTTTGCGATCCGACAACCGTGACATGCAGCTCCCTGAGCAGCCGATCGAAAAACCAGGCGTTGCGCTTCCCGGGGAAGACGTCCGACTTTCGGGCCACTGGCCTAAGCCCGCGCCCTACCGCGTCCTGGAGTACGATCATCTTTGGCGAGCTGTACCAGATCGTGATTGTCAGGCTTTCGTCGGGGAATGACCACGGAGTGCGGAGCTGCAGCATGGCTGGCGTTGTGCCAGTAAAATCTGCACGGTACCGATGCATATTTACGCCGATCGCCTTAAACTTATTACTGATATCTTCACGCCCCAAGAACTCCTTTGTCTGCCCGTTGCCACCGCTCTCCAGCGAAAGTGGCCCCGGTATGGACGTGCCGCGCAAGTAGTCGCTAAATCCACCTTCGGCACCACCGTTGGCAGTGTCGACGCACGTTGCACTCGATCCGGTTGTGAACCCACAGATCTGGCTGAATCCGATCGGCCCGACCAGTCGATCGAAGTTTGCGCCGCGTGTTTCCACATCCTCGATCATGATCTGCACGTGCTTGAATGCACGAGGGCACTGCACTGCTGCGCCCCACGGCAGCTTGGTATGGCACCTCTCGCCGCTTGCCAGCATTCGCTGCACTCCCTGCCTCGAGGTGTTCTGGGAGATTTCCATGAGGCCTGGCTGATCCTTGTAGAACCACAGGCAGTCTTGCCTGTCGGCCAGGTTCAGTGAGCCACACGCACGACGCAGCGATGGTGGCCACTCATTAAGTGAGCTAAGAACGCTAGAAGATTCGTTGGCAAGGAAACCACCCGAGACGTCGCGCACATAGCCACGGCTGAACGTGTCGCACCTAACCTTGGCTTTGTTGAAGCCACCGACGCCTGCCCGCAGGCCACAGATATTGTCGCCTTGCGATTCGCCGTACTCGGTGCCCCATGGGCTAGTGGCCTGCTTCACCCGCGAATCTGAAAAGTATATCGCCTGATTGACATTGATGGTAGACACGTTGGTGAACGTCATTGGTTGCGCACCGCCCATTGGGGCGTAGCCCGATGTCGAAAAAACAACCGGCCCGCACTGGAAGTTGACAAACTTCGTGTCGCGCACCTGCATTCCCGTAAGGAGTATACCACGGTAGATGCTGCGGCAGCTCCCCGTGCCGCAGGTCGGTTTACCGCTGTGGTCACGGCAGCCCATCACGACAGAATTGTCGACCGTGCCCGAGCGCCCTTCGGGTGCGGTGATGGTTTTGGGATTCTCTGGCATGTTGACGAGGGTATTGCTGCGGGGCCAGATGGCGACCCCATTGTCCATGAGCCGCAGATCCTGCATGTAAAAATCCACCTTGGCAGAGACGACCGCGCCCTCGGTGTTGCCCCACAGTGTTGCATTGTGCAGGCAACCGCTCTTCAGAGCAATACCGACTGAACTACGCGACACCGTGTTGTTGTAGTGCGTCAAGTCGCTGAGCTTCTCAGGTCGCTTGCACACCTTATCGCCCAGGAGCACGATGCCCGGGGTCGATATTCCTGACAAAGACGAGTCAACATGGTTGTGCCGGTGCACGCATCCATACAGCGTGAAATCAGCGCCAACAGCGAAGCTGCGCGTGAATCCCCCCCCGCTCATCCCACCTGTGACACCCCGGAAGGAGTAAAACACGCACTCGTCGATGGTTAGCTTGCCCCGAAAAAATGTCGTGCCAATCTCGCCAGGGGGAACGGTACCAATGAGATTGCCCCTCTGACACCCTGCTCCTTGGCCATCCTGCATCGCACAGTTTTTGAACGCCGCGTTCCCCAGACGCCAGCCATAGTGCGGTTGCGATTTCTTCATGTGGACCTTGAAGGCGTTGCGGAATCGCACGCCCGAGTACACGGGGCCGCGAGAGCAGAATTTCTTCCTGCCAAGGACCATGAAATCCTTCATCTCCCTGGACCACCCTGCTCTACCGCGTTCGAGGCACGACCAGCCGTCAATTGTATCAAAAGTGCGAAGGGACATACCGTACCGCTGCTTTGAGGTTGGGGCTACGTCAGCCTCAATCGTGATTGAACGAGACAGCAAGCCTACTGAGCACCGGGCGTCGATGTGCTTGCCACCCGATTCGACAAATTCGCTGCGATGATCAAACTTGATCGGCGCCATGAGCTCGACGACGATGCCACCTGGCTCCATGCGCGCGACCGTGCACGTTTCGGGCTTGGAGCTGCCGAAACCAGCAGAAAGAACCAAATCGTCCCCTGGGCGCCAGTTTGCGGGTGACGCCAGGTGCAGCTTGGTCGTACCTGCAGAAGCGGTGCGATCAAGCTTAGCCCATGGCACTCGCTGCTCCCCGTACAGCGCGATCGTCCCAGCGTCCCAGATGGACTTGCTCCTGCCCACGTAGTACATCAGCCCGTTCTGGAACATGTCAATGCCGTGAAGCTTGATCGTGAGCTTTTCTTGGAATGGCCGCATCACATTGCCAGCTCTGACGGTCCCCCCTTGCACCAGGATGTGCCGTGCCGAGAAAACAAGGGCCCCAAAGCCCTCTGCAAATTTGAGATTGCCCTCGACCACAACAACATCAAGCTTCGCTGTGCTCTGGTCTAGCGTGATGGACCACCTTGGTGGGATCCAGACATCATCACCATCGACAGGGACGCCGAGCACTTCGACCCAGTCGCGGCCTTTCATAAAGTCAGTTTCCGGGAAGTTCCACCCAGTATATGTGCCATTCTGCTGCACCCATCCTGCGCCGTCGCTCCAGAAGAAGTTGCTGACCCCAATCTTGGACTTCGGAGGCGGGGCGCAGCCTCCGACTGGACACACATCAGGCGGTCCCAACTTAACAAGCCCACCCATCGGACCCTTGAGCACAACGTGGTGCTTGCACCCCGAGCGTCCATCGTTCGGTGCACCGAACCAATTATCAAGGTTCTTCGGTTGGTATCCAAAGGGCACCTCACTAGCTTGTGCTCCAATCCGACCAGTGATGTTGCCGTTCAAGTTTTGGGGTGACGTGTCAACAACGCGAGCAAGCTCATTCCGTGGGCCCAGGTCGTGCAGGGACACGATATCGTCGGGGGAGAGGGTGGTGTTGTACACCGCAAACCTTCTCACAGTCGCAACTAGCCTGTCGTTCTGGCCAGCGCCCTGTCCGATGAACAGCCTGGCGGGGGCAGAGACCCCGAGCTGCGCGACGGTGAGGGAAGAAACACCCTCGATGACAAGCACGGCATCACAAAAGACCTTGACAGCAGCGCCATCAAAAACAACGACCCAGTGGTGCAAGCCCGCGGGGACCGCCCCCGAAGCCGACTGCAGGTTAAACATGACTGCCCCATCCCTCTTTGCGAATAGTGTAGCCTTCGTGGTCGACCGAGACAAGTGCAAGTAGAGCTCAGTGTTGAGAGCGCTACCTTCTTCGCCGAAGCCCCAAAGTTTGCCCGAATCTGTGCCTGCCACAGCGACCCACGCCTCGATGGCGCATACACCCAGCCCAGAAAACGATGCAGACGCACGGAGAAGGTCGACGTAGGTCTTCCCATCCATGTAAAGGCCATTGCTCAATGCACCACCGCCCATAACGGCACCCGTTGCGTGATGTGCGTAGTCCGCAACGCTCGTCCCGAAGCCATCAAAAAGGTACAAGTGGACTGGTTGCGGAAGGAGCTGTTCGCCTGCTGGAGCTGCGAGCCCCTGCTCGAAAAGTTTGGCACTGGCAAGCCAATGCCCTCCGGCACCAACATGCGAATCGAGGCGCCAGCGGTAGTACTGAAACCTCCCTTGCGACTTGAAGCTACCGAACACCTCGTTAATACCGCCAAGGCAAGAAGCGGACCTGCCAACGACCGTTTCGATCGTCGTCCAGGTGGACAAGTCTTGGCTTGCGCTGAAGGTCCACCCTAGTGAGCAGTGCACAGCACTCCCGCCACGCAAATCGTAACGCCCGACGCTGACACTGCGCCCCATATCATACACGAGGTCTTCCACTTGATGACGAGTAACCTCGGGTGGGGAAGATGGGTGCGCACACTTCAGCAAATCAGCACGAAAGCAAATGTGACCCTGCCACGAAAGCACGTGCAGTCGGACTTTGTCTGCAACAAATCCAGTGGGAAACACATGCGTCACAAGAGTGTTCTGGTCCACATTGCCGGTGAATGTCTTTGGCTCGTCGTCACCGCTGGCTGTATACCATGCCCATACGCCATGCAAAGCGTAGCTTACACGGTACGCGCGGACAAACTGGTTAGCGTTCGCACGCCCCTTCGTCTGAATTCCGGTGATGTGCGAGGGTTCAGGAAAGCTCCATTGCAGGTGCTGGTGCCCATCGTTCGCCCCCGCGCAAAATGAGGTCCCAGAATTGTCCAACCGAGAACGCCACATCTGTCCTTTGCCGTAATCTGCGTGGTTCCTCCAGTACGAGAAGGCGGTAATACGCGCGTCCTCGATCTCCGGGTCAGCAATCAGGCCAGCAGCTGGCCGTGTCAGGGCGCAGCTGCCCGAGACCGAAAGTGGCTCCAAGCTCTGCTGTGTAAAACCAGCAAACAAGTATTCCAGTGCCAGGGCTTTTCGGTTGGACGGGCCCACTGCAGAGGAGAACGATTGCTCGACATCGTTGTCCGTGAGCAGTCTATCCCAGAATCGGAAACACGAAAGATCAAAACTGTCATGGTGCCCGCCAACTCGGACGTGCGCGGGATCCTGGCCACCGATGCGGTGCACAGCACGCTGAACTCTCGGCATCAGCGGTACTACGGCAGCTGGCGCGTACTGCGCACTGAACAGTTGCAGCTCGCGAATCCTGATACCATCACCGTGTTTGCTCCCGCTGCCAAGCACGCGGAAGAGATAGTGAGTGTAAAAATCAGTGTTCGGACCTGAGGAGAAGTCGTTGAACGTCTGGCCGAGCTTGTCGGTGCATCTCTCTGGCAACTCGACCTCATCAAGGACAACCCAGCTGCTCAGGGTGCCAGGAACGGATCCTGCATAGCCCCCTTCTAGTGTCCAGCTGCTCGGGCACTCGGATCCAGCAGCCATCACAAAGTAGCGATTCACCGCAGCAGGCTCCGACAGGACAATCATCACCCATTGCCGTGGAAAACGGAGAGCCGCGACCATGGCAGAACCATCCCAGTACAAATTCCCACTCCCCCCGTGGTAGCCATCCCAATACGTGTCGACGCGACCATCCACCAGTCTCGATGGAGGGGCGTGCCACCCCGATGCGTTCACAAATGCAACCTTGACGTCGCCCATGGGGACGAGTTCGCGCTGCCAATGATCGTCGGTGAGGACAGCAAGGGGTGCGCTCTTGATGTTGTTCAGATGCACCCGGAGAGCGCGGTCGCCGTCGTGGCACACGACGAGATGGGCCCACTCCTGGTGCGGTAGCTTTGGGCCGACGAAGCGCTGGAGCCCCTTCTCTGCTGTCCATACTTCGATGAGTAGCTGTGAGGGAAGAAGGAGGGGAGGAAGGCGGGTGAGTGACATGAAGAGCAATTTTACAGAGTGCAAGAGAGGAGGGCAGGCGGGGCAAAAATACGTACCTCCCCATCGAAGTGCTTGTACTCTGATCGACAATTCACCTCTGAGCAACGCGGAGCATGAAGCAGTTTCACCATGCCATTTGCCGCAGACTCGCCCCACTGGGCCACTTTCGTAATGTACTGTGTCGCCACCGCACCACGTGATGTCATGCGAGCCTTAAGGTCCACGCACCAACCACCGCCACCCCACGTGAATGGCGGGACGTCGATCTGGGCCTTGTACGTGCTCGTTGTAAACTGGGCAGTGCTGAGCACTGTTGTGTTTGGCGCAAAAACGCTTGGCCGTGGATCCACTGCGATGGCTCGCCCAACGTTGCCTGCATGCTGCACGAGGTTATGGTCGAAGCGCGTGCAGTCGTGCATGTGCCGCTGGGTGAGCACGACGCTCTCGCCAGCACGCAGCTCGAAAGCCTGCAGCTCAGTAATCAACTTCGCCTCTTGCTCATCGTCAACCGACTCTGCGAAATCGAAATCGTAGCTCCGGCCGGAGGCAACAGCGATCGTCCACCTGTCAATTGGTGCCTGGCAGATGCCCGTGATCCATGGTTTGTCGGAAGCGCCAGTGCTCGTGTCATGAAACCGAATATGTGAGCCCTGCTTCAAGAATTTGTGGGCAAAGATCACGCGCTGGAAACGGCGCTTGCAGTGCAACATGCGCAGTCCTGACGTGCAGTTCGCTGCTTGCGCACCCTTCTCCGCTTCGCCCCAAGATAGCGCGCCTTGCGGCATGCAGCTCGCCTCCACGTGACAGGAAGGATCCTTCAACAGCATCGGAGAAGCCCCAATTAGTGTACCTGGACCGCGCCCGGAAAGCGACCCGTCTTCGTCCCTCCAGAGCGCCTTATGCACCCCAGACCAACCGCCAAGGGCCGGGTCGCGAGTTTGGTATCGGAACTGATTGCCAGCAAATTTCATTCCTCGAAATCTGGTGAAGAAGGCGTTCCGGCCGACACCGGCCCACGTGCAGCACGTCAGAGCAACCGTATGCTGGAGCATGCGCGAGTTCTCCACCACAATGGCCGAGCCCCCCTCTTCGCCGGGCTGAACATACGCGCCCGAGCTGTTGTAGACTGGTCGTCCCAATGCGATAGAGGCAGCTTCATCTCTGGTAAAATTGCCAATGCATGTAGCGTTCGAAATGACGACGCCATCTCCCTGGCCCCATGGCTCGAAGTTAACTTTGGTGGTTTCGGCGATCACAAAGCCGTCCAGATGCACGTTCTGGTTGCCCTTCATCCACACACCGTTCATGGTATTGCTCCAGCTCGTGAAACGGCGCATCACAACTGTCACAGGCGTGCCGCTGCAGCTGTAGCCTGCAGGACCGTGACCCCTGAGGTTCTCCAGCTTCATGCCGTGACGTGCCGTCGCATGGGCAACGTTGTCGTCAAACGTGCCCAGAGGTGTCATCTGCGGGCATACATCGGTGCGCGCATTGGCGCCGTCTGGGTGGGCGAGCGGTCGAAACCAGAAACCATACGCAGCAGAGCCAGCCGCAACATTGCCAATAAGATGGTTGCCTGGATTTGTCACCCAGAAAATCGCTGGGGTCTGATCGACGACCAGCAACGACCATACGGCACGCGTCTGAATGCCGAGGTTGTACTCGAGTCGGTTGTCAGTCTCCACACCGTCCTCGATAAAGAAAGCGTGACCACGCGTATTGTACACGACATTGTGTTTGATTCGCAAAGAGTGAATGCCGTGAATGGCAATGGCTCGGTTGTAGGTGTCGTGGACGGTGGAGTTGAGCACGAAGGACTCTGAGACGTTCCCCACGAGGTGAAAGTGGACGGGGTACCGCCCAATGAAGAACCCCTGACCAGTTTGCCGGATCTGGGTGTTCGAAATACGCACGCGAAGAGAGTTATGCTGGCCAGGACTATGGAACAGTAGTTGGCAGCCATACTGGGCGTCATACGACTCGTCATCGCCTTGGACCACGACATTTCGAGACAGTAGCCCAACTTCGCCCCTGAACGCATCCCCAAGCTCAAGTCCAGCACCGCGCAGACGAACAGTGTGGTGAAACTGCAGGGGGCGGTCCAATTCGAGCTGTCGCCCGCCTGCGCCAATGGCCACGATGACGCGCCGCTCACCCTCCATATGGCCGGGCTCGTTCTCCGCCTGGCACCCTGCCGGAGTGCACACGCCATCGCGGCTGGTGGGCGTCAACACGATGGTCTCGCCGACTGCCCAGTCTACTGCGACGACCAGCTCGATTATGGTATCTCCAGCCGCAGCAGTGCGCGCCAATCTGGTCCAACTGTGCGTGCGTGCACGGCCATGCAGGTCAAGATGGCCGAACCTTACGCCAATGACCTTGGCGCCATAAACAGGGATCTCGTAGGAACGCCGATTCCCATGCAATGTCACAACGGCTCGGTGCGAGAAAGGAACACTGGGTGTGCCGATCTGCAACGCGCCAATCGCGCTACCATCGCCCTTACCACGGACCATGATGTAGCTCGCGTTGAGCTCGCGGTCAGCCGTATCGTCAAAAATCAGAGTGCCTTCGATAATCAACAAATGCAATCGAGGTGAGGTCACGAGATCATACAGGACGGTGTTACGCGCAGGGATGGAGATACTATCGCCTTCCTTGGGTGGGGAATTGTACCCCCAGGTTGTCGTCGCTGACCAACGGTCGACGTAGGAGAACGTGGTCAGGAACGGTACTGTGGCTAGTCCTTTCCCAGCTACCGAAATTACGGGAAGAGCGAAACGCACAGCACCCGTGGGCGACGGATTGGTCACGCACAGGATCTTCGTGTCACTGGCCCCGATACCCGTGCAGTTGACGCCAAGCGCAGAATCTTGCCCCCACAGGCACAGGTTTTTCCCACGGTAAGACCCGACGTCTTCGAGCTTCCACGCACACACAACACCAGCGATGGTAACGTTGGGGGATGTGCCAAAACCAGAACCCGAGATAGTAACAGTGGTTCCGCCAGCAGTTGATCCAATCGCAGGTGCCACAGACGAGATGGTAGGCGTAAGTATGCTGCTGAAATTGAAGATGGTAGAATTCGAATGGAGTGCTGCTTCGCCAACCACGTTCAAATCAATATTTAGCTCGGGGACGCTCCCAGAAGCTGCGAACTTGCTCCCAGCGATCGTTGCACCCGTGCCGCAGCTGGCAACAAGCAAAAGCTTAGGGTCACGAGCGGCTCCCAGTTTCGTGACCGTGTGGTCGTGGACGGCCACGGGCGCACCGCATCGTTCAAGAGCACCTGCGAGCTCTGGGGACAAGTACCTTGCCCAGGCGCCAAAAGATGCAACAACGACAATGGTGTCGCTGCCAAGCGAGCGCAAGGTGGTGGCGAGTTCGCTGTACTGGCTCGCACCCCAGAAGTGACGCAGCGACGTGAGCGTCCCGAGTGTTTGGTTCCTGTCTATGATCCCCACGTAAAGGCCGACTGCATTGCCATTCACAAGCAAACTGGAGCCCTCGGAATGGGGGTACTGGTGGTAACGGGCAGACACAGCAGAGCCGCTGTTTTTGATCAGCATAGAGCCACGACCGACGGCGGCATTCCGGACGCTCACGCGTACAGACCCGTACGCCACCTGGCGCTTGTCGGCGTGAGAGGGCCCTGTGGTGCACACGAGGCTGCTGGAAGACACCTGACTCACCTCAGTGCAAGGCGTCGAGCCAACTGTGACAGTTGGCAACGGCGTCGAGCGAAAGCCCGCGCCTGTGATGGTGACACGGGTGCCGCCGCCAGCCGACCCGGCGTCTGGGGTGATAGCATCGATCCGCCAGTTGATATCAAAAGAGGACCTACCGCGCGCAAACCCGCCTGGTGTGCGGAGGAGCACCATGTGTCGGCCGCCTGCGGTGGGCCGTTGAAGTCTGCACGTCAGCTGTGCCGAATCCATGGCGACGATCGTGTAGGTGGAATGAACTGCGACACTGTCCTGCTTACGGTTGAAATGGGCCGCCCAGTCGCCACCACTCTGGACGACGCAGCCACTGGGGAGATGACCCCACGAGCCTCCCACGAGCGCGCTGCGGCTGGCTTTGACCTTGCTTCCGAATTCCGTGACAGCGGCACTCAAGCA
>Ga0308018_10000883_pt1 | contig 14306 bp, 9 predicted proteins | sample Neamet282_FD_203130 | JGI IMG/M metagenome (GOLD analysis project Ga0308018, IMG submission 203130) | Marine microbial communities from water near the shore, Antarctic Ocean - #282 | ecosystem: Environmental > Aquatic > Marine > Unclassified | place: Southern Ocean | collected 2014-10-01
TTAAAGCCATCTAGTGTCTTAGCGGTACCTGTACCAGTTCCTGCCGAAGTTGCTTTAAATATATCCCCTACGGCAGCGGACGCATTGCCGCCATGGCTAGACCAGGTTGTATTACCTAAAGTTACAATTTTGTACCTGTTATTCACTATAAAAGAGCCTGCAGTTACAGGAGACCCATATCTGCTAGCTATATTGACTAAAGTATCATCTGCTCTCTGATGGCTTTTTCCCGAGTGAAACACTAGTTTGGAAGCTATAGGGTACTGAAGTGTTGTCTGCTTCTCATGCGTTACGCCTGTAGCACTATTAGTCTGGATAGAGGAAGCAATGTTATTCTGTAAGTATATAAGTGCATCTAACCAATTACCCGCAAAGCCATATAAACCTCCGCTATACGGGCTGAATGAATCCGGATTAAAGGGCATGCCTCTAGTGGCGCTTAAACGTACAGAAGTAGCGGAGCTTAAAGTATCTCCTTTATCCATTCTACCTTCGCAAAGAACGTCTATGGTACTTTCGTCTGTCTGTGTAGAACGAGTATCTGAGTCGTTTTTATCGACACAAATACGTGACTGGTCATCCACATAAATATCATATAGTCCGCTAACCTCGCCCTCGCATATAGCGTATGCTACATATATCTTCGAGGGGTCATTATATAAAGAATCAGCAAAAACAGGTATACTATCTGTTCTTTGCACCCCATAAATGACAGGGAGACGTTTAGCCTCTAAGTTTATTCGTAGATCAACTTCTCTATCAACTTCTACTTGATACTCTACCTGCTTGTACTTTTTAAATAACCACCCTGACTTCTTCATTTTATACCTAGTTTCCATAACTTGGTATATAGCCATAATGTTTACAGCGGTTTCTCCGTGCATAAACCCAAAATCAGCTACATAATCATCCCTGTAAAGGGCTGCTAAATCCGGCCTGCCGTCTGACCCCATAGCTCTATGTTCTGAGTCTGAGGTTATTCTACCATTAACTCTTATGAAGTCGCCCCAATGGCTAGTAAGAGTCCATGCAACAGTAGAATTCTTAGTAGGGTCATCTATTAATTTTGCTTTAGAAATGATACCCTTAAATAGCATATAAGGTGCACCTATTGTAGTCCCTGTATCGGGATCAATATGTGCCTTCCATATAGATACTTCTCTATTTATATACCCATTGTAAGTGCTGCTGGTAGGATCATCAAGTATAGAAGTAACTTCAACTGTTTCAAGGCTAATATTATAGTCATTTTGCCCTGCCTTATTAACAGGTAGTCTACTAGGATGTATACAAACTGCGTCATAATTATTTGACGTAAACCTTGAAATAACAAGAGTTATACCATTATTATCTGTGTCATTGGCAGATGCTATTTTTATCTCATCTCCCTCTGCAAAACCAAGCTCTACCCAAGATTCGACTTGATCAATCATTTTTACGGTACAACCAGCACCTGCTGAGTTAGCTATAGTAATTTTATTAGTGGAAGAGCCTACAACAGCGCTACTTAGACCAATGGAAGAAACTGTAAGAGAAACGTTACTGACTTTAGCCTCTGTAGTCTCTGATACAGTTCCTACTTTTGTAAGTCTTCCTGCTATATAAGTCTGTGCACCATTAGTAGCACCTGCCAAGGAGGAACTATTATCATCGTAGCTAATGTTAAAAGAAGCATCCGTTATATACGAGTAGTCACTAGCTTTCTCAGCTATCTGACCGTCAGCCCTTTCCGTGACTTTCTCAAATTTTACTAGATGAGCATATAGAAACGGATCCTCGCTAAGTAAGGAGGTGGTTAAATCTGCGCCTAAGGCTTTTGTACTCATAAGTATTCTTCCAATTTCAAATCAAACTTGTATAAATTATCTGTGTTTAGCGAGTAAGACCTCACCGCTTTAGGCATAATTACTTTAAATAAAGGGTTTTGAAAGTTTAAAGTGCTTCCGCTGCTAACGCTACGACTTAGCGGAGGGCTTATACCTAATCTCATATGAGCTATAGCAGGCTGCGAGGTACTATAGTTAGTACGTGTTTCTACATAAGTAATCATATATGCCTTTGCATGGTTACTATCACTAGTATCATTAATAGTAAACATCTCGCCAGGAGACGGTAAAGCTGTTGCTTCGTCTCCGCCTACTGCAGTAACATTCCAGTTAGGAGACCCTATTAGTACACTTGTTGATCCAGCAGAGTGAGCAGCGGCCCCTTGGGTAGAGAACTGAAATACCGCACCACTGTTTATACCTGCATTACTATTAGTTAAGGTACTTAACCAATTTGCGTTTTCAGGGGTACTATACTGAGGAAGGGCAACGTGAAAAGGTGTGAGCGCCCCTTGCTTCATTTGTAGAAAAGCATCAATAGGACGGAATTCTGCCTGTGTCATAGGGTGGTATGAGATATCTATATTCCACTTTTGACCTGCTACAGCTTTTGCTAAAACTCTCTGCGAGTTAGTTCTAGACACCATTACTTTTTGGTCCGACGTTAGTTTTACAGAAGCAAAGCCGGGTCCTAAGTCTCCCGCCCCGCTAATTTCGTTAGCTCCTGAAAAGTGCCTTTTATAACTAGGATCTGGTAATCTTGTAGAAAAACTATAGGGCATTATGCTCTCCTTGCTGCAGGAGCAGTATATGTACTCTCATCTACGTCTTCCATGAAGTCTTGTCCATACGAATTTGCTGCTTGTCTTAACATCCCTATTATATTCCCCTGTTGCTCCATTAGAACATCTTCTACACCTGCAGCATCTATTGCATTAATACTAAAGTTTACATTTGTTGACCCACCACCTGCTGCGACATCATCCGCAGGAACAATAGTACCAGGACGATCAGGCATAAATAATTCAGGGCCTTGCTCCCCTACTACATAGCCTGTGTTGCCTCCTGAGGCTCTATGCTTACTTCCATAGAAAGATGATTTAAAGTTCTCAGCCCCTCCCGTACCTTCGGCTCCTCGGAAGTATGCAAGCTCACCACGAGCTGATTGAGATTTGCCTAAGTCACTAGTGGTTCCTCTCTTACCTACGGATACACTACTAGGCATTGCTCCACCACCGCTTGCTCCAGAACCCCCTCCGGAATAAGAAGTACCAGAAATAACTGCTAACTGGGCGACGCCCATTGCTGCAATTATAGCTCCTGTAATGAAGCCCATAGTGCCTCCTTGCTCATATGCTTTCATTATACCTGCAGCGGTAGAGGCAATAGTAGCCGCCATCTGCATCTTTTTATTTGCTTCGAAGGCTTTTCGTTTCATAGCCTCTTTCTTCGCTTCCAAAGCTTTAATCTTAGCTAAACTTTCTTTTGATTTTCCATCTCTCTTCTTCTCTGCCGCTATTTCTTTGTCTATTCCAGCGACTCTGTTCTGCGAAGCTGCTGCCATAATCTGCGCTGTTTGTGATATAGTGCTAGCAATTGCCTGAGCAATAGCTGCCTTTTCACCCAGGGTATTTACCTTACCTTCAATATTGTCGAAAGCAGTAACCCAGCTACTTGTAATATTCAACGCGCCAGCGGATATTGCTGCAACTAGCTCACCCTCGGGGCCTAGTGCCTTAAGGTTTTCCTGCATAGGAGCCATAACAGCCCCTATTCTCTTTATCTTATCTGAAAGAGCGGTTTCGCCTTCATCGTTTGCTAAAGAACCGTCTACTTTATCTGCTCCCCCTGCTGCTGTGGATTGATTTTGTAGTACGTCGAAAGCGCTATCGCCGCTCGCACCCAGTACGTTTGCTTTTACGGCTGCTTTTGGTAGTGTAAGGTCATTAATATTTGTTAGGGTCTGAATCAGACCTTCAGCTAAATTGGTCATAGCTGCTGTACCCATAGTCTCAAGTTGAGCCTCATACTCAGTCATGGATTCTTGAAATTCAGCGTCTCCTTCACCTTGCTTTTTCATTAACTTAGCTTTCATCTTAAGCAAGTCATATTCCATAGTCAGTCTTCGAACAGCTATATCAAATTCGAGTACCGCTATACTTTGTCTGTCCTTTATAGAGTCTTCTAGTAATTTTAACTCATCTGCTGAATTAAGCACTGCTTTTCTACCTCTTTTTGGGTCTGAAGCATTAGCTGCAAGCATAGCTGCTTTGGCCTGCTGCTGTGTTCTAGAAAGCCTGTCTTTTGCTATATCCAAAGATTTCTGGTCTTGAGCTAATATTAAGTTTTTAAACCCTTGTTCTCCTTCGAGAACTTCTAAGGCTTCCTGCTCTACCGATTTTGCGGCTGCTTTTTGAGCAAGTATTTTGGCATTTATTTCTAAAATAGCGGCAGTTTTATCTTCTGTTAGGCCCAAGGTTACTAAGTTTTCTTTTTCTTTCGTTAAAGACTCTAGGCTAAGTCGTTGTATTTCTTTTTCTATTTTATGTGCTGATTCAGTTATACTGCCACTAACTTTTCTTGTCTCAGCTAGCTTTTTAAGCGCAACTTGTTCTTTTTTAATTTTGGAAGGGTTTTCTTGCATTATCTTAATATTAGCTTTTAAAGCATCATTCATACGGTTTAAGGTTGTGACAGGGTCAGTTTCCCCGTCTAAAGCAAACGCTTTTACGAACTTTGATAAAGGAGTTTCTCCTTTATTAAGTTCTTCTCTTAACTTCGTAGCTTCTGCTGTAGTTCGTGTTGTCATGCCCCCAAAACCACCCATCACCGTTTCTGTCTGCGTAAGTGCTTTAACGGCTTCATCTAACCCTGCAGACATCTTGTCAAAAGGAGTATCTACTTTTTCGCTAAATTTTGCTAAGTCTTCAGAAAAAGAATTTAACCCTGCATTCATGCTCTCTAATAAAGTCACTGTAGTTTCAGCGCTGGAAAGAGGTTTCATTACTTTACCTATCTCTTCAGCGGTTGCTGATGACTTGGCTGCAAGAACAGTCATTCCTACAATTTGCTTACCTATATGAGCAGTAAGCTCCTCATCCCCTAAAGCAGCGGCTTCTACTTGTGCTACTTTTAATCCCGCAAGAAGAGGCTTGGCGTCTAGCTTATTAAAGTTAGCTATAAGCTTTTCCTGGGCAAGAATCGCATCATCTACTACAGCTTGAGTGGCCATATGACCTCTAATATTCTTCTTCCTGTTGATTTTGGATAGTTTAGTTTCTAACCTAATCCTTTCTTCTGTTGCCGCTGCTAACTGTGTTGATTTATCCACCATTTGTATACTAACAGCGTCGCCTACCCTATCTCGAATTTGTGCAGCAGCACCCGCAGCAGCCTCTAACTTAGCTGTAAATATGTCCCACCCTTTAGTGGGGGCTTCTCGAAGCTCAATGTCTAATAAAGTTTTATTCAGCTGCACTCCTACGTCATTTAAGTGGCTGAGGCTTTCGAATACTTCTTCTTGTTTTTTTACAGTCTCGGACGCCCCAAACCAACTATCCCAAGCAGCTTTCCCTAACCCAAGTACTATGGGTATAAGAGCAAGGTAAGGAAGTGCGGTAAGAATAGCAACCCCAAGCGCCCTAAAACTAAGACCAGTTGTGAAGAGGGCTACCTTTAATCCTGCGAAACTAGCGCTAGTAGCTCCGTTAGCTACAGCAGTAGTGGCTAGTTCTATTCTATACGCCACCATAGCGGCCCTTATACCATTTATTGTTCCTTTGAAGTCTAGCTTAGAAGCAGAGTTGATAGCGCTAGCTTTCGCACTGGCAGTCTCTGCCTGAGCACTTAGAATTAATGTAGTATTTAGTTTCTGCTGGGCATTTTTAACTCCTGTTATAACAGCCTGCTTTTCTCTATATTTTTCAGTAGTCTTATCTTGCAAATTTGCCTGATTATCTAAGTCTCTTCCATGTTTTGCTAGAGAGTTATTTAAGCTACCTTGTGCCTTAGTATAATCCTCTGTTGTTGCTGTTCCAGCTTTAATTTTTGCAGATAGCTCGTTATACACGCCAGGAAGTTTACCTGTAGTAGATACATTTGTAAAAGAAGCTTCTGCAGCTTTCTTAGACTCCATGGCAAATTTAGCCATCTGTTGAGACCCTTGAGTAAGCCCAGGAAGCAAAGCCCCTCTAATAGTGCTGGCAAACAGTAGAACTCCGCCTAGTAGAGCAGTGGGGCTTTTAGAGAAAAAAGCTACCATAGGAGACAGCCCTTTATTTATAAAGCTAACCGAGTCCTTTAAAAGATCTTGAAGGGCCGCTGCTAATTGGTCGTACGCATTAGGGTCAATGGCATTTGCAATCCCTGAAAAGCTTTTTTCACCTTCTGCAATAACAGCATTAACAAAAGCTTGTCTTTTTTGGTATTGAGTAAGATTTTGGACAGTTGTGCCTAAAGCTGTAGCATATGTTTGTGCTGCGTCATCAAGACGTACCATAATACCCAGTTCGTCTAGTAATTCGGGCTCTAGTTTTGCAGAGCCTCTTATTAAACGATTCAAAGCATCTGTCATATCTCTACCAAGAGCAAGAGAGGCGCCTTTAGCTACATTACCTAGTTTAGCAATTTGTTGGCTAGAAAAGCCAGAAGAGGTTGCTAGAGCTACCGCAGACATAGCTTCTTGAGTAGAGACTGCTGCACCTGTGATTGCTTTTAATTGATCGGCAATATAAGGAAGATTACGGCCTGCTACCGTTCCTGTATACGCCAAGCCTTCTGCAAGTTGGTCTGCTGCGGCTGCTCTTTGTAGTATACCAAAAGCCGCAGTTAATGCGAATACGTTAGCAGCTAGAGTAGCATAAGCGCCTACAAGACCGCCTCCGCCAATCATAGTTTGCTGCATTTTTGAGAAAGACTTTGCGGAAGAGAGACCTGCTTGTGCTACCCCCTTCTCTCCTTTTTTATACCTGTTACGAGCTTTAGTAGTTTTTTCAGTGGCCTCTGTAAATTTCTCAGTGCCTTTAGCAGCTTTTGTACTGTCCGCAGCAATTTCTTTTAGACTTCCGTCCTTCTTGAATTTGACCGTAAACTTAATTTCATTTGCCACTATTTCTTTCTCTTTATCTTATCGTACTCCCTTTTTAGAGCTGCGGAGGACTCTTTGATAGCTCTGGCATCTAGCCACTGTAAAACTTGAAAGAAAAAATCGTTGTCTTTCTCCACCCCATACGTGTACATATAAGTATGAAGGCTAGTATAATCTTTTCCAATATACCCTATCTCAGGGTATACTCTATCTCCTAAGCAATTGAACACATCCATTGCACTTAAAACTGTGTTAGGCAGATCCTCTAAAGAAGGAGGTATATCTTCCTCTATTATCTCTAACCCCATCTGTTCTTGCATTTCAAAATAACGCTCTGGCGTCATCTTAACATCAAGATTTTTGAACAGTGTCTCCAGTCTTTTTAAGCATTTTTCCTGTTGGCTTGCTACGAAAGTTATCCAGATCAAAGACTACCTCATTGAGCCATGTATCGAATTCGGTTGAGGAGCTTACAAGTATTTCTGCGTTTTCTTCAGAGTACTCTACTTCGGTGCTTAAATCTGCGCCATCTGTATCTACCAGGATCAAAGTTTCTAAGTGCGCCAAAGTAAGGCCTTTCCACCCTTTTACGGAGTTACGTGCGAACTCGACAACAAACTTTTCTTCGTCTAGTACTTCTTCGGCTGCTCGGCTCTTTCTATTGAACTTTGTAGTAGTACACTTCTTTCGCATACCTGTCAGTTCTTTTCTTGATAGGTTAGCTACTTCGACTGAAAAACCTTCTAATCCCGCGAAGTCAATCCACATAGCTTTACTATCTACTACTAATTGTTTTAAATCCATTTTATGTCCTTATTTACGTTGTATAAGTTATTACGCTCGAAAGCGCGGTTGGTCGTTCTGTCATTCTCCAGCTATACTCCTCTAAATAAGTCGCTCCTTCCTGGAGCCTATTTGTAAAAGAGCAGTTAAAATCAAAAGTCAGGCCTTTAAAAGCACCTGTAGTTCCTACCGTTAGTACTAAAGGAGCACTTGTACTCCATGATTGTAAGTCAGGGCTAGTGCTTTTAAAATACTTAGTAATTGCACCTGCTACTATTCGAGTCCCCACTGTGAAGCTAGAAGGAAACATAGACGTGGCTGCGTTTGTTGCTGCTACGGAACCTTGAATAGTAGTATAGTTATTCCACGCAATATCATTCTGCACCTCTATACCTAAGGAGCCTACTCCGTCAGATATGTCAACACCCCCTATAGTTAGCGTATTAATTTTCGGTACGATATAAGTAGTAGTATCGTACGCAGACCCTGTTTGCAGGGTACCAGGTATGGCACTACTAAATTTTGACAGCTTAGACGCTTCACCAGCAATAGTTAATCTTAGGGGTCTTGATCTATTGATCTCAAACGTCCCAGCTTGAATAACGCATTTGTCTAGTTTAAAAACATCTTGCTTATTTGATATGTATAAATCAAAAGTTGTACAATCAAGTAATCGATCAACTACAACTCTGTGCCTTGCTTCCTCTAGTAGAGGAGTGTTAAAGCTAAACTCTGCAGCGTTTGCCATGTTTATACTAGAGCCTTCAAACCCTGATTGGTTATGGAGGGTCTTTACTGCATAGCTTTTCTCTTGGAACGATTGGCTAAAAGAGATTTCACTTATGTCTATCCTGTACTTTTTACTATCATGTACAAGGTAAACCTCCGCTTCTTTTTTAAAAATTAAGTTTGCCATTTCAGTCCCTTATAAAATAAAGGGGGCCAAAAAGACCCCCTCACTTTCATACCATATATTATATTTCAAATCACCTGCGGTGTCAAGAAATATTTTTCTACAGTTATACTCCGATGTATTTCAGTGATATTTCATCACCTTCGCCTACGGAACTACCTAATCCATGGAAGCTGGTCTCAAGAGAGATAACATCTTCAATAGAGTGGCTTGGAATCTCAAAATGCGCTGTTGGCAAACTGATCTCAAACCTAGGCTTAGTAGCATCAGTTCCACCTACCTGTAGGGTAATTGCGAATTTGTTAATAACAGTATTGACGTCAGACACCAAATCCTGGAACAAATTCTTACTCTTATTGGTAGCAGCATCAGAGCTAGCAAGATAACAAGTCAAACTTCCAGAAACGGTACGAGTACCAGTTACGTGTTCGATTGGCTGGTTAACCTTACCAAGTTCTTCAGGAGTTAAGTACGAAATATTATTACTAATAGTTACGTTTCCACCTGTAATGGCCACCTGATACGAAGATCTATAGTTATCATTCGCCGTACCGTCACCGTCTCTATCAAAAGTAGTGCCTGCTTGGAAAGCAGTTTCTGGCGCCAAAGTAAGATTAGTAAGTCGATTACGAATAAAGTTACCTGTATTTGTAGAGCCTTCACTAACATTAGCCGACCAGCTAGCTTGAGCATTGTTAGTTGATGTAGAGATATACAGTTTGTCACTGTCATCTGTATCAATCCACAATGCACCTAGTGCGGAGGGATTTGGGAAGGTAGCAGCAGCAGTAAGTTGCCCCGCGCCTAAACCAGTTCCTACTTCTTTAATTTGACCCGCCATACCTGACCAGTTAATTGTAGCAATACCATCGATATCAAAGTCCATAGCAGCTTCATTAACAACAGCGTTAGAGAGCTTATAAAGCAATCGACCCGCACTTCTGTCACTAAAGACAAAGTACAGATTGAACGTTCCTAAAGCAGCTCGGTTAGAGTCAAAGAAGTTAATGTCCAAATCAGTTGCGTCAGAGTTAAGAGACTCAGAAGTAACAGTAAGAACTATGTTATCGTCCGAAGATGCGCCACCGATCATTTCAGGATCAATAGTAATTATATTGCCGGTCTCAAACCCTGTGCCTCTTTCTGTCATAACTGCTGTGCTTACGTTACCATTAGCTAAAGTTGTAATCTGTACGACCGCACCTGAGCCAGTATTCAAAGAGTTGCCCGATCCTGAAGATACAGTAACTCCAGAGTTAGTTCCACTTGCTGCTGTAGGAATTGCTAAAGTTGAAACCTTGCTGCCTGTGTATGTGTTGCTAGTATCAAAACTAGTAACTACGACTCCACTAACTGCACCACCAGTAGCTCCATGTTCAAACTTACCAGTAGTAGGTACATATACGTTCTGCCCTGCCATTGCTACCCAAAGCGCCTCTTCTACTGCATGCTGCGCATTTGCTGTAGAGTCTGCTCTGCCGTTTGTAGCACTCTTGCTACCTGCCGACTTGAAAGGACGAATGTAAGTAGAGAACGACCACTCAGCAGCAGACAGAGAGTCCGTAAACATTTTACGACCTCGACGTGAGCGACCTGAAGAGTCCTCCATTTCATTTAGAGTTATCTCTGAAGAGTTCGTCGCTTGAGAGAAACTAAATCCATCAAGCACAGGAACAGACCAGAGGTACCCGTCTTTTTCCATGTAGAGACGCGAGTCTCTACTAAAATGTAAATATTCAGCCATAGTATATTCTCCCTATGATCTTGAAAAGACTGGTCGTGAATGTTTATTCGTGCCAGGATTTTCTTAGTAACGAACTTCTAAAAGTATTTCACCTACTCCTAAAGGTTCGAGCACACCCTCATCAGTATCAATACTGATGACTGTGGTTTGTTGAGTATAATAGACATTATTCATTTTGTCTGTATACTGTAATCTTGAGTTATCTTCGATGACTGTTTCGACATCTTCCATCAACTCATTCAATGCTTCTTGCGCATCTTCGTCTTGAACATAGCAACGGATTGTTATAGATAAAAAACGATCCCGTACTCCAGCGGACTGGTACTCTCGTGTCTCGCTTCCGGCATTTAAGTGCAGTGCTGGGAACTCATCTACTTCATCCCAAAACTTCATTCTAGGGTGTACATTTTCGCCCAAGTCTGATAGGAATGCCCCTTGTCCGTTAATTGTCTTTAACTTAGATACAAGTGCATCAACAATACGCTTTCTTCTTGATGCGTAAATTCTTGCAGTCATTAAAGTCTCCTAGTGTATAATCGGCCTAGACCAAATTGAGCTACTAGCTCTCGTATAGAAGTATCAATTAACGATCTTGGATCCCTATCCGCCTCTGCGAACCTACTACCGCTTGTGCTCTCATAAACCCCATAAGGGTTCCTTGCGTAAGTATACCCAATACTAGGAAAGCCACTGGAGGTTTCATTAATATCTACAGCGCGAACGCTCTGTGCGAACCTACCTGTTTGGTTCTCTAACCTAGGGGAGCCCATATTATCTGCGACTTGTTGAGGCAGCTTCGCATTAAGTATACCTAGTATATTTTTCAGAGCCATTCTAGGCGCTCGGGGCTTCCTTTTACCTGTTTGGCTCTTGGCCCCTAAGGCTGCTGCGGCAAATGTGACAGCTTTGCCCTTTTTACCTTTAGTCTGTACTTTTGTTTCAGCAGTATTTCTAGAAGTCTTAGGCTTACCCGCAGTTGTGGTTACTTTTACACCTTTTCTACCTTTAAAGGACGCAGCAATAGTTTCTATTGCAGTTTTACGATCTACTTCAAACTGACTATCAGAGCCTTTTAAACCTTTATATATTTCGTCTGGGTTTGTGTTACCAAGAATTTCATTTATCCGTTTTTTCGCGTCTTCTAACTTCTTCCTCATTACAGCGCCTTCGAGAATGTTACTGCCAGCGCCTGATATGCCTACTGAAAACGTTAACTCTCCTGTAAAAGAGTCTCTCATAAACTCTAAGTCAATACCCAGTTTATTTAAGTCCCTAAGCAACTCTTCTTCTGATAAACTTTTGCCTGTAACCCTATCTTTTACTAAATTTTTATGCTTATCAAAGGCTTCCCTGACCATCGTCTCAATAATGCCATCGCCTGGGTCATGTGTAGTATGCGATGCCTTACCTTTATTCAGCTGCCTGCCCTTACCTCGCTTCGTAGTATAGGACTTATTGAAGCTCTTTCGGGAGTTTCTGCTTCCTTTTCCTTTTGCACTTGCAAGGAAGTCTCGAATCCCATAGAAAAGATTTAAGTAGGGTGTATGATAGGATCTTTTGATTTTATCAAAAACGTCTGCCTGCCCTTGTGCCCACTTGTTAGGAGGGAGTCCAGTTCTAACATCTGTAGTAAAGGTGAAAGAAAGAGTAGTTCCTACATGCATATATCGTGCAGCCAAAGGGTCTTTTGCTTTAGTAGCAAGTATATCTAAGCCCTTTGCTAATTGTGTTGTCATCAGTGCAGATAATCTAACTACCTCTTTCTCAAGACCTGCTACAGCTATACCCTTGCTCTTAAATTCTTTTATTAGTTCCGCAGCAAACTCGTCCTCACTATAGTCAAATGTATGAGTATGTAAGTTATAGCCTAGACGTTTCTGAGCAGCAGAGACGTCTAATTCTACTTTCATTTTCTCTAGGAAGGCTTGTAGACTAGCTGCGGACATTAGTAGTTTTTGTACAAGTCTAATACTCGTTTGATGTGGTCTGGGAATGCCACATTGTTAGACTGGCTTGAACTACCAGGGTTCTGAATACTAGCCCCTGCAATAGTTCTTCTTTCTTTATGTTCGTCTTTTAAGTAGTAGGTAATTAAATCAATTACTGCTAACTTTAAGTCAGCTGGAATGATTGACCATCCTGCAGTGTATACTACTTTCACTGCGCCAACGCCTGTCGGCCAGTTAATAGTCCCAGAGGAATTTGTTCTAAAAATACTATCGGTACTACTATTTAAGTAATACTCATGTGCTGCTGTACTAAGAGTAGTATAAGACCCACTAAATTGTATCCTCTCTTGTACGCTTGTTATGCTATTTACAGGGCTTTCTGTCAATTGGACTATATGAGTACTCCAATCAACATTAAGTACTTCAGTCTTTGCGGAGCTATAAAAGTCTACAAAGCTATTTGCACAATAAGTCTTTACTAATTGACTGACGGACGGAATTAAGGCATTTATCTTTAAGTCCTCTTTCGGGGTAGATAAACCTTCTGCATCTTTATATTCTTGTAATGTTATTAAGTCTGCCATAAGTCAATTAATAAAAACTGGGGGAGAAACCTCCCCCAATTTCCACGATTACTAAAGTAATCAGTAGTGCTATTAGTTAGCTAAAAGAGTCAAAGCATGGGCGCCATTGGTGCCTTCGAGAGCTTTGAAGCCAAGAGCTTGACTAGCAACGAGAACGTTGCGCTGCTTACCAACTTCGTAATCAGTCTCAATGTTAACTCCACGCAGACGACCAATAACAAAACGGCCTGTGTTAATAACAAGGGCACAAGTACCAATGTTAGCAGGAGCAAGCTCCGCAGACACAATGACAGGAGAACCAAAGAGGGTACCCATCATACCGTTGATGTTAGCAGCTACGTCAGAACCGGCTTTATCTACCGTTCGGAAATCGCCGTCTTCTGCAAGGATATCGTAGTATGCATCAATAGAAACGATGTACACAATATCAGAAGGGTTAACAGCATATTTGCCCATAGAGGCACGCGCGACTTCAAGCATGCTAGTTCCGAATGGTGTAGTACCATCAAGTTGAGCAGTTGTAGCCGAAGTAGTAGCTCTAAAGCCTGTACCTTTGTCATTACCATTTCCGCCTGCGATACCCGCTGTTACACCAGCAGTACCATAGAGAATTGCCTTATCAGTTGCTATAGCGTGAGAGCGAGCAAGAGCTGAGGTAATCATTGGAAGGAATGAAACCAAAGAAGTTTCGTCCACATCGTTATCAATGTAAGTACCTGCTGCGAGACGTTCAGTATTTAATACGTTATTTGTAACGTCGTACTGACCATTAGTACTACCGTTATCAATACGCTGATTGGCCTCATCAATAGAGAAAGTAGTACCGAAAGTTGCCTGGTTAACATCTGCAGTGAAAGGCATTACAGTGGCACCTGACTGAACAGGAATTTCACGGAACAAGCCCATGAGTTTAGTTTCAAGTGCAACTTCTTGTTCAAACTGCTGAGTTACAGTAATGTCAAGGTTACCAGAAGTAGACTGAGCTCCGAAAGCAATACCCTGCTTTTCGATGACGTCTTTACCCATAGAGGTATCCCAACCTTTACGTGTAATAGCGCCAAACACTTTAGCTTCAAGTGCTTGCTTACCAAAGTCTTCCTGAGATTTTGAAGAGAATTCATACTTGCGGTTACGCATGGACTCAAGCTCTTCAGCTTTCTCTTTTACTTCGCCTTCGAATTTCTTGGTAAGAGCATTGATTTCTTCAGCTTTTGCAGCTTCGAATTCTTTCTGCATGTCTGCTACCAAACGCGTAGCACCTGATTCTACACCAGATACGATAGCGGTTTTAACTTCTTCTTCTTGTTGAGCCTTAGCTTCTGCATTTGCAGTTGCTTGGTCATCAAGATCTTTTTGTGCAGCCACATCGGCTGCTTTTTGCTCGGCTTGCTTCATTGCGATTTTAGCAGCAGTTTCCTCAG
>Ga0308018_10000898_pt1 | contig 14234 bp, 11 predicted proteins | sample Neamet282_FD_203130 | JGI IMG/M metagenome (GOLD analysis project Ga0308018, IMG submission 203130) | Marine microbial communities from water near the shore, Antarctic Ocean - #282 | ecosystem: Environmental > Aquatic > Marine > Unclassified | place: Southern Ocean | collected 2014-10-01
AAATCCGGACTTTTTCACCAAGACAAGCTCCTGTGTGTCCCGGGCACCCACAGGAATAATCATCCTGCCACCATCGGCGAGTTGGTCCACAAGTGCCTGAGGGACCGAAGGTGAAGCCGCCGACACGACGATCACATCAAAGGGGGCGTACTTCCGCCACCCGATGGTACCGTCGCCCACAAGCAGTGCAGTGTTCTTCACACCAAACGCATCAAGGGCCTTCCGAGAGCGCTGAGACAGTTCGCGCACTCTCTCGACCGAGTAGACTCGATCGGCCATCAGGCACAACAGCGCGGTCAGGTATCCGCACCCAGTCCCGATTTCGAGGACCTTGTCGTCAGTAGTCGGCCGCAGGATGGTCAGGTAGTGTGCCTGGAGCGACGGCTGAGATGCAGTTTGGCCAAACCCAATCGGAATCGAGCTATCCTCATATGCCCTCGGACGCACACCCTCGGGCAGGAAAATATGTCTCGGCACCCGGTCGAAGAGTTGGAGAATCTCCAGATCATCAACGCCTCGGGCGCGGATGTCCTCGATGAGTTTTCGACGGTACGCGACGTATCGGGTATCGGTCAAAGCGTCAGATCCCACGTGCGGATATCCTCGAGCAGCTTGTAGTTCGTGAGATCTAGATGCAGTGGCGTCACGGAGACGTAGCCGTCATCAACAGCTTGGAAGTCCGAGTCCGCGGGTCCTCTCCAGTGGACGGCCCCGCCGCCAATCCAGTAATACTCTTTGCCCGACGGGTCATTAGCGCGCGTGATCGAATCTGCGTATCGGCGTCGGCCCAGTGATGTAACCCGGATGCCCTTCACCTCGGACGGGGGAATCGCCGGCAGGTTCACATTGAAGAGCGTGTCTTCCGGAAACGAGCCCTGCTTCAGGATCGAGGAGATGACGCCAACGACGAGATCTTCGCATCCGTCGAGTTCCTCCGGGAATTCACCGCAATAGGATAGGGCGATGGCGGGGATCCCCATGACGGTCGCTTCCATCGCGGCTGCTACCGTCCCTGAGTAGAGAACGTCCTCGCCCATGTTCGATCCATGATTCACGCCAGACACACACACATCTGGGCGCACCTCAAGCAGTTCGTTGACCGCCAGGATCACACAATCGGTGGGGGTGCCGTCGACAATCCAGGCTGCGTCCCTCGACCGTCTCGCACGCAACGGATAGTGCAGTGTAAGAGAATTGCTCGAGGCACTCTGCTCCCGGTCGGGGGCGACAGTCGTAACGGACCCGAGGCGTGCCGACGCCCGGGCCAAGACATCGATGCCCCGAGAGAGATACCCGTCATCATTCGTGCAGAGAATGTTCAGGGTCAGCTTCCCGGCACCGGTGGTGACAGAAGGTCGCGAAGCTCTTCGAGCTCGCGCTTGATGCCCGTCAAAAATTCAGGCGCAACAACGTCATGGCCCTCAGACCGGAGCCCGCCTTCGCGGCGCATGTCGATGAGCTTCTGATTGGCTCCTTCGATCGTGTATTTCTCGTCGTACAGCAGCGTTTTGACCAGTAGTACCACTTCGACGTCGCGGGATCGATACACCCGGTTGCCTGCGCGATTCTTGGTCGGGTTCAATACGTCGAATTGGGTCTCCCAATATCGAAGCACGTGAGGCTTCAGATCGGAAAGGTCACAGACCTCCCCTATTGAGTAGTAGACCTTCTTCGCTATGGGATGGTTCGCGTCCATTTCGCCTCCCCTCAAGACCACACTTCGGGCTTCGGATCCCGCAACATCAGGGCGCGCACAGCCTCAGCAGGGCTGCGCCCCTCTCCTACGATCGCGTGCACCTGCTCGGCGATCGGCATCTCTACTCCGTGACGCTTTGACAGCTCATACACTGCCCCCGCCGTCTTCACGCCTTCGGCAACGGCAGTCATGTCCGCGAGGATATCGGCCAGGCGTTCCCCCTGCCCCAGGCGGTACCCGACTGTCCGATTCCGACTCAAGGACCCGGTGCATGTGAGCACGAGGTCGCCCATTCCAGCGAGTCCGTAAAAAGTAGCCTGACTAGCTCCCATCGCGACCCCGAGCCGGGCCATCTCAGCGAGTCCTCGCGTCATGAGCGCTGTAGAGGTGTTGTGTCCATGACCGAGCCCGGCTGTGACACCAGCCGCGAGGGCCACCACATTTTTGAGGGCCCCACCCAACTCCACGCCGATCACATCGAGATTGGTATAGACTCGAAACCAGGGCGTCTGGAAGGCAGCCTGCACCCAGGCGGCCGTGGCCTCGTGTCGGCTCGCCACAACCACGGCGGTGGGGGCACCCTCCGCGACCTCTTTCGCGAAGCTCGGACCAGAAAGAGCGCAGAACCTTTGCATGATCTCAGGAGCGACCACGTCAGTCAGGACCTCGTCCATTCGCCGGAGAGTACCCAGCTCGATCCCCTTGGATGCGCTTACAAGCACTGCGTCGGACCGTAGATACGGGGCAGCCTGAGACATCACAGCCCCAACAACCTGCGACGGGCTCACGGACACCACCAGCTCGGCATCCTGGACCGCTGTTGCAATTTCGGTTTCGGCTCGCAACGACCGAGGCAGGTCGACCCCAGTCAAGTACGGGTTCTCGCCCCTCTCGTTGATCGACTCGGCGACATCGTCCTCGTAGGACCAGATCCGGACGTCATGACCACTCTCAACAAGAGTCATCGCGAGAGCCGTACCCCATGAACCTGCGCCAATAACAGTCGCCCGAAGGGGAGCCGTCATATCGTACCCGTTCGAGGTTGTTCGGGATCGCCCGGGGTGATTGCAGGAGCGGGCTCCCTTTCATCAGGAGCCTGCGACGGACGGGTTCCGCGGACACCGAAACGGTTCTCCTCGCCGCGGCGTAACCTCCCGATGTTCGCCCGATGCTTCCAGACCACGAAGACGGCAAGTGGAGCCGAAAAGAGAACGAGAGCGTCCCCGCCCTGATGAGGCGTCAAATAGATGAGGAAAGGGAGGGTGCCTGCCGAGACGATCGATCCAAGGGATACGTAGCCCGTGGGTAAAGTGAAGCCGAGCCACAGGACGAACCCAGCGAGTACTGCCAGAGGGGCAAATCCCAGGAAGACCCCCGCGCTCGTGGCCATCCCCTTTCCGCCCTTGAAGCCCACCCAGAAGCTGAACATGTGGCCCAGAATCGCCGCAATCCCGTAGGCAAAGGCCCATTCGAATCCGGCGCCCACCAGGTCCGCGAACAGCCACACCGGAATCCATCCCTTTGCGACATCGACGAAAACCACGGGAAGCGCTGACTTCATACCCAAGACACGTAACGCATTGGTGGCACCGAGATTACCTGACCCGTGCTCACGTAGATCCAAGCCGTGGAACACCCGCCCAACCCAATAACTGGTCGGCGTCGCTCCAAGGAGATACGAGAGCCCGAGGAAGGCATAGATCACGCTTTAGTCGTCGTCCTTGCCGCCACGAAGGCGAAGTCGGATCGGCGTTCCCATGAACGTCCATGCGTCGCGGAAGCCGTTGTGCAGGTACCGAACATAGTGCGCGGGGATCGCCTTCGGGAAGTTGGAAAAAAGTGCGAAGGTGGGGGGCCTCACAGAGACCTGGGTCCCATATTTGACCTTTACCGGGCGGCCACGATGATGCGGCGGTGGCTGACGGCGCACGAGTTCCTCCAGGATCTCGTTGACCTCGTGCGTATCAATGCGGCGGCTTCTCTCTGAGTTCACGTCGAGAATGAGGTCGAGGCACTTCCGAATCCGCAGGCCCGTCATCGCCGACGTGAACACCATTGGGACCCATTGCAGGTCCGGAATGCGTGCCCGCACCTTTTTCTGCCAGTCTGGGGCCGTCATGGTGTCCTTCTCGACCAGGTCCCACTTGTTGGCGAGCATAATCACCCCCCGACCGGCATCCCAAGCCGCCTGCATGATGCGAACGTCCTGGGCGTGTAACTCCTCCTCACTGGCATCGACGAGGACCACACAGACATCGGACGAGATCACGACTCGCTCGGTCCGAAGCGCGCTGTAGTATTCGAGGCTGTCCTTGACCTTCGACTGCCTCCGAAGCCCCGCCGTATCGACGAATACCAAAGTTTTGCCGTGGTATTTGAACTGGGTATCGATCGGGTCCCTCGTGGTACCCGCAATCTCAGAAACGACAACGCGGTCCTCGCCCACGAGGCGATTCACAAAGCTGGACTTGCCCACGTTCGGCTTCCCGACGATCGCTACCCGAATCAGGTTCTCGTCGTCCTCGAAGTCTTCGGCGGGTGGCAACGCCGCAAGCACGCGATCCAGCAGGTCACCGGAGCCCTTTCCGGACAGCGCACTGACAGGAACGGGCTCGTCCATGCCGAGCGACCAGAAGTCCAGATGACTCTGATCGGTGGGCAGGTTGTCGACCTTGTTCACCACGAGGACAACCGGCGTTGCGGTCTTCCGGAGGACCTCCGCTAACCGTTCGTCCAGGGGATGTACGCCGGCCTTACCGTCCACGAGGAACATGATCACGTCCGCTTCGTCGACCGCGTGCATCGCCTGCTCCCGGATCGAACGGTCGAGCCTGTCGTCGCTTCCTTCTATCACACCGCCCGTATCGACGATGTAAAATTCACGACCGGCCCAGTCGGCCCGAGCGAAATTTCGGTCCCGGGTTACACCCGGCTGATCATCTACGATCGCCAGGCGCTTTCCGATGATCCGGTTGAAGAAGGTCGATTTTCCGACGTTGGGTCGGCCTACTACAGCCACTACGGGCAGGTTTCCACTCATGCGGACTTCAAGGCCTCTGTGATCTCGTAGCCCGTGCGGATCTCGGCCGGCCCGAGCCGTGCCGTGAAATCACTCAGGGGTACGTTGTCGATAAATAAGTTGTCACCGTTCAATGCCTCGGCTGGAAGCACGATCACATCTCCCGAGCGTCCTTCACCGAGGGTGTTCAGGATGTCTTGACCGCCTAGGAGGCCCGCAATGGTCACGGACTCTCCGAAGTAATCATTGCGAACCTGGACGACTTCGACCGTTGCGCCTGTGGCTGCCTCGAGTCGGTCGGTGCGCTCGCGGATGAACGGGGCCATGGAGCCACCCGTCACAAGTCGAATCCTGCCGCCGTCACGACGCGGTACTGAGCTGACGCCGGCGTCGAACAGGTCCACAAAACGACGGATCGAGCCCACTCCGTTCTCATAGAGCGCACCGTCGTCGTAATAGGCGACATCCGGGACTTCTCGCCCTGCGATTAGGTACATCTCGTCCGCGGCGTAGCACCAGCCGTTGCTTCGCTCAGCCAGCCCTCTCACACGGGCTTCATCCACGCGATCGATCGCTTGCGCCGCCTCATCCGGATTCAACAGCCGGACCGGATTTTCCAAGTTGTACCGGGTCAGCCCGACTGGAACTACAGAAAGCGACGAAATCGCCCCGCCCAGCCCCCACAGATCCTCGATCGTCCGATCGAGATGGGCCCCATCGTTCCACTCCGGGCAGAGCACGATTTGTGTGTGGACCTCGAGCCCCCCAGCGATCAACTCTCGTAGTTGATCCATGATGAGGCCCGCGCGCTGGTTCACCAACAGGCGTTCCCGAACCTCCGGCTCTGTCGCGTGGACACTTACATACAGGGGAGAGATCCGCTGGTCGACGAGCCTTTGGAGGCCCTTGGGGCCTAGGTTCGTGAGCGTGACGTAGCTCCCGTATGTGAACGAAAGCCTGAAATCATCGTCTCGGAGCCAGAGCGTCTTCCGCGCGTCCTGCGGATTACCATCGATGAAACAGAACACGCATTTGTTGGCGCACTCCCGAATCGTATCGGGCGCAGGCACGATCCCGATCGGATCACCGGGATCTCGTTCGATGTCATAGACGATCGTCTCGCCCGCCGGATTCACGGTCTCGACTTCGATCTCGGTGTCTGACAGGAGAAACGTGAGGTCGATACCATCACGCACGCGTTCGCCGTTGATGCGTACGACACGTGAGCCGATCTCGAGATTCAACTCGTCGGCGATACTTCCGGCTTCGATTTCGGCAATGCGGACCACGGAAAAACCTGCACGGGGATGCGAGCGGGAGGCGTCGCGAGAAGTCAAAAAGCTAACCGTGGCAACGGGTAGTTCCAATTTGAACGATATGGGAGAGGAATCGCAGTCCCAAGAGGACGGCGTTGATCTTGACCCAGCCGCGAGGACAGCCACAGCTTCGAACCCCGGAATGCAAAGTCCTAGTCTCATCGAAGAGGAGAACGGATGACCGTACGCCGCTCCAGATCAATGAGCGTGAAGTGGGGAATGTGATGCGGGGAAGACGGACACTATGGGTGCCGGCCAGTATGGTCGCGCTCGGGCTTGTAGCCTGCGAGCAAGCGGAGCAGGTGCATGATCGCTTTCGCGACCTGACGCCGCATGAGGCCTATCAAGAGAGTCTTTCCGATGCGGGGCTCGCGGAAACTGCCCTAGGGCGTGACTGGCTCACCGCAGGCCGCTCCGCTGTCGATGCGGCGGCTCCGGTCAGCCTCCCGTTCGAGGAGGAGGGCTTCATCGCGGCCGAAGATCCGGGAGCGATGGCGTATCGGGTCACCGTCGGGCGTGGCCAAAAGTTGTTTGCAGAGATCGAGCTCGAGAGCGAGGATGGCGCAAAGGTCTTCGTAGACCTTTTCAGAGTCCCTGCATCAGAGGGTGACCCGCCTAGGCCGATTCTATCTTCCGACTCCGTGCCGGGAGCGTTCGTGCACGAGCCATGGCGCGGCGGAGACTTCATTCTTCGGCTTCAGCCTGAGCTCCTGCGCGGAGGCCAGTACCGTGTTCGGCTTCGGCTCGATGCGCAGCTCGCCTTCCCCGTCGAAGGCCACGGCATGCGAGCCGTGCAAAGCGTGTTCGGCGTCGAGCGTGAAGGGGGCCGCCGACGTCACGATGGGGTCGACATCTTCGCGCGCCGCGGCACACCCGTGCTCGCGACGTCGGCAGGTGTGGTCAATCGGGTAGACGTGACCAATCTGGGCGGCAAGGTAGTCTGGCTTCGGGACCCGGTTCGGAACTCAAACATCTACTTCGCTCATCTCGACAGCCAGCATGTGGCGAACGGAGATCGCGTGCAGACCGGGGACACGCTCGGGTTCGTCGGAAATTCCGGAAATGCGCGAACAACCCCGCCCCATCTCCATTTCGGTGTCTACCGCCGAGGTGAGGGTCCGGTTGATCCATCTCCCTTCCTGCGAACGACATCGGGAAGGATGGCCGACATGACCGCGGATCTCGATCAGCTCGGGTCATGGGTTCGTCTTCGGAATGACGGAATCCGACTCCGGGCCGCCCCTAGTGCTCGCTCGGATGTGCTCCGGGAGATGCTTCAATACACCCCGCTTCGCGTTCTCGCCGGGTCCGGAGGCTATTACCGTGTCCGGCTTCCGGATGGCACCCAGGGTTATGTGGCCGCTCGCCTGACGGAGTCAGCGGACCAGCCTGTGTCTTCGCAAGTCGTGGCTAGCGGAGAGTCCGTTCGTGCCCGTCCGGCCACAAACGCTCCGGTGATAGCTCAATTCGCCGCCGGGACGGAGGTTCCAGTCCTCGGACGGTTCCAGGGCTATCTCTACGTCCGATCGCCGGACGGCACCACCGGTTGGATCGCGGACGGTCAGCAGTAGTCCCCACCATCCTGCCGCCCCGAGGGTGCGCGAATAGGCCACTGCGCCGGAGTCGACCGGCTGATCGGACGCGACACAGCTACACCCGATGAGCGGGAAGAGCGTGAGCCAGCGGAGACTGCCCCACCGATCACCCCCGTGGGAAGTGACATCAACGCGGAGCGTGACCCAGAACGCGACCAAACGTCGCAGTCGGCCTGTAAGGAGGCTCCGCAGCATGGGAGGCGTTGTGATCACATCCTAATAATCACTTACGAGAGCGGAAGGCTCCACTCTACACCGTAATTTTCTTGACCACCCCAAACCCTCTACTACATTTCGCCGTATGCGGGAGTAGCTCAGCTGGTAGAGCATCAGCTTCCCAAGCTGAGGGTCGCCGGTTCGAGCCCGGTCTCCCGCTCTGTGGTAAACGAAAGCCCTGGTAGGACTTAGAGTCCGACCGGGGCTTTCGCGTTCACCAGTTGTCACAAAAACTGCTTCAGCTGCCTCATCGACCGAATCGACTCGCCAAGCGCGTCACGTCCGTGCGCAGCGCTGCCTCGTCGGAGCGCACCTTCTTCACACGACGCGGCGTCGTGCGCGGCTGACCCAAGACACGACACCCCCGCCATCCCAAGTCGCTGTCGGGCGCACCCGGACACAGTCGTCAGCGTTGGTCGGATCGGAATGCGGGCACTTGACCGCCGTATCAGCAGAGTGTGCCACCCGTCGCGCAAAAGCCATCCGAATCACGGTCCAGAAGACGAAGGCCCGCTTCGGACCACCGGCCTCAAATCCCTACGCGGCCCGAGATGAACCGCCGGAATCGCAGACTCTTTTGCGGGGTGCGCTCAACTGCTGCTGAGCGCACGTTCACGGTACCTGTCAGTGATTGAATCGCATGCAGTTAAGGGGCCCCTTCCTATAGGAGAAGGAGGCACAGATAAGTAAGATACAATACGTCCGCTTCAGGCCTTGGGTATGGCCTCTAGCCGTCCATTAGGTAAAGAGTGTTAACACACAGGAGCTATCTCATGAAGTTATTCAAGCCCCTCCCGGTATTCCTCGTTTCCATTCTGTTGGCTGCATGCGGCCCTGTGGAGCAGGAAGGGGAAGAAGCGCAGATGGCAGAGCTGGCTTCGGCAGAAATTACTGCTGAGTCATCAACAGAAGATAAGGTTACTAGTGCGATGAGCGCTGCCTCGAACGTTGTTTCTCAAGGTGCGACGGTGTTGGACTGGCCGGCTGCTGAGGGCGAAGATCCGGCGGTGCTCAGAGAGGGCGATAACGGTTGGACTTGTTTCCCAGACAGACTCGTTACCCCTGGCCTTGATCCGATGTGCTTTGACACTCCTGCGATGGCCTGGGTAGGCAGCTGGATGACGGGTATGGAGCCCGAAATTGAGACGATGGGCTTGTCCTACATGCTCATGGGCTCTTACGACAACAGCAACACGGATCCCTTTGCGGGCCCGCCTGAGAATCCCGCGGATGGCGTGATCACAGGTCCCCACGTAATGATTTTTCCGGTCGATGCTGCAACCTTGAAGGGCATGAATACGGATCACACGACTGGTGAACCTTACGTCATGTTCCAGGACACACCCTGGGCTCACCTCATGATGCCTAGCACTAATTAAGGAAGTCTTTGCGGGCTTTCTTATTTTGGGCTGTCAGGACCATACGTGGCTCTCGATAGTTTCCCCGGCATACTCGAATCTCCTTGTCTTCGAGTGTGCCGGGGAGTACCCCACTCTGGAAACTTGTCGGCAGGCTGCACTCCAACCCCGGCGCCGGTTGGGCCTGACCGCCGCGCCCAACTCGATGGTGTGGGCGGCATGACCGCGCCGGCCTACGCCGCGCGCTGCACTCGCAGCCAGAAGGTGAACTACCCGAGCACCACGAAGGACGGTCGTTCGGATGCGAACCAAAACTGGCGCCGCGCTGTAACATGAACTCGGCACGCCGACGCGGCCGGAACAGAGCCTGTCGTTGTGGAATCGATGAGCAGCCGGGAGCAGCGGCACAAAATGATCAACCTTATTGCTCAATTGAGGTTCATTTATGAGAATAGTTCTTCACCCAATTGGAGCGTTGTGCATGAAGAGGGTAGCAGCGGGACTTGGACTGATCGCATTCCTAATGGTTTTGGCAGGCGGGTCGCTGGCCGCACAGGTTGGCGAACGTCCCCGAGACACGGACTACACCGACGACGCGGAAGACGCGATCGACGATGCGGAGGACGAGGATGATGAGGCGAAACGCCGTCAATACTACGTTATTGCGCTGACGGCCGCACAGGCGGAAATTGCCGAAAATCCGAACAATCCGCTCGGGCATCGCCTCGCCGCTATGGCCTCCCTCGAGCTTGAGCAATATGCCGAGGCAGGAGCTCACTTCGACCAGGCACAAGAGCTCTACCCGCTCTACGAGTTCGAAGATGCGGAACTGCGCGAGCGGACTTGGATCGACCTCTATCAGGAAGCTTCGCCACTGGTTTCCGCGGGAGACTACGAAGGAGCCACGGCCATCTTTGAAAATGCGCACGCGATTTTCCAGGACCGCCCTGAGATCATGGTGACACTCGCCCAGCTATACGGCTCCCTTGGCGATTACGAGCGGTCGATTGTGTTTATCGAGCAAGTGGGTGTGTTCATGAATTCGGAGGCTGTTGCTGCTAAAGATTCTGCAACGGTCGCCGACTGGCAGGACCAGGCGTCCGTGCTACCCCTCCTCCATGCACAGACCCTTGCTGGTTCGGGCCGCTCGGCTGAGGCCGCCGATGCCTACCGCTCACTCAGTGAGGCTGATCCGAGCAACATGGAGCATATCCGGAGCCTGGCGACGGTCCTGATGGATTCGGGCGATGAAGCCGCAGCGCTCTTAGTGTACGCTGACTTGCTCTCAAAGCCTGGTCTTAGTGGACCGGACCTCTTCTCGATCGGAGTTGGCTTCTATCAAGCGAGCGACTGGGTGAACGCCGTACGCTCCTTTAGCCAGGCGGTCGAACTGAACGCCACTGACCGAGACTCAGCGGAAATGTGGGCCCGTACCCTGCTACTGGATGAGCTGTTCACCGACATTCCCGCTGTCGCAGAACAGTGGGCTGCCTTGGATCCGAATAGCCAGAACGCCTACCTGATTTGGGCGCAAGCTGCGAATAAGAATGGTGACACCGAGGCCACGCAACAGACCATGGGCATTGCCCAGAACATGGAGGTCGCCGTTGATCAACTCCAGTTGCAGCGCTTTGGCGCAGGCGGCGGAAACGTCAGCGGAAACGTGGTAAACAAGACGCTTGAGGAGGGGACGTCGGTGACTCTGACCGTCACTTTCTATGGTACGAGTGGCTCGCCAATCGGCACAGTGACGTCATCGGTTACGCTCGCCGCCGCAGACATGGCCGAGCTCTTCAACGCTCAGTTCGACTCAGCAGAGCTGATCGGTGGTTACAGCTATGAGCTTACTGTCGGGTAACGCCCCGCGTGGTGCGTATGCGTGACTGAGAATGAAGGAGTGCTAGCTCTTCAGAATGGCGAAAGCCCCGGCTGGACCAAGTGTCTGGCCGGGGCTTTCGCTTGCCCGCGCCTTCCGGCCTTAGATCAAGGGGGGGGATTACGAACCTCATCAGTGCTTACAATGTGACAAGGCCTCGCTAGCTGAGTCTGCGGGACAACTCCTTATCGGACACAGCATCGCTCGCCGGCCTGACCAGCCTGACCTTCCTGGGTCTGCAACACAATTCAGGCAGTGATGTCATTCCATTGACTCCCCTGAGGAACCTCGAAGATCTAAACATGGACGAACCCGGGGAGACAATGCGATCAAGGGTATCTCACGGCTCAGTGCTTTTACCCGGTTGACGCACCCTCGATCGCGAGCGGCTCGGTTGCCGACATCGGCCATCCGTTCGAAGTGCTCGGCCAGCTCACGGAAGAATACGGCGTTGAGCTAAGCCTCAATGACCACGAAGGGTTTCCTGCTGCCGAAGGCAGGTTCATCATCGGCCGTGACGTACCACCTCCCCCCACGGTGCCGAGAATCAAGCCCGCGGCCTCAGGCATCCTTATCACGAGACTCTCCCGATTTCTGGACGGAACCCTGGGGTCGATCGCCCTGATGGTCGCTCTCGAAATCAGCACCCAGAACTCCGTTACCGAACTCCAGCCCCGACGACATAAGACAAAACGGACGGCCCGGCTCCCACCGAACCGCCCGTCCTCACATCGTTAGACCGAAGTCACCCCAGGATTTCGTATCCATACCCGCCGACCGGCTCGGCTGAATCGAACTGTATCTGAAAAACCTGCCCCATGTCGATCATCCCGGCAGAAACAGCTTCAGTCACACTACCTATAGGGGTGCCATCATTCGCGTAGAAGGTGAAGCGAAGCAAAACCCTCGCCCCCTGTTCGAGCGTCTTGTTAGCCAAGGACCCGCTAACAGCGGCACCACCGTTTCCGAGGCGACTGAGTTGTAGATCGTTCACTGTCACCTCCAGCCCGTCGACAGCTTGGATCGCCAACTGGGTCCTCTCCGCGTCACCGGTCTGGTTCGCAGACTGCGCCATGATCAGATAGGCGTTCTGGCTGTTTGGGTCGAGGTCTACCCAGCGCTCGGTGACCGGCGGCAACTCTGTCCACATCGAGTCGAGCTGGAGCGAACGTGCCCACATCTCGATCGCATCCCGGTCGTTGACGCTCGCAGTAGCAGCGCCCTCGAACGCGGCTGCCGATCGCGCATAGTCGCTCCCTTGATAGAAACCCACGCCGATCGCAAAGAAGTCCGCCGCCATTAGTCCCGGCATGGTGAGCATTTCGTCGTACATCTGAGTCGCCTCGCTACGGTTCCCCATCTCGAGGAGGATGGCCGCGAGGCCGCGTTTCAACTCGATATCGTCAGGGTTCGCAGCCGACATATGACGATATGTCTCCACAGCGTCCTCAAAGCGTCCTGCGTCGGCAAGCACCTGCGCTCGGAGCATAGGCAGATCGGCCATCTGCTCCCGCCAGCCCTGGACTGTGACGGAATCCATCGTCGCAACGACGTCCGACCCCATGAACGCCAGCGCGGCATCGAAGTTCTCGACCGCCTTATCGTGCTCGCGGAGCTGCGCGTAGATCTTACCGAGCGTGATCATTACTTCCGGACGACCCGAGTAAATCACGTTCGCGTTCTCGAAGTGGGTCGCCGCGGTGGCATAGTCCCCCGACTGTACGTACGGAGTGGCCTCTTGGTAGAGGTCGAGCCAAGCAGCCTCCCGAATTCCGACGAGGTCGAACTCGTAGAGCGGGCGGAGATCCTGTGCCTGATCGAAGTGGCCTGACGCGCCCACGTAGTCATCCAGTCCCATCGACGCCACTCCAGCGAGGCGGTGCGCGAGCGGGTTCTGTGGGTCCTCCGTGATAGCAGATTGAGCAGCCGACACGGCCTGGTCATAGTGGCCGCGCGCCTCAGCGTCTGATGCCGCGTCCTCCGCCGCTTCGATGGCGTTCTCTGCCGCACGGGTGAGGTCAGTGTTGCGGGGGCTAAAGCCCGCTCCGCTCCCCCCCACACTGGACATCACGTCGCTCGAGCCAACATCACCGCCGCCGCCAGATGCACATCCGACGAGGCCGAGCCCGATCGCTATGACCGAGACGAGTCCGTAACGGATCTTCATCCAGGGTTCCTCCATTGGGGTCAATATTACATACCGACCGAGTAATTTAGAAAGCCTTGAAAACGTGGCCAAGACCTTGCTCCCGGCCCTAGTGACTCCAGGTAATCCAACCATCCAACTGCCGGCAAGAGCCCGTCATCTCGGCCGCACGCCTTTGATACGGCACCCCCACCAGGTGTTGGATGAATCCGGCCTCAGCGCCCCAGGTACGTCAGAATTCGACTCGCTAACGCCTCCGAAAAGCCCGGGATGCGGGCAATTTCATCGCGGGTGGCCTCTTTCACACCCTTGAGTGAGCCAAAACGACGCAAGAGCACACTCTGGCGCTGCGGACCGATGCCGGGAATCTCCCCCAAATCGCTACGGATAGTCCGCTTCTTTCGCAGCTTCCGGTTGTACCGAACGGCGAATCGATGTGCCTCGTCTCTGCAGCGTTGTAACAGGTGCAGGGCGCGATGTCTGCGGTCCAGCCGAACTGGCTCAGACTGACCTGGGAGAAATACCTCCTCTTCCTTCTTGGCGAGGGAAATGACCGCCACGTCGCCGAAGTCAATCTCCGCTAGCGCGTGCAGGGACGCGGAAAGTTGCCCCTTTCCGCCGTCGATGACCGCGAGATTGGGAATCGGCTGTCCTTCGTCCCGCTGTCGTCGAAAATACCGCCTCACGACCTCGGCCATCGACCGATAATCGTCATTCCCCCACGTGCCCTTCACACGCATGTGACGATACATGGCCCGTCGGGGCTCTCCGTTCTCGAACACGACGGCGCTCCCCACGGTATCACTACCTTGCATATGGGAAATGTCAAAGCAGACGATGAGTCGCGGGACGACCTTAAGGTCGAGTTCGTCCTGAAGGCTGAAGAGCGCTTCCTCGGCACGATCCGCCGCGTAGGCCATAGCCGTGACTCGGTCCTCTAGGACTTGGCGGGCGTTCTGTTCCGCCAAGTCCACGAGTCGAAGCTTGTCGCCTCGCTGGGGGACGTCTACCG
>Ga0308018_10000906_pt1 | contig 14188 bp, 15 predicted proteins | sample Neamet282_FD_203130 | JGI IMG/M metagenome (GOLD analysis project Ga0308018, IMG submission 203130) | Marine microbial communities from water near the shore, Antarctic Ocean - #282 | ecosystem: Environmental > Aquatic > Marine > Unclassified | place: Southern Ocean | collected 2014-10-01
ATTAGGTCTTACTGAAAAACTTGGGTGATTAATTAAGTCTTCTCCAAAAATTTCTGGAATTGTTTTTACAGAAGTATTTGTACTTGCATAATGAGTTCTGTATAATAATTTTCTACTTTCTATTGGATGAACATACCCTGAGGCTTCTTCGACTCCACCTATGTTATATGCTTTTCCTTCACCATAATTTTCAAACCAGCCACTAGTACCATCATGATATTTTCCACCTGTAAAAGTGTCTTCGTTCCATCCAGTATTAAAACCCCAAAAGTGTGCAGCCTGAATGCCTCTATTTACAGCTATATGGGTTGTTAATTCATCCTCAGAAAAATCGATTCCACCATCTGTTGCTACCCAAATGTCATTTCCTCTAACTTCAATATCCTGTACATCTGCATGTATATAATCTAATCGAGTAGAATTTGCCGCTCCAATAGATTGATAGGTTTGCCCTCCATCACTAGATTCAGTTAGCCTAATAGATGCTATCCATAATTTATCAGGATTAGTCGGACTTACTTCCATATCAAAATTATAATACCCTTGGTGATATCCGCCATCATAGGCTGCAACATTCCAATCTTCATCTCCGTTAATTGAACCATAAGGACTACCATCTTGCCCACTTGGGTTTGTCCAAACATCTCCTTTATTAGTACTTTTATAAATTCCTATCCAACCTTGGTCATCTTCTTTAGATTGACCAATTAAACAAACGTAAACTAAATCTTCAGATGCGGGGGAAACACCAATTTTACCACCATCATCAATCGCATTTTCAAATTCGGAAGGTCTGTACCATCCATTACCTTTTAAATTCCAAGAGGTACCATTATCGTCACTCCTAAAAAGCTCACTTTTTTTAGCTGCAGGATTAGATTTTAATAAGTAAACAATTTGGTTGTTTGCTGGATGAAAATCAATATCCCAGCAACTATCAGAATATACTTGAGACCAAGTTGTTCCTCCATTAATAGATTTAAATAAACCTGAAGATGAAGTATGAAAAACGATATCATTATTTGAAGGAGAATATTCAAATTCATTCCCAGTTCCATCTGTAAAATGTCTTTCAATCCAAGTAACTCCACCATCTAAAGATTGATATATTCTACTGTTTGAAGAAATTAAAAAATTAGTAGCATCTGTTGGATGTATTTTTACGGAAGAATTCCCTCCCGAAAACACTTCACCTAAAGAAATTAAGGTCCAGTTTGCTGCTTTATCTATAGATTTATAAATCCCTCCAGCTTCTGTACCACAAATTAAAATATTTGGATTAGATAAAGATTGGTCGATGGCGTAAATATTTTTATGCCAAGATATGGGTTGAACATTAGTTGTTGAAAATGTCTCAAAAGGACCAATGGCTTCCCAACCTGAATCTAATCTAGAACTTCTATTTGCATTTTTTTGTTGGTATTTTTCTTTTTGAAGTTGAAACAAAGCATCTTCCTCTTGTTTTGTTAGTTGTTTAATAAATCCATTTTGATTAATAAGACCCTCAATTTGTAACATCCAATGCTTATGATTTTGTGTATGAATATTTTTTTCAAAATCATTTTCCTTATAATATTGTCTATATAATTTTTCTACCTCTCCAATATTTGGATTTTCTGAATACATTAATAGTGCCCATTCAGGAGTATTGCTATTTAATAATGGTACTGTTTTAAAAAACTCAGCACTGTTTTGACTTTGGGAATTATTTATAACTGTAAAGGTTAAAAGTAACAGTAGAATGTATTTCATAGCATTTTGTTATTCAGTGGTTTGGGGATGGTATTTTTAGGGAGTAGGATCAGTGTTTTTTAGTTAAACAACGAAGTTAGTAAAAATGCTTAAATTTTCGATAGGAAAATCCACTAGCAATTAATTTTATACGGTGTTGTAGTGCGTTTTTTCTTTTTTATTCTTTCCCCAAGCAATTACTTTTACTCCTTTTGAGTATTGAATTTTGTTCGGTTTATTTTTAATTAGTTTGTCAAATCTCGGATAATTAAATTCTAAATTTTTTAAGCTAATTTCATTAACTGTCCATTCCAAATGATGAATTTCAAATTCGTTAATAGACTTTTCTGTATCTTGAAAAAGTGCATATCTTTCAGTTAACCATTTTTCTAATTCCGTTTTCTCTGTAATTCCTTTTCCAATCGTAAACTGAATATTCAACTTATCATTAAATTCCGAGTTATTGGATTCATATTGATTTTCAGTCCGTTTAATTTCTGAAAATCTATATGGAAGTTCAGACATTCCTTTTGCAACTTTACAAGACAAACTTTTTCCACCTTCTATACTTAAAAAGTAAACTCCAGTTTTATTATTTGACTTTATATAAGTTCGGATATTAATTTCGTTAAAATCCGAAATCGGTGAGAAAGAAGGTAGGTTTTTCGGTCTTATCTTCTCCATTGTAAAAGCAACAACAGAAATCCAAGGTTTTCCTTCAAAAAGGTCAATTTCTAATTCTTTTGGTACAAACTTTTTTAGTTCGCTTAATTCAACTTGCCAGTGAAGAAATATTGCATTATTCCACTCTTGATAAAATTTCCAATTTTCAGTTGGTATTTTCCAAGGTCTGTGTTCAGTCGTATTTAATATCTCTCGGATTGTCATTTTTTCAATTGGCTACGTTGTGGTACAAGGTTATTTTCGGTGGTTAAGCACTAAAGTTAATAAATAAATTACAGATAGAAAGTCCGTGAGAACTTTCCTAAATAAGCGAATACAAAGCAATTAATTTGTACGGTGTTGGCAATAGTATTTCTTTAATTTTCAGTATTTCTACATTTTAGTAATTGCAAAAACTACTAAAGAGATAAACATAATTAATAGAATTAAATTTCCATAAATTCCAATTAAATATTTTTTTCCATTTTCCTTTTTTTCTGATATTCCAAAAATTAAACCTGCTATGTTTAGTCCAAATGCTATTAAATAAGGAAAAACTAAATAAGGGTCAATTTTTTTACTTATTCCTAAATCTTCAGTAAACATCGCAAGAATGAAAGTCCCAATAATTAAGATTAAACTTATTATTAATAATTTATTAGTTTTTAATTTCATTTTCTCTCTTAGTTTTTTTTAAAATTCCAAAAGTAGGTTTCAATAAATATTATACTAAAAATTCCGAAAACAATTTTAAAAATCATTTTTAAGTCAATTCCATTTTCACCAAATGCAGTTGTAAATAAATAAATTAAAACGATAACAAATATAAAACTCAAAATTCTACTCATCCTGTTTAGCCATTTTTTAAGAGAGTACTTCTCAAAAAATATTCGAATTATTAAATTTATTGAATAAGCATAAAGAATCAGATTTATTAAAATTAAACCTAAAATATAGAACCATTTAATTTTGGATATATTTTCTGTCCTATAATAATTGTAATTTGTACCTGTAATTACATAAATTAAAATTATCGAAATAAATATGCTACAAATTATTAATATTATTTTTTTCATTCTTTGTATTCAATGTCGTTTCAGTTATATTATTGCCAACGTCTTGTATATGTAATGTAGCGTATAAAAAGACGCTAACTTATCGGATTATACACGAGCCGAATTTTTAATTTTTTCTTTTTATCTTTATTTTTCTAAAAGTCAAATTTAAAAATTTGGTGGTCTTCACAAATAAGTAAAAACCTTCGGTAAAGCCTGTAATAGCTATGTTTTATGTACATTGTTGTGCAACGTATTTTTTCGCTCAATCTTTTTGTTTTTTACTTTTTGATTTGGTAAAATACTCGTTAAATTCTTTCATACCATTTGGTTCTAAAAAGATTACTTTTTTCTGTATTTCTATTGGTGTTTCTTTTCCCATTAATACTAATGGCCACAGGAAACTGAAATCATTAGGAATGATTAATTTGTTAGGATTTATACTTCCATCTAAAATATTAGAATAGAACACCCTGTCATCAGCACTCAGTTTAAATCGAATTTTTGTTTTGAAACTCCCTTGATATTTTGTTGATTCGGTCTCTATTATTCCATTGGGTTCAATCTTGATTTGCCCGAAACTATTTCCGCAATCAGAGCTTTCCCAATATTCGATTGGTTTCCATAATCCATTTTTGTCCATCGCCTCTTGCAAAATATAGATTTGGTTATCTTGATGTGATAGCTCTATTATTTCATTCGTATTATTTTGGATAAATACTGATATTTTTTCGTTATCCTTTGATTTAGCAACGAGTTTAAACTTGTTATTTGACTCTTCTATAATTTCAAATTGTTCTTTCAGTTCAGAGCTTGCAGTAAAATCAGAATTATATTGATTTTGATTTACGGACATTTCAGATTGCTGTGCTTTTACAATTTGGCACAGAAGTAAGATTAATATTCCAATTTTAAATTTCACGTAATTATTTTTTTTTATGTTGCCAACGGTTACTGTATGGTTAGTGGCGTTTTAAAGAGTCGAAACTTTCAGTTTATTACAGAACTTTGATAAAAGAACTGAACTTCAAACTTAACACTATGTAGCCATTAACTATACAGATTGTTATGGGATTTTTTTATTTCTAATTATTTTTACTATTCGACTATATTCAATTTCTGCTAAATTCCACATATATAGTTTAGGGTCGGTTGTGTTATTAAACTGAATAACAACAGTATTAATATCTTTGTGATATTCGGCAAAACTTTGGTAACCGGGAACCCATCCAGAATGTTCATATACATAAATCGAAGAATAGATTTCTTGTTCACCTTCATTAAATACTGAACCATCATTTAACGCTCTCAAGAATATGCCAACATCTTCTGCTGACGCTAACATTCCCTGCTCGTCTTTCTTTAAATCGTAAGGATGTCCAACGTGATAGCCACTCATAACTTCATTTATATTTACTTCACTAAGCGAAAAGAAAGTATTATTAAGTCCGAGAGGAATCAATACTTTTTCCTTAACATACTGTTGACGACTATAACCTAACATTTTATCAATGAGTGCACCAATCAATAAATAATTCGTGTTGGAATAACCATAATCTTCATTTGGTTCAAAGTTAGCAGGCAAATCAAGTGCAAGTTCAAGGATTTTTTCTCTGCTTTTCGGTGGGTTTTCCCAAAAATCAGGATAGTCGGTATAATTTGGAATACCACTTCGATGTTGCACCATCATTCTCAATGTAATTTTATTTGAATTTTCAATTCTTCCCACAAGTTCTGGAAAGTAATCAGCAAGTGTTTTATTCAAGGACAAACGTTTATCATTGACTAATTTGGTGATAGCAACAGCGTAATATAACTTGCTGATACTGGCAATTTTAAATAAGGATTTTGGGTCAGTAGGAATTTTGTTTTTTCGGTCTTTCCAACCGCCTGTATAAAATACTGGTGATTTTCCTGCTTCGTCCACATAAACAATCATTCCATCAAATCCACTACCAATTGCTTCATCTACTTGTTCTTGAACTGTATCAGGTAGTGGTAAAACCCAAGCCTTTACCAAAATCCAAGGCACGAACCATAAAGAGAATATGCTTGCAATAATAAATATTAGTTTGAGTATTCGTTTAATTTGTTTTTTTGTCATATTATTATCAGGAATGCTCGTTTTTTTTTAATTGCCCATAACGTGTTGTATATGGTTTGTTGCGTGTTTCAAGCAACTAATTTAGTAAATAATTACCGACAAATAAAGTCCGCGAGGACTTTCGTAAATAGGCTAGAAGCCAGTAATAAATTATATAAGGTGTTGTGCTTTCGTTAATCATTAAGTCTTTGTTCTACTAATTTCAGAACATTTAAAATTTCGCTTTTGGTTTCTTCACCTTTCTTTACATAAATTGAATTCTCAACAAACCACATTGTAATCAAATTCACAAACTCACTATCTTCAATTATATCTTTGCTGTTTAGTTTTAATGTTAGAGTGTTGAAAAATTTCCCTTGGCTCGATGAAACCTCGTTAAGTTTTTTATCGTAAAATTCCCCATTGTAAATTAATCTATAGTAATAACGTTCGTATAGATTTGTAATTGCTATTCTTAAAGAACTTGGATTTAGAGAAGCTATTTTACCCGATGACACTGTTGTTGTATATGAACCAGTGTTAGGAAAATAGGTATCATTAAGTAATGTAAGGTTGACAAGAAGTTGTTCGATTTTCTCAAAATCTTTTATTGACAGCAATTGGTATTTTAATTCATTGACTTTGCTTAATTTTTCTTTTTGAAATTTTAATATTTGATCTAATTGTATTAAATCGTTTTTGAGATCGTTTTTGAGATTATTTAAAAAAACAATCTGTTCTCGCTCATTTTTGTTTGTTTCATTCCAATTATTAATTGATAATGCAATCAAAATACCAATAACCACAAGAACAATTTCTCCAATAGCATATTTAAAGTACGTTTTAGTTTTATTTTCCATAAGTAAGTTTTGTCTAATTTTTCTGAAGAATTTTATCATTGGTTAGCGGTTTGTCATAATGAAGCACAACGTTTTGGTGTATTGAATGTTGCGTGTTTCAAGTAACTAATTTAGTAAATAATTACCGACCAAAAAAGTCCGCGAGGACTTTCGTAAGTAGGCGAGAAGCCAGCAATAAATTATATACGGTGTTGTGCGTTCGTTATTATTTTTTGTTTGCATTGTAACCTTTCGAAATTGTCATATATAGTTCTTCAATATTACAATCAAGATAAGTATCTGTGATTAGAATACTATTTTTGTATTCCCAATTTGTAGAAAACCGTGTGAAAGTTTTCAAAGGATTTGTTTTAATTTTTGTCGGATTTAAAAATATTTGAATATTCCTTTTTTTTACTCTTTTAATTTTAGAGATATCTTTCCATTTTATTTTACCTAATGATTCGTATTTTGAATTATCTATTAAATATTCCTTTGTAATTATAATCGCTTTTTCTCTAAATAAAATTCTTAAAATAGAGTGTAACATCAAAAAAGGAAAAATAGAAAATATCAGAAATGGAATTTGTACAAGTTTTTCATTCCTTGAGTGTAAGTGCTCCATCATTCCTTCAGGGTTGAATATAAAATATAGTACTATTGCAAAACAAATGGCAAAAAAAACTATTCCTAAAAGAATCTTTCTTTTTTTGAATTTAATAGTTTTAATCATTCTATAAGTTGGTTTTTATTTTTGTGCAATTAAGTAATAATCTTAACCTTCGTTCACTCTAATGAAGCACAACGTGTTGTGTATGGTTAGTTGCGTTGGCTAGCAACTAAATTAGTAAAAGAAAACGAACCAGAGGAAATTCCGAAGGAATTTCCAAGTAGGCGATAATCAAAGCAATTAATTATACACGTTGTTGTGCTTTCGTTATTTTTCTAAAGAACTTAATCATTGATTTAATTCAGAGTTTGAGCTTTCAATTATGGCTTTCATTATTTCTCTAAGAGAGTGAAATTGTGCATTTAAACTAACAGCAAGGAAATAGAAATTATCTGCTCTATTTTCAAATTCAGGAATCTTTATAAGCTCAGGATTGTTTCTGGCAATCGTAGATTTTTGAAGATATTTGGTGCTTTCTGATAAGGCATCTAAATTTCTAACAGAGCCATTTTTGGTAATGAATTCGATATATTCTGACCCATATTGTTTATATCCTTCATTACTCCGCTTCATTTTGTCAAATTCTCTTTCCCATTTAAAAAGTAGAGTTTTTAAGTTGTTATTATTGAGTTTAGATAAGGCGCCAGAATTTTTTAATTCCACCAGTACAAAAGAACTAGGTGTCCAATTTGGTGTCCAAAAAGTTTTTCTCAAAAGTCGGTCAAATTCAGGTTCGGTCATATTACTGTCTTGGATCCTCATAACTGTTAGTAATTTATCCAATCCTTTAATTACTTTGTCGAATCTATTGATGCTAGAGTCTAATTCAATTAGATTCTCACTAAACTCTTTATTTAAATTTTGCAGAATAACATAGTTTTGTTCTTTTACAATGCCTTCTTGATTCCAGTTATTTATCTGAAGCGCAATCAAAATTCCAATAACAACAAGTACAATTTCTCCAAGAGCATATTTAAAATACTTTCCAGTTTTATCTTTTTCCATAAGGTCGTAGCGTATTTTTCTAAAGAATTTTATCATTGGTTAGCGGTTTCTGATAATGAAGCACAACGTGTTCGTGTATGGTTCAGTTGCGTGGTTAAGCAACTAATTTAGTAAACAAAAACTTGCCAGAGAAAATTCCGAAGGAATTTTCCAAATAAGCACTTGCCAAAGCAATTAATTATACACGGTGTTGTGCTTTCGTTAGATTTTTTAGCATTCCTTTAAATATAATACCATGAAATGGAAGTACCGCGTACCAATACAGTCTTCCCCACAAACCCAATGGTCTAAATGTGGCTGTCTGCTCCAGTTGCTCACCAACAATCTTAAACTCAAGCCAGGCTTCTCCGGGTAGTTTCATTTCGGCAAATAAAAGTAATCTACCTTCTTTTTTGTCAGCGTATAAAACCCTCCAGAAATCTAAGGCGTCACCAACCTGTATAGTGTCAGGGTTTGTTCGTCCGCGTCGAAGTCCAACTCCTCCAAACAGCTTGTCCATAAACCCTCTTATTCTCCATAAAATATTACCATAATACCAACCATTTTGTCCGCCAATTTTCCAAATTTTATCAATACAATCGACTCTTTTTTTGAATCCTAATTTTCTTTGATCAATAAAGCATCCAAAAGTAGGTACTTTAATAAATTCAGATACACGGCTATTTATACCACTACTTACGTAAGCATCTTTCCAACTAGAAACGATTTGGTTATTTTCTATTTTATCAAAAGCATTTGTTAGTGCTTTATGATAGCTCATAGGTGTGATATCTAAAATTTCGTTTAAGTTGTTAGGTCTGCAGATCACTTCAACTTTCATGCTATGTACTAAAGCTACTGCTAGTTTGTATGACGTTGATGTTACAAAGTATAGCCAATATGAGGAAAGTTTAGGTGTCATAATTGGTACAGTATAAATTTTTCGTTTTAAGTTTCTAACATTTGCAAATTCTAAAAGCATCGCTTTGTAAGTTAGAATATCCGGACCGCCGATATCAAAATTCTGATTATAGGTTGCTTTATTCAAAAGGGTTTTAGACAATAATTTGATGACATCAGATATTCCAATTGGTTGGCATTTGGTATTCAACCATTTTGGTGTTACCATAATAGGAAGCTTCTCGACTAGATCTCTTATAATTTCAAAAGACGCACTACCTGAACCAATTATTATACCAGCTCTTAACGTGGTTAAACTATAATTTCCAGCACCTAATTCAAGCTCAACTATTTTTCTCGATTCCAGATGCTCAGACAATTCAATTTCGTTAATAATACCACTTAAGTATACGACGTGTTCTACAGTGGTCTTGTTTATCGCATTCTTGAAATTAATTGCCGACTGTTGCTCAAGGGATTTATAATTAGAAGATGCAGACATGGAATGAACCAAATAATATGCAGCATCAATATCTAATGGGATTTTGTTCAAAGAGTCTTCATCTAATAGATCAATTTGAATAATTTTAATTTTTGATTTTAAGGAAGAGGGAGGGTTAAAACGATTTATATCTCTGACACAGCAAATCACTTCATGACCATGCTCTACTAAAACTAGAAGTAGTCGTTTACCTATATACCCTGTTGCACCTGTTAGTAGAATTTTCATTTTTTCAAAACTTTATATTGATATAAACTCATGATTACCTATCATTTTTAAGTAAAGTTATTTGTTTTAGAATTTCATTTGCTTCTGCAACTTTACTATCGCTAAGTCTTCTATTGGTTGTCGATAGTTTATAAGATTCTTCTAGTAATTTTTTATACTTAGTGTTAAGTTTTTCAACTTTCGATTTTTTCTTGAATATATTTAACATAATGCTATCTCATCTTAATTTAACTCTATTGTATCAATTATAAGTTTGAAATCTTCGTTTTTTTTATTGCCAATCAAAAACACAATTTGCTCAATAAAATCATGTGAAAAATTAGGAGTATTAAGTCGTCTTCCTCGAAATGAAGGATACATGTCTTTCAATGCTATTTCAACATCCTGCCATTCATTTGTAGTTGAAAATGTGGTGATATAAGAATAATAGTTTCTTGAATTATTCTTAACCGTAAATTGATAATTTTTACCATCACCTTTTAGTCTAAGTTTTATTTTCGTGTATTTTGTGATTTCAGTTTTTTTTAACTGATATCTAACCGATGAGAAACCTCCATTATTTTCCAATGATACGGCACCATTAAAAACTCCAAATCCTTCAGAGTTGAGCTTAAATTGACTTGATGATCTTCCACCCATAACTGCATCATCGACAACATTCCAATCTTGAATGTTTGCCTCTTTGTTAAAATCAAAAATCATTTTGGAGTTCATTCCTTGTGATAAAATCAGGATTAATATGAAGTATTTCATAATTCAATTATATTTTGTTTATACATTATTTGATAAAAATAAACAAAATATTTTATTACAATGACTTAAAGAGAATTATTTTTGATAAGTCAATAAGAACTTATCATTGGTTCATTGGTTGATTTTAATGAAGCACAACGGTCTTGTGTATGAAACGTAGCGTATAAACAAACGCTATTTTTCGGTTTAACACAGAGCCGAATTTTTATATTTTGTTTTTAACTTATTCATTTCTAAAAGCCAAATTAAAAATTTGGCGGTCTTTACAAATATGCACGAACTTTTTAGTTTAGAGCTTACTAGCTATGTTTTATACACGTTGTTGTAATGCGTTTTTTATTTCAGGTAGACTATCTTAAATTGTTCGCACACAATTATCATGTTTTCGTCAAATTGCTCATTGAAAGGTTCCATTTCTCTTGTATAATAATCTTTATGAACCCTTTTCCAATACTCTAATGATTTATCACCTTCTCCTTCAATTTCAGCAAATTCAGATGTAATTTTATTGTATGTAACTTGCTTTATTTTTGTAGTTTCAATTACAGCTTTAGCATTACCGCTCCAATCTGTTACAATATATTGGTCTCCAATTTTCGGTAATATTTCATTGTTCTTTTCAAACCACCAAAGAGAAGTAGCTGTTGCTCGTTTTATTCCTTTTACGACCAATTCAGCGCATTCATCCGCATCTTTTTTATTATCACAGAAATAAAATGAAATTGGTATTTCTTTATTTATATTGTCTAGATTCTTTTCAAGAAAACTATTCCACAAGACTTTAACAGATTGTACTCCTATTTCTTTTTGATTCATTTTGTTATTATCTAAGTCAGTTTTACAACTTATTATTGTTAAAATGAATAGTAAAGAAAATATGTTAGATTTAATAATATTCATTGGTTTTTCGAAATGCATTACAACGTTGTTTTATATGGTTTGTTGCGTGTTTTAAGTAACTAATTTAGTAAATAATTACCGACTAAGAAAGTCCGCGAGGACTTTCGCAAGTAGGCTAGAACTAGCAATAAATTATATACGGTGTTAGCAAATGTTGCTATTATTGCTTTTCCATTTCAAAATTCAAAATAAGTCCTGGTTTACCCTCAACTGTAGCAGTACAGATTGCTTTTCGTCCTTCTATTTTGAGTATTACAACGTTAATTTTTTGCTCTTGATTTAAATAAATCAATTCATAATTGCATTCTGACTTCCATTCGATCATTGCTTCCAACGTTTCAAGACCATCAGCTGATTCTTTTTGAGTTTTTTCAGAACGGCTTACATTTGTAGTAGTACTTTATAGTTAATTCCTTCTGCTTTAAATGTTCCAATTTTAAAATCAGTATAAGTTAAATCTTTTGATTCTGTTCAACTCGCAATCATCATAAGCATAAAAAGGTATCGTATTTTCATATTTTCTGTTTAGTTTGTTTGCAATTTTTGTTTATTCCTTATTCAAAAACTTTGTTACTAATGAATTTTTATCAGACTCCATTTGGTTAGTCCAACCATCTATCCACCATCTGCCTTTTTCATAATGAAGTTGAATACTAACCAATCCTCTATTATTTGTGCTGGTTTCAGGTTCGTTTCTTATTTCATATGCACTCCAAACTTGAACGATATTTCCAAATTGACTCACTTTTCTTTTTAGTTCTTTCTCATAGAAATCTGTTCTCTCGGACATCCTAGATTCGTTTTGTAATACTTCTAATTTGACTAATTCAGCTTTCCCATTTTCATCTAAGAAAATTATATGAGCATTTTTAGAATGCGTATATGTATCTCTCTCAAATTCCCAAGGATCACTACTCGAACCAGAATTAACATCATAATATGCTTTTATTATTGCATCTACAGATTTTACGTCTTCTGAGTATTTTTTATCGGTAGTTTGTCCTAAAATTGAATTACAAGCAAAAATTATGCTAATTGAAGTAAGTATTATTTTATTCATATCGATTGGTTTTAAATTTTTGCTAACATGTTTGTGTATGATTAGTTGCGTGTTTTAAGAGACTAATTTAGTAAATAAAACAACAACTAAGAAAGTCCGCGAGGACTTTCGTAAATAAGCGATTTGGCAGCTATTAATTATACACATTGTTGGGTGTAGTTACCGTTTTACTATTTCATTTTGATTTAAGCATGAAACCAATATTTAGTTTATTTTCACATATGGCTCACCATTAAAATAAATTGATTTAATTTCTTGATTCGAGTCTAATAAAACGGGTAATTTCTGTTCCCCATAAGGACAGTCCGCTCCTGTCCATAGTTCTCCATCAATTATTGAAAGTGTCCAATTAGTACCAGCATTATTTTGCCAATGTAATAGATTATTGATAAGAACTATTTCAACTTCATGCCATTGGTTTTGTACTGGCTGTCGTTCATATTCACCCACAATGATAGATGGATCTGTAATTTCAAAGTCAACTTGATCACTAGCTCTTAATCCCTCAGCAAGTGAAGGGGATGCGTTAAGTAACCTTTTATTTATAGATTCGATGTAGTAGTCAGGTTCCCATTTTCCTATAAAATCTGACGGCCAAGTTGAGCGGTCAAACCATTGGTGCGAAGTGTCTTCAAGGCCAAATTCATACCATTTTCTATATAAATGATGCATGAACTCATGTTGAAACCATTGGGGTTGGTAAGCTCTTATTTCAACTTCATGATATGTACCCACACCCATGTGCTCAGGCTTACGAATAAACCAAGCATCATCTGATAAAAATAAAGGTAACCCCGCGCCATAACTACTCATACCTCCCGTTATGAAATGTCTATTATAACCAGAGCCATCACCAGGAACTCCCGAAGGAGCAATTACCCACCAGAAGTCAGTATCTTCTGCAATATCATTAGGTACAGCATCAATCATAGACTGAGCATCTGGATAACTTACAATTGTATTTCCGTTATCTGTGTAATCTACAATAGTACATTGGTTTAAGATATGAACTCTCAAGTTTACTTTTACCCCACCTGTGATAGCTTGAACCCATCTGCGAAACAGAGCAGTAGAAATCTGTAAAAGACGCCCATTATTTTCTATAATTTCTGGCGCGATATTTAAGTTAACTGTTTCAGGAGTATAATTTGGCAAAGTAGGACGATTTACTTCTGCACATGGTGCTATTACAGCAGTCATTGTAAGTGACTCAGAACCATCAGGGTTGCCTAGTGCAACTATTTGTTCCAACATTCGAAGCCCATAGTAGGCCGTAGGACTACCAAAATTAAAAGAACAACCAGAGCAGTGAGAATTTGAAGAAATATTTACCCAATTAGAATCAGAAAAAGGTATTTGAGTAAAAATGTTTTCAATCTTTTCTTGAGCTTGTTCTAATCTTCCAGCTTCTATATCCTCTTGAGTAAGGAGTAATGTTTCCAAAGCCGACAATTGATTAGACGAAAATGAACTCTGACCTCCATTTTCATCAATAAAAGATTTCAGAAGTTCATTAGTTACATTATTATCATTATTTGTTGATACATCATCAAAAGATGCTTTTTGACAAGAAATAATTAAAGAAATAAATACTAAACAAGAATAATAAATAAAAAGGTGGCTTGATTTGTCTCTCATGATTGTAAATCTAATAATTTTAAATAATTGGTTATAATTGCACCCAACGTGTTTGTGTATGAGTTGTTGCGTTGATTAATGCGACTAATTTAGTAAATACAAAACCAACTAGAAAATCCGCGAGGATTTTCGTAAGAAGCGAAGAATTAGCAATTAATTATACACGGTGTTGGCAATAGTAT
>Ga0308018_10000910_pt1 | contig 14149 bp, 5 predicted proteins | sample Neamet282_FD_203130 | JGI IMG/M metagenome (GOLD analysis project Ga0308018, IMG submission 203130) | Marine microbial communities from water near the shore, Antarctic Ocean - #282 | ecosystem: Environmental > Aquatic > Marine > Unclassified | place: Southern Ocean | collected 2014-10-01
ACCGCAGACCTTGGATTTGCAAGTAATAGCGGATACTCCCAACCACCTCAAATGAGTGCAGGAAGTATTTCTTCAGCAGCAGAAGCTTCAGCATTATTGCAAGAAGAAGAGAGTTCTGTTCCACAATCAGTAGCACAACCAGCAGCACAACCGATCCAAAATGAAGCACCTAAAGCGCTTGTCGAAAGTGGTGGAATTGCTCTTCCTGAGGGAGTTTCAGGGACACGTCCTGTAGTTGTAGAACAACAAGTACCCGTAGTTGTAGAACAACAAATTACCCCCGTTGCAACCGAACTGAAATGTGTCTGCGAATCTTGTGGAACTGGATTTGAGATCACACTTCCAGCAGGTGTTCCTAAGGCGGTTGTAGCATGTCCATCTTGCCAAGTAGACAATTTAATTGGTGCATAATTGCATACCTACTAGAGAGCATTGGAGCATGTTCGATTGCTACTATAGATTACTGAAATCACTCTAGAAGTATGCAAAGAGGCGAATGCTTCTCATAGGTGTTAATCTTCCTTTAGTATATGGATGAGCGGAAGCCTCGCTTGATACGCCAAGGTTTGCCACAAAAGGCAGACCCTAGGCGGATGTCAATTTTCCTCGTCTTGGTAATGATGTCTTCAATCGCAGTACCTGTCAATGCAGATGTTAGCGTAGCAACTGATGACTTCGGAGTTCTTGACGCTCTTGCTCAAACATTGGCAGATAGGGAGCAAAGTGGTGAATCATTCATTGCTGTTCAAGGCGCAGATAATTCATTGGCCTATGTTGATGCTGCTGCGAGACCAATTACTACTGGCGATGCACTAAGTGAGGCGGATAGTTATCTCGATGATATTGAAATGAGAGACTCCGCACCGTTTGAGTCAGACCATCCCAAACCATACCAATTTCTCATTGGAGAGGCTACACATCCAGATGGATGGCCTTACAATCTGTTTAATACTTTATTTTCAACTGAACAATTTGGATTAGATAATTTATTAGGTATTGGAGTAAATACATATGCGATTTATGTTAATTATTCTTCAAGGAACGATGGGCCATCTCATGAGGCTTGGGATTCAGGTACATTCACAGGTGAAATATTCACTGCCACTGGTGGATTGACACTCTTTGAGAATTATATTGATGTCGACGGTGATGGTGTCGATGACCTTTCTGTTGCATTAACAGTTGAGGGAATAGCTACACTCGGTGAAGGAATCGGTGTTGAATTCAGCGATGACATAATTCCTCTTATTGAGGAGATTTGGATCCGACCTACTTTCAAATGGGCGGTAACTACTCTTAATCAAAATGACCCGTTATGGAATGACCTTGCTAATCTAGAAGTCAGCTTAATGAAGGGATTAGCCTTTGATATTACCTTAGATAATTCAGAATCTTATGCGATAGTAATCGATACACGTTTCACCCAGCCTCCTAGCGATTTCACATTAGGAGTCGGAATTCAAAAGATGACATTTGACGTCAATGCTGCTTTCACCAGTGCCTTTGCACTAGTAGCAGCGTTAATAGGCGGACAAGTGAACTCATCCGAACTAGCATTGACTGCAGTATCAGCGCCTTATGCATTAAGAATTGTCAATCCAAACCACGATTCTTCAGACCTTCAAACCGATTGCGAAGATGATGATTATTTCGACCCAATCAATGATCATTTAGCAGAATCTAGGATGCATAAATGTGGCTTTAGTGTAGGTATTGGCTATGTTCACTTTGGGCAACAAACTGAAGGTCAGGCAGTGCCAATTTTAGAATTGGCATATATTGATGCAGGGTTCCATCCAGAACAAGGTTCAACTCTACTTCCAGGTGAAGTGGATTTAACTTTGAGAAATGACAATCTCGGTAAGAACTCATTTGATACAGTAGAAGTTTATTCAGATACTGGTATAGATCTCTATGTACATTATTATGAAGATAGGTCCGAAGTTCCAGAAGGAGATTTACCATTTGGTAACATCACAGATTCAAGGGTTTGGATTAGAGGGTTGCCATCAGGCTCCCTACATGGTGATGAAATAAATGCAATTTTTAGCATGATTGGAGAAGCACCAGGGTCTGCTAATCTTCCAGGAGATATGCCAACTAGATTATCACTCATTATTGCAATTAAAAATTTCACAGATGACAAAGATGGAAATGTCAATGACCCAACATTACCAGTAAATCCAAGTAGCCCACCAAATACATTAATCGCCATTGTTGGAACCGAATCAATAGATCGACTAGAATACAAATCAACTTTCATGAGAGGCGGTTATGTTAACGATTCATCATCTATGCAAGTAGCAATTGATAATGTACCCAAAGCAATAGTTGTACAGGGTAGTTTCTTGGTTCCGAGCAGCGGTCTTGGAAGGATTAATTTTGATAATCCGAATTTGAACACAGTCGCACAAGTATTCGATAACGCGTTACTGTCAATCCTTGAAATCATTTTGGATATTGGCGATGTCGTTAATGGCTTACCATCTTCTATTGTAGGAACTGCGGGTTCAAGCGGTGGTGAAGTCAATATCAATTGTTACAATCAAATAAAGCAGAGTTTGCCGACATCGGTAAGAGAACCGATGGAAATTGGTAGTTTACAATTAGCAATCTCCTCTTCGGACCAACCTTGGCTTCCTGAGATGGACCACATTCTCCTTTCCCAAGATATGGATTTGGATGTTGTAGCCGGCCGGCTAGGAAACCAACCACCACTGGTACCGGTTGCAATCAGCATAAAAATTGGCGGTATAAGTCACATTAGACATGCCTTTGACCCTGTAAACGAAATTAGAAATATGGAATTGGATGGTATCGAAGGTGGGCCATTATTGATTGGTCATATCAAACATCATGGCACAGTCTTAGATGATGCAGTTCAGCAATCAGCAACTGTTTCAAATCGCCCTAGCAGTTTTTCAGTTATTCAAACAGCTTCTGAATTATCATACTCGGCAAGCACTCCTATCGGCACCATCACCTATGGGGGGGCATCAGGTGATCAAAGAAATGCAATACGTCTTGCTGGACTTCCCGCCTCGTTTTCTATATTGCTAGGAGATACAATCGGGTATGTTGCTAGTGAACCGATGGATTCAATCCAGATCCAAATGACCAATGCATCACAACCATTGACCATGGATGGAGACCATTTCAGATATTGGATTGATGCCAATAATGGCGAAGCAAGTCTTAGCGCTCAGATTTCAAATGTTACTAGTCTGCAAAGATTGTCACCTCTTGTACCATCTGCTAGCGGTCCAGAAGGTAATTCCCGAATTCAATTATTACGTTCTAGCTCATCTCCATTTAACATCTTGATGGAAGATGTTTCAGTTTACGATGATCCATTTTTGGGCCTTAATGGGAAGGCAAGGCTTGACCCATTACCAGCAAATATCACCATGGCATATCCAAGTTCTGTAGATTCAACAGATTTACAACTACCAGACTTTGGAGACAGTGAAGGAATTGAATCAGTATCATTCTTTTTGGGTGATCTTGTTGACTTTGGTACAGTCGTAAATGATTTCATTTATTCCATGTCAATGGATTTAGCAGGGACATCAGGAAATAATGAAGATATGGCTATCGGTTTGAATCTAGAAACAGGTGAAGAATTTGATATAACTGCTGAGTTCACTAAAGGCACAAATATTGACAATATTCCTAATTGGCAGCATGGCTTATCAATGGAAGTTGAAGAACAAACTCGTGTAATCTTTAATCTCTCAAGAATGCCAACATTTACTCTTTCTAGCCGTCAAGTTGTCAATTCTGCATTAGAAGATGGCATGATTAGTAGCAGTGAGGTAGATGCTGTAGTCAGCGCACTAGAGGCAGCAAATATCACCGACTCCCGTATATTAGCTAATTCACTTTCAGACTCTGTTCTCACAGATGAAGAAATCGCTCGTGTAAATTTATCAAAATGGGAACAACAAGGAATCACCATCGAAGATAGACGTTCATGGCATATTCGCTCATGGTTGCCGAATTTACCACCTGGGACGATTCTAATAGAATATGATTACAGAACACTTGACGGCATTCCAACCTATGAATTAGATATTGAATTAGACCAATGGCAACCTGAACGCCAGCAATTGACATTTGAAGTAAATGGTTTTGATGGGAAAGATTTGAAATTGGTCTTAGATGGACTTGATAATCAAAACCCTAACAACGTTGTCGCCAATGCAGTATTTTCCACACAAGATAATCTAACTGTACCGCGTGTTACAGTTGACATGCACTATGATATCGGAGCAAGGTTAAATTCAGCCCATGCAATTTTTATTGATAAACATGTGATGAATAGAATTGAGGCACTTATCATCGGTGTCCCTCAATCAACAGACTTTTCAGCAACGATTGGAGACGTATTGCTGGTAGATATCGAGGTGCCAATAGAATACCAAATAGATGGTCATTCAGCAGATGCGATCATGTTGCAATCAATGAGATATATTGATGGTTTTTGGTGGCCTGCTACAGTTTTCATGAGAGATTTACCTGGAGTTATGCAGTTGAAAGCGCAACCTCAACTTGTGTTTGATATTCGCGAAATGAGTTCTTTCCAAGGTATGATGAGTCTAGATTATACTTCGAATACAGATGATATGGACTTATATCTTGAAGCAAATGGAAGAGCGATTGATTCCAAGGGAGATGTTTTGATGTTGGCTGAAGATTTACCGAGGCGTTTCCAACTTGTACCAACTGAAGATTGGGGTATGAAGGTTGATTCCTCTGGTGTTGGAGTCAAACGTGTATACATTCGTCAAAGCAATATTCCAAGTGCACCTGGAGTCACAATTGACAGAATTGAAATCGTTGGACAGGATTTGAAATCTGCAACAATTCATATTTATGAAGGCCCGTTCAAGTATCCAATAATTGTCTTGGATGATATTACAAATGGCAGAATAATAGTTAGTGCGCAGGCTACAATAGAACCAGGATTTTACTATCCGGCATTGGACGGCGTTGTTCTAGATGGCAGAGCAGTTCTTCTTGATGCACAATTTACTGGGGTAATTCCAACAGCATCTTCTTTAGCTGTTAATGGAATTGTTACCGACCTTTCATTGATTGGAACATTGACCGGTGGTGCTGTTGAAACAAGACACATCATGGTCGTTGAACCGTTGACTACAATGCTTGCTTCAGGCTTAATGCTACTAGGGTGATCACATGGCAAGTAGTTCTGAATCAAAGAAAATAGCAGTGGGCCAAGACGGCGAACTGTTAGTACATGAGGATGACATCACCGAAACCGGCGGATTAATGGCTAGAGTTTTGGATAAACAAGCAGAACTAGGAGGTTTTGACGGTGATAATGAAGAGGACAGAGAAGATTGGGAATACGCCCAAGAAACAGCAAAGAATCTTCGTGACAAAGTGATTGAAGTCGACCCATATCAAGTGGTGCTGGCAGGTTTTGTAATCCTCTTGATGATCGGAGTTGTTCTCAGTGGCTGGTACTGGGTACTGCCACGAGATTCAGTAGTTCTTGAAACACATTACAAACAACGCGGTGGACATTTGATGATGTCTGAATTAAACAATGATGGTAGTAGAGAAATCACAGATGTTGTAATTCATGTAGAATTCCAAGATGTTGATGGTTTAGTTCTAGATCAAATGAGAATTGAATTGGATAGAGTTTCTGCCCATTCTTCCATAGCAGGGGATGATTTGGAAATGCTAGTTTCTGGTTATACCATTTGGGATAATTACATAGTTCATACGCATATAGAATGGACCGATTACAATGGCGATGAAAACCGTCAAGACTGGTATCATTTCGTTGGTCATTGGTCGAGTGAAATATTCATTGATGAAGGCGAGAAAACCACTTGGCCCTTCTCCTGATTATGTTTTGTTTTGACATACTATGCAATCAATGCACCCGAAGCGATAAAGCGGGGCAGTTCAGCCCTCAACTTGTGCAAACAAGCAGTTCTCTTAGGATGGCGCTGTGCTTAGTTGTGATATTCGTATTGCAAAGTCTAAGCCCTATGCTTCACCCTACGGGTGAACAAACGGATGCATCCCAACTCGATTCAAGCCAAACCGAATGGGTCCGATTTGATTTGGTAGATGGTGTATATTCAGATGCAGTTGGTGAATATGACGATACAAATTCTCTCGAAGATAGGCCGAATCTAGCATCATCGCGGATTGGCGATTTTGACCAATACGGATTCACAGCATCAAGGCCATTGCCGATGGAATTGATGCAAGCACGACCAGACCTCTCACTTTTAATCGTAGATGATTCAATACGAATGGAGCAAGCAAGGCAACAACTGAATCAAATTCAAGGATTAATAATTAGAGAATTCATTGCACCTTCCGGATTACTCATTCAAGGAACTTCAAATTCAATTCAGCAAGCAAGCGATGTGCAAGGTGTAGTCGCAACTCATCAAATTCCATTAGCGCTGTTAATCGATGATGCAATCTTGGATGTCATGATGCTAACCGATGGAACTGATGCTCTACAAGGGCAAACTGTGAGGCTTGAAGGTTGGAGAGATGAATTAGGTCCGGTTGATTCTGTAGAATTAACAGACGAGCAAGGATTTACTATTTTCCAGTCGCTTGAAGAAGTTTCCAAAGTAGGCTTGTCTGAAATAATAAAATGGGATGAAGGGCGTTATGAAGGGCAGTTGAACAGTGAACTGATTGCAGAATTAATTATTCAACCGAGTGTTCGCTCATTCCGTTTTAATCCACAATTTACTATCGATAATGATAACGCTCGCAGTAATATGAAAACTAATGTGATGGAATCATACTTCACTACAGATTTAGATGGCTCCGGCCAAATTGTTGCAGTTGCAGATTCGGGGTTGGACGGAGATCATGGCGATTTTGGTGCAAGATTGGTCAGCAGTAATGATGTGATTGGAGATGGTTCTACTGCAGACAAACATTCAGGTCATGGCACTCACGTTTCTTGTACGGTGTTGGGTGATGGTAGCAAAGGTGGATATGCGGGAGTAGCACCTTCTGCACAATTATATTTCCAGGCGATGGAGAATGATAATACTGGTAATTTCCAATCACCCTCACTCAATTATTTGATGAATTCAGCATATAGTGCAGGTGCGAGAACCCATACTAATTCATGGGGTTCAAGTGCAGCAAGCCAGCAAGGAAAATATGACTCAGAGGCAGAAGATGTCGATGATAGGGCAAATTATTATGACAAATACTACAATGGCAGAGAGGGTTTAACAATTCTATTCGCTGCTGGAAATGATGGCCCTGGGACTGGAACAGTTTCCCCCCCAGCCACTGCAAAAAATATTCTTTCAGTCGGTAATCATCAAAATCGTTATTCCGGTGCGCCTGATAATTTGATTAGTAGTTCAAGCCGTGGACCTACTGATGATGGCAGAATAAAGCCTGACATCATTGCACCGGGTGGGTATGTACGCTCATGCCGCGCTCAAGAAGCGACAGATACTTCCGGTTCAACTTGGTCAAATAGTTGGTATCTCGAGTATACAGGGACTTCAATGGCAACTCCAAATGCAGCAGGAGCAGCAGCGATGGTCCGAGAATATCTTGAGGAAATAGCACAACGTCCAGCACCTCAAGGTGCTTTGGTCAAGGCTTTACTCGTTCTTGGTGCCCAAGATGTCGGCACAAAAGATATTCCCAACAATGATGAAGGATGGGGACGACTCAATCTTAGAGAAACTCTCGCCCCTCAAGGTGGGCAAGGAATTTGGGTAGATGATAGATCAGTTCTTTCAGGTTCTGGAAACTCCAAATCATATACATTTAATTTAACACAAAACAATGGTAAATTCAAGGTTGTTTTGACATGGTCAGATGAGAGAGGCTCGTCCTTTTCGACAAAAAAATTAGTCAATGATTTAGATTTGATAGTAACTTCCCCAGATGGAACCATCTACAAAGGAAATGATTTCGCCAACGGAGTATCAACAACTGGTGGTAGTGCAGATGACACCAATAATTTAGAAGTCGTATTACTCGATTATGCTATCAGTGGCGTATGGACAGTAAAGGCAAAAAATACCTACCAAGGAGGTAGTTCAGCCCAGACTTATTCAATTGCAGTAATGGGATATGGTGTCAATGATTTACGACCTGACCCAATGGTGATGGTAGATGAATTTTCAATGGATGTTAGCATCCCGCAAGTAGGCGACCCAGTTCAGATAGAAACCAAAGTATTCAATGCAGGAAACGTTGAAGCCGAATCCTTTGATGTTGTGTTTTCAGTTGACTCAACAGAGATAAATCGCCAAAATATCGATTTAGGTGCAGGATCTGCTAAGACATTATTCTGGACTTGGACCCCAGTAACTTCTGGGCAGGCAACGCTTACCTTCACAATAGATCCAGATGAGGAAATTGAAGAAATACTTGAAAATAATAATCAACATAATATCGTGGTCAATGTTACTGCTCCGGGTGTGAAATTATCGAGTGCAACCCAAATCACACTTTTAGATAATACTCAATCTTCTGCCACTTCATGGAATGTTTCTCTCACCAATACAGCATTGATACCAACCAATGCATCGTTATTTGTTGATAGTTTGATTCATGTTGAAAGTAATTCGGCTTTATCATGGTATGTTGGTGCGACACAATCAAACCATTCACTTGAGGGTCAACAATCAACAGAAATCACCGTAACATTAGTCCATCCAACACCTCCAGACCCAGGCACATACCGGATTAGTTTAATCGGGATAGATGTTGATAATGGGGTGAATTATCCATATGCACTGGACTTAGTAGTTCCAAGTCTATCCAAAGTTAATATTGAATATGATTATGAAATTGTTCCAGTGCATCCAGTTAACCCCACGAGTATAGATGTTAGATTTTTCAATATTGGTAATGACGACATTGGCTATGACTTATTCTTGGAAGCCCCAGCCGGATGGCAAGCAGGATTCGATGATTTAGGCAGCGAACCGGGTGCTATTTCAGGTTCAACCGGATTGATTAGTCAGGATAGCCAGAGAAATCTAGGCATTACATTCACTCCTCCACAAGTCATGACTGGAGCAGGTGCCGAGAGGATGGTCAAATTAACAGCAGTTTCACAGACTGAAAATCCAGTTTCATATGTATATAACATCCCAATAAAAGTAATGGAGATAAGGGAGATAGACATAGACTTACAAAATAACTTTGGAAAGATGAGGCCAGATTCGACCCTCAGTCTAATGTTTAGCATCCAACATAGTGGAAATATTGACCTAGATTTAACTCCTTCAATACAATTGCCAAGTGGTTGGCAATGGGCTTCATCAACCGATATAATTGATTTAAATTGGGCAACGACCAGCAACATCATTGTAACGGTTAATTCACAAGGTTTAGGAAAATCGGGAGAAATTAAATTCAATCTTGACAATGGTTCAGATAGGTATTCTTGGACTGGATATATTGATGTTGAAATCTTAGCGCAACCAACATTAGATTTTGCTTTACTTCAACTTGCAGATGGAACCTCGTATGGCCATCCATTAGGTACTGGTTCACATCCGAGTGGAGAGAGTATGAACTTCACTTGGCTAGTTGGCAATGACGCAGATGTTGATTGGGAGCCTTCAGTTTCAGTCACTCTAGACCCAGGACTATTCGGGGAGTGCCAAAATGTTGGAGTTGTGGGATATTTAGAATTCCAATTACTACATTGTTCTATTCTGATTTCAGGAAATATGGCGCCTAAAAGTGAACCTTCCTTCACAGTGCTATTGAAGGGTAATGGAGTCGAATATGTCGAACAAGTCGGATTGTATGTGGCGTCGGTAGAATCTGCCACATGGGATGCATCAAGAAATGAAAAGTTCGCAACAGGTATAGCAGAGACGGTATCACTCGATGTAACAAATTCCGGTAATGTAGCATGGTCGTATAAAATTCAAGCCAATGCATCCGAAGATTGGTATTGCGAAGTAATCGGTAATGACGTAATATCGCTTGAAGCGGGTCAGTCAAAGGTTGTTAGAATCAATGTGAGGGCAGATCGTCCAGTTGATGGAACAATAACATTGCAATTTGAACAATCGAGTTCACTTTCAAATCCAAGTGTATCATTTGATGTTTCAGCAGAAGGAGAGCCTACTGGAACCGCAAGTGAATCATTCATCAATAACGGAGTTGCAATTGCCTTAATTCTAGTAATATTGTCATTAATCGGAGTTGTTTTGTTTAGAACTAAAAAGACGAATGATAAGAAGACATTTCTACCGTCCAATAACCTTACATCTCCATCAGCGAACCAATTAGCGGCACCAATAGCTGCTCCTTTAGCACAGAATTTCATCCCCCAGCCGATAATTAAGCCAGTAAAAGCGATTGAACTAGGGCAAGAAAATGATTCACAGCCAGTTACAATGTGCTGGTTATGTAAATCTCCAGTTGCAGAGGATATTATCGGTTGCCCTTCTTGTGGTGCAAGGTACCATGGTGCTGCAATAGATGGCTGTGATATTTCACAATTAGAGCAATGTGCAAATTGTCAAGCACTTGCAAGCGAATTCATAAAAGAATGATTCCGCAGAACAAGAAAACGCTCACATTTTTGGTTTTATTACACAACTGAGCATAGCCTTATGATAGTGGTGGCTTGTGCGGGAGTCATGGACTCCCGTGAAAATAGGACAAGGAAGCAGTCAAAGGCTGCAATTTTCTTAATGGCTTTGCTATTATTTTCCATGGTTCCTACCGTGGCCCCAATCGCCTCTGCAGACGGGGCTCGTGACGCTTCTATAACAGTCACAATAATGCCAAGCTCGTTAGAAATAAATCCAGGCGAATCTGATGAATATACAGTCCGTGTTCGCAATATAGGATCAGATCCTGTGACAGTCCAACTTTCTTCAAATGAAGAGGGTACTGCAGAATGTGGCCAATACTCATCCCAAGTGGGCCCAATAACAGGAGCCATAGAAGCGGGGTCATACGAAGAGACCACCCTCACTGTAACCTTGACTCAAACCGCAGAGGAAAGTTGTGATACAACGGTCACCGTTTCCGCTGCTGATGGAGCAACACCGCCAGGTGCTCCTGCTCAAGAATCTTCAACAGTTACTACAACTGCAGGAGATGGCTCAGGTAGTGCAGCATTCGGTGTTGACTTGCATATGGCTTCTTCGTCAAAAGATTGGAGTGGAGAAAGCGTTGTGGAGTTTGAACTTGAAGTTGAAAACACAGGTCAAACAAATGAAACTATTACCTTAACCACCAATGAGGCATCAGGTCCAGGTTGCTCTAACGCAGGGGCGATAAGTGTCACTCTAAGTGATACATCCGTTTCAGTTGATGCTAACGAAAGTGAATTCGTCACCGTCTCAGTTGAAGTTCCCGAAGGTCAAGAAGCAGACAAATATTGCTGGGATATCGACGGTGTTGTTAGCAACGATCCATCACAGGGTTCAACCGATAACCAAGAATTTGATTTGACAGTTCCAGAGTTGCATGAGTGTACAATGAGCTTGAGTAAGAGTTCCATTACTATTGCACCTGGTGCAGAAGGTATATTTTCTGTAATATTCACAAACGACGGAAATGTAGACTGGACAATCTCAGTTGGAAAATCCGGTTCAAAGGCAGGATGGGTGAGCGTTGATGGCGCATCTTCAGGATTGCTCGAATACGATGGTGGCACAGGAACAAAAACTTTCGATCTAATAGTCAGCCCTGATGATTCAATTGAAGCAGGTTCGGAATCTCTTGTAGCGATTCAAGGCAAAGAGGGAAGTTCTGTTAAGTGTACCAAGGATATTAGAATTATCTCAGGTCAATCTCATGATGCTTCACTTTCACTTTCTAACTCATTATTATCAAATATTCAACCGGATAGTAATGGCACCACTACATTAGTAGTTACAAATCAAGGAAATGGCGCAGATACTTTCAGAATTTCACCTTCTTCACCACCTCAAGGTTGGAGTGTTCAAATGTCAAAATCAACGATTACACTCGGTTCAAAGCACGGAAATGAAAGAAGCGGGGACATAGAAGTTCAAGTTAATGTTCCGTTCAATGCTCTTGCAGATGAACAAGTAAATATTATTCTAATAGTCCAATCCAACAATGGAGCAGTAGATTTTGCTGAGATTACATTATCGGTTACAGTTGCTGCAAACCACGGTATGGAGGTTGATACAAGTTCACCTGATCAAACAGGACGTTCTGATACAGAAGTTAGTTTCCCGATTACAATTGAAAACAGCGGTAACGTAGAAGACACATTCCGCTGTGCAGTAATGTCGCAAACAGCGACTCCTAATTGGGCTACATCATTCGAAGATGCCGATGGAAATAAATTCACTGAAATCAATATTGCACCTAGAAGTTCAATGCTTGTATTCCTTGTAGTGAGTATTGATGGCGAAGAAGAATTGGACAGTAGCAGATTAACCATTCGTATCACCAACAAAGATGATACAAATTCACAAGATATGGACGATGATGGGGTACCTGATAATCAAAGAGAATTAATCATGCTAGCAATCCAATCAGATAGAAATTATCAGATGGGTGCTCGCTTAGTTGATGGTGGTTTAGATGGACGTACCGGACTGGCTACTCTCGCTCCAGATGGCGTTAAAGAATACGGGGTCTGGGTTAAAAATACAGGTGATGGTAAAGACTACGCTGTGTTTGAAATCAATGGATTAGAAGGACTTGCAACTAGAACTTTGAGAATGAATGGATTGGTAGTAGAAGATCCAATTCAAATTCCTATTGGCTATGGAATTTGGAACCTCACAAGAGGGGAATTCGTCTTGGATGAATCCACAATTCCAATCACAGAATCTAGCAAAAATGGCGTAGAATCAAGAATGCTAGAATTAGATTTGTTTGCTGGCCACGAAGCAAGGCCATTTGAACAATACTTTTTGCTGACAATAACAGTCAACCCGAGTGCCGAAACAGGCGATGGCGGTCTGCTAGAAGTTGTGGTTATGAGCGAATCTAATTCAGCCAATCGCTCCGGAAGAGTTTCAGTCACATTAGATGTTCAAATCATCTATGAACTTACTTTTATGAATAAAGAAATAGGCGAAGAAATAATTGTAGAATACAAGGTTTCTTTCTCGGAAAAGACACAATTTGAAGTTGAATTACATAACACTGGCAATATACGCTCAGAAGTTCGGGTTTTCGCTTCAGAAAATTTACGCGGATGGAGTGTGTCTCTAGAGAACACCTACGAATGTAATCGTGAAGGTGGGGATTTGGTCTGCTGGATAGATGTAGATTCCTCAGTTCTTATCGAAGTTACCGTACGTCCACCAAGCGGTGCAGAGATGGAAGACACGTTCAAATTCACACTCTCTTCTGAACCAGTAGAAACCGGTGTAGTAGATCGTCAAAATATTGAGTTTACCATACACGGTGAACAAGATTCTGGATTATTCGGTGGTGCATTGAGTAGTGGCCCTGCTCCTTTGATAGCAAGTGGATTAGTAATATCGCTATTAGCTGCATATTTCCTGCGCAAAAAGCCATGATTAACGGCTTCACAGATTTAGAATACAAAATAATTGTTGAATGTGCTAAAAGGGGCACTGAGCCGCTCTATGTAGGGGGCTCATTTGGTAACGCTTATGGGTGGTCTTCTAGTCGGACAAATCGCACAGCGTATGCGTTGTGCGGCGGTGATTAAATGTCCGGCATAGAATCAGTTCCAAGTGCCTATCTGTCAATTGGCTTTTTGGCGATTCTTGGAATCATAATGCCACTTACTAATTTCCTCATAACTTGGGTTGTTAGACCAAAGGTTGACCCAGCCCGGCCACACATCACGAAATCATATCTTTTGGAAGGATACGAGGTTGACCACAGCCTCTACCCACGCCGTTTAACCACCTTTGAATGCGGTAGTGAGCCAGTTGGGGATGCAATGATTCAATTCCACTTCCAATACTACTGGTATGCGATTATTTTCTTAGTTTTTGATGTCGCATTCATGTTCCTAGTACTGGGTGGCATGGTGGTTGGTAATGCAACTTCACCAGAACTTGCAGAACACAGCCGTGAAACTGCAGTCGAAGATGCCAAGATGGCAATGATGATTCTAGCAATATTCTTCAGCACTATGTCTGCTGGAGTTTGGTATGTATTCCGAAAG